>ENA-UOTX01000771-UOTX01000771.1-compost-metagenome-genome-assembly--contig:-NODE-771-length-30641-cov-77.683811_pt1 | contig 30641 bp, 22 predicted proteins | sample MGYA00238143_ERZ746982 | MGnify/ENA primary metagenome ERZ746982 (study PRJEB28758, sample SAMN06268862) | compost metagenome | isolation source: single cell | place: USA: California, Emeryville, Joint... | reverse complement strand
GGGCCTTTTACAAGAAATCTCAAGCTTGAACTTCGCAGCAATGTCGAGAAAGTAAGGGAACTGAAGCGCCAAAACAGCAAGCAATCACTACGCGCTGAGGATTCCTTGATGGAGAGCCAGTCAACAATCAAAATGTCCGATAAATTTTCATCAAACAGCTTTAAAGAAACCAAAAAGAAACGAAAAAATTCACCGTCGCTCGATTACAACTCGATTCACATCAACTATCAAACAAAGCCAAAAGGTGAAATCCAATGCAAGATGGATATGATCAATTCATTGTTCGATCAGCTAAGCTGCGAAAGTGTCGGGCGAGCCAGTGCTAATACTGCGTTTACCTCGACAAGTTCGCACGGAGGCAACTCTAAACCTAAAAAAGAAAGTAGCAAAGCAACTAAAGCCAAGCAACAGAAACCAGCACCAGAAGAAGATGGACCACTTGACATGCAAGATCTTCAGGGATCCATCAGACCCAGAAAAGGCAGCAAAAGTAACGTCAATTCGTCCAGAGTATTAGAATCGCAAGTACAACACATTCCCAGTAAAGGCGGAAAAAAACCCAACAGAAAGCAAAACGCTTCTAAAGACAACGAGCTCGTTGATGAGGTTGATGAAGACCAAGAAGAGGCATATCAGTTGCAAGAGAACAGCTATTCAAATCATGTAGTCATAGCAGAAACTCCTCAAAGAAACGAAAGTGCATTAAACAGCTCTATGAGAGGCCCGAGGTCCCTAAATTCAAGCGCAAGATTCCAAAACGAATCGAGCAGAGGAAAACAGTCAAAAAGAAGCTATGAGGCGGAGTCTCTGGTCGAAGAATCTTCCAATACGCCTCCGAAGCAGAGGCAAAAACCTAGTGTGAACCCTGTTACGGTGAATCATCCTCCCACAAAGGAGAGACCAGAATCGGGTCGTAACAAAAACAAGGTGACTGAGAAGACGCACGTGAAAAAAGCCGTTAATATTGCTGTAGAAGAAGAGGACGAGGAAGATAATGTGGAGCAGCCTGTTCCAATGGGGAAAATTCTCAAGAATCAGACCAAGCCACCTCTACCTCAACGATCAGGCATGCAGAAAAATCGACTCAACGAAACTAAAGATGTCGTGGATGAATCTGATGACATTCATATTGATTTACAGCATGGCAGTCAAAAAGCCCAATCACGAAGAGAACCACGCAGCCGAGGTGAAACTCCACGAGATTTTTTAAAAAATAGCTCGATTTTGAGCTCAAGCCGATCTCCCAACAAAGACCACATTAGTATAAACAAGCAGCAATTCAGAAATAGTGCCAATAAGCTTACAAAGAGCTACGAGAAGATTCTGAAGAATTTTGACCAAAGCTTCAAACCATTTGTTCAAAACCTCACTCAGCAGTCCAAAAAAGCCCTGAAAACACTGAAAGCCTTCAATAAATCTCCTGCTTCAACCAACCGATCAACGAATCGAGAAGGCTCCATCCAAATTCTCGGTCCAAATTCTTCTCCTGCGAGACTTCATCCAAGCAAGCAAAAACACGACGAAGGACAGTCAAGTTCGCACTCAGAGATACCCGACGAAAGAAGTTTACGAGCGATTTGCGAGGATTTTTTGAAATCAGCTGAGAATATTAAACAATTCCAACAAGGTAATATTACTGACCTCCTCTGTATCTACTCCCTGTCCTCTTTCTAACCACCCGATTCTCTCTTCCATCGATTTTTCCTTTCTTCTCTTCGACAATAAGTTAAATTTTATTTTAGAAATTAATAATCTCGCAAAACAAATAACCGATGCCGCTTTAATTATGCAAGGAACACTACAAAAATTAGAGCATTACCGCTCGATAGGTAAATCATGTTATGTCTCAGTCTTAATTTTTTTAGATTCTCGAGGAAAAGGGTCAGATCATGCGGATAATTTAGAAGTCGAGTATGACGATGGGTATGAATCGCAAGACGCCGCTGAGGAGTTTGGGGTCGAAGAGGAGGATCAATTTTGACTCTTGAAAAAACGAAATGGAAGGAAGGACAGAAAATTTAAGAGTGTTTTTGATCAAAAATAATTAAACGGCACTAATTTAACGAATTTGATCAAATAATATCAAGGATGAGTCTGAGGACTTGGATAGTAAGGAGATTCTGATAATTGGCTTTCAGAATAGTTGAGGACTCTGTTTTGTATCTTAAACAAATAGAATAGGCTTGCTTTTATAATCATTTTATTATTTTGCAATAAATACCACGCTTGTATATTCCTTAGTACAGAGCGTCAATTCTTTTGTATTTTAGAAGCCACTCGAGATTTCTCTCTAAGCATCACAAAAATGTCGATCATCAATGTGACTAACATCCAAATCAACAATAATCCAGCTCGCTTCACGGATCCTCTCTCGCTTAGCATTACCTTCGAATGCTTGAAGCCAATCTCCGATGGTATTTTCTTCCAAAGAAAAATCTATTGATGATCCTTATCCGAACAAAATTCTATAGAAATTGAATGGAAACTCATATATGTCGGGTCGTCCAACGATGAGTCGTATGACCAGGAGCTGGAATCTTTCTCAATGGGACCGCTTGACTACGGAGTCATGCAATTTGACCTTGAAGTAAGCATTTTCACGTTTCTTTAAGAACCTTTTATTATTCAATAATTTTTATTATTCGAATGATTTTACCGGATAGAAAATTTGTCTCACAATATGTCCATTCTATAGACTGAAGCCCCTGATCCAAGCAAGATCCCTGAAGGAGAGCTGCTTGGTGTCACCGCACTGATCCTCAGCTCTTTTTATCGCGGAAAAGAATTTTTCAGAATTGGATACTATGTTTATAACAATTACACTGATCCCGAGATACTGGAGAACCCTCCAGAAAAAGTCAAAATCGATGCTGTTTATCGCAATATTTTAGCCGATAAACCAAGGATTACGAGGTTTGAAGTCGATTGGGAGGATAAGCAAGAGCCAGAGCTGAATACGAACTTCATGCTTTCAGGCGCTGATTCAAACTCCCAGACCCTCACCAACTATAATCCTTATCAAGATAATGCAATGATAGACGAGTCCAGAAGCATGCAGATTGACACTGAAAAAGAGCAGCAATTCGATGATAAAATGCAAGAGAATTCAAACAATCCTTTCCTCAGCAATGGTATATGATCTATAGCAATTCACATGGCCTATAATATCAATGGCAGCACATGTTTTTTATCCATGTAAATTGGAATTTTCATTGAACGTGTTTCTGCTCCACTAACACGTTGTATTATAAACAAAAACCGTCTGTATATCTTGTTACTGATGGAAAAGTTTCCCAAAAAAATTATAATGAGCATTGGATTTCTATTTTCTTAGGCCTAAACTATATGAACCAAGAGTTTAAAAGAAAGGGTTCGCTCAGCCCTCGCTTTGATAATTAATTGTAATGGAGATATCAAACTAGAATCTCATAGTTGTAATTGAAAAAGAATATTACCACTAAAGACACACACAGCGAACTCATTGTCTCCGTTGAATTGGCATAATTGTCAGATAATAATGCAATTAGAGTTACCACAGGCGCAGAGTCTCAATACTGAAGCAAAAATTAATCCTATAATTTCATTTCATCAATAATAAATTGGATCAATCAAAATTCAAAAAGCCTGTAATTTGTGAAATATGCATAAGGGTTCTCCACAGTTCCGAGAACCAATTACTTCCGTTTGCTCATACCCGTTCGACCGAGTTTTTTCGCGAGCGAGAATGAGCTTCGAGTTGCTCGGGTCGTAGGGTCTGTTGATAGGAGGATGGGCAACACATCTTGATTGCCTAACATAATCTTTTGTAATTCCTTCTTCAGGCGAGGAGCTTTAGGTGACACTGTATCTCCTGGTTCGTTTGGGTTAATTTGTGAGGGACCGATTTTATTTTTCTTCGGAGTGCTTTGAGCAGCTTTGGGGTTAGGAGTGTGATCTTTAGAATCTGCTTCTTTCTTCACTTTCTTCACAAGAGGCGGTCTTCCTCGTTTTCTGGGTGTAGGAGTAGTGGGAGTTTTTGTAACGCTTGGCTTTTTTCGGACTGGTGAACGAGGCTCTGAGGCTAAAGACTCCTCGTCCAATTCGTCTTCTTCATCTTCTTCCTCTTCATCGGCTTCATACTCCTCCTCCTCGTCAGATTCTTCTTCTTCCTCCTCCTCTGATTCATCTTCTTCGTAATCTTCATATTCTTCCTCCTCCTCTGATTCGTCTTCAGCTTCATCTTCTTCCTCTTCATCATTAATGATCTCCTCTTCTACTTTTTCAGGGAAGTACTTCCTGGGTCTGCCCCTCTTTCTCTTGGGCTGCTCTTCTGTCGTTTTGTTTACTGAATTCTTTTGAGGTGTCTTTTTCAGAATTTTGCTGGTTTTTCCGGTTGGTTTGAGATCCGAAAGCCGTGGTCTACCTCGCTTTCGTTTTACTTCCGCACCTTCTTCGTTCAGAGAAAGCTGCTTAGTAATCGAGCTGGCTTTCTTCTTTTTAGAAGAAGAACTTGTAGGAGTAGCCTTGTGCAGCTTTTTAATTTTAGAAACTTTGCCTGAGTCCTTCTGAGCCGATTTTTGTTTGCTGTACTTCTTGATAGGAGATTTTTTCTCAGTTTCAACGCTCTCGTCACTCTCCTCGCTTTCATCGCTTCCTTCACTTTCACCAACTTCCTCACTCATTTCGCTTTCTTCAACAAGTGACTTCGATTTGGAACGAATCTTTGTAGGTGTATGAATGGTTTTGAGCATTCCAAATTTCCTTTCCAGACGTTCCAGCCGAGCTGCCGCATCATCTGCCAAATTTTCTTTTGAATTTTTCCCCTTTTTTAATTTAGAGGAACTTGGCAGATCTGTCAAATCCTCTTCGTCATTCCCGAAAAGCTCCGTTGCCAGTTTCGTTCCAACTATTTTCTCAACTTCAGCGCGGAAAGTTTCCTGGTTCATTATCTCCAGCTTTGTTTTTGTCTTCTCTCGCCGGAGCACCTGACTGCTGATGAGCCGTGCTTTTTCAAGCTCAACTCGAAGCTTCTTCAATCGAACGTACTCTTTGGACTTACTTTTATAGGTTTTCACCTTTGTCTTGATAACAGAATCACTCTTCTTTTTCCCTCTTGTCGGTTTCAGTGCTCGCTTAACCAGTTCCTAAAAGAATTTGATTGAGTGATTTTCGAAAGAGATAATTTCTACGGTTGGAGTTTTGATAGGAGGTTCTGTATATTCTGGCATATTAGCGTAAATGTATTTCTCGAGATAAGATTCCGCCCGAATCTCTGACACGTCACCACCGAGTAGCAAGTATACACCCGCCAGCTTATTGAGATGTTCATTTCGCAGACATCTCGAGCAGTAGCATGAACCCTGTCGGAAAATTGAGTTTTAATGAGACGTGAATACAAAAATATTGTACGTTGCAGAAAGGGCAGACCCAGTCAGCTTTAGCAGCCACTTCGCCAACGTTTAGGTCGTAGTTTTGTTTGAGACAGATCCTACAAAACTTTCTTGTGCAGAACAGCTCTCCACCTAAGCGGTCAAATGAAAAGAGTTTTCAAACTGTTCAAGTTACTCCTTCGAGTGTAGAATGAGTAGACGCTACGTTTGTTTGTGTACACTGTACGTTTAGGTGAGCTTCGAAAAGCGAAAGTTAAATTTGAATGGCGTTACAAGTTGAGATTACGCTTTAGGATGCTGACGGTCGTGAGCGACAGGATCCAACAAAGAAGGAGTTATTGTCGGAAGACCCATAACCGAACTTCGGTAATTGCATTTGACCATGTGCTCAGATGGGAAGAGATTTTTGCAATGATGACAAAGACCGAATTCCTTCAGTTTCGTAGCAGCTGTATCTCTGCTGAACCCGTCAAATTTCTCTTTGACTTTCTTCTTTATGAGGTCTTTCCATGCTTTCTCCTTGATGACGAGATTCTTCTTCTTGACTTTTTCATTGATATAGTGAAAGGCAATAAGCTACAAGCATTTCAATGAATCATTTTAGGAAAAAAATCATTAATTAGCTCAAATTACGTTTCCAGCAGAAAGCGATCGCGAGGTCTTGTGGGCTATATTATGCACTTTAAATAAGCTTTGCTCTCTAATACACAGGCTAAGGTCTGCAGGCCTCAAAGAAGCATTACCTTAACTTATCCATATCATCTAACACTTCTTCCTCTAGCCAGACCTCTTTTTGAAGGAGCGCTTCGTCGAAGATAACCAAGAACTTGTACTTTCCTATCCACAACAAACACAATCACTTTTCGCGAAGATATTCATCTTATAATTACCATCCTCAGGATCCTTCCCATAATCAATCACACACTTAATCGCTTCTGCAGCTTGTCGGTTCTCCAAAGAAATCAGCATATGCTTCAAGTATTTGATTTGCGTCTCTATGACTCTCGTTGTTTCTAACTGCTGTTTCTTCGTCATTAGTAAATTCTCTCTATTAATGCTTCCACTTTCGAGCGGGGTCGCTCCGGATTTATCACAGGACATCGATAAACTCCAATTCTCTCCAGATACTTTCTTTTTCAGTCTATATACAAGAAAAATTAGCACTTTTCAAACCCTTATCAAGAAAACTACTCTTTCAGTTGCGTCAGGTTAGTTTTTGAGAGGTCTTTGTATTGATCCATCAATTTATCAAGCTCATCAGCCACTTCATTAGGCTTATTTTGCTCTTTTCCCTTTGCACCATCCTCGATTTCAATCTCATCTGCTTCCTCAATAAGCTTTTCCAAATGCTTTGCCTCAGTCGCTAGCACTGAGCTAACATCCTTTTTTTTGGGGGCCTGAAAGTCAAACTGTGCATCTAAGATTTTCTGGCTCTGCTTTGCGATCTTTTTATTTGAAAAATTGTTGGTTAACGGATGCAGTAGAGTCGACAGTCGATATTGCATTTGCAGGTTTCGCAGATTCTGTTTATCGCAGTCGATATCTTTATGCAAATTTTTGTATTCCGCCGAGACGAGCTTCTTGAACGCCGCGTATGCATTAGGATCGCTGTATCTGATTTCGGAGTCTTGGAAGAGATAAATAAGAGGAAATAAGGAAAAAGAAGCAAAGCGCTGAATTCAAATCAAAGGATATTCAAATAAAAACGCTACAGAGTTGTTAATTTTATCGATAAACTTATCAAAAGGGTTTTGCACACACGTACTATATAAGAGCTTTTTTACCTTTGAGCACGACGTTGAGGAGATTGGTTAGGTAATCGATCCTTTCGAGGTCCTGCATGTCGATTTTTTTGAAGTAGTACTGGTTAATATGCCGCCAGAAATTCCGCAGGTTTTGCTCGGTCTGGCCTGCGGAGGAAGGCGCGATGGCTTTCATACTATTATTTCTAATAGTGAGTCTCCGTCTTGAATCGAAGATTTCTTTAAAGCGCTGAGAAGAAGGGAGAATAACTTACCCTCTGGCGGGATCAAACACGTTTATTTGACTGTTTTTCTTATCCAATTTGATCAATTTTTCGAGGACGTTCTTATTTTGTGGGTTATTTTGTTTCGCTGGAGTTGTTTCAACCTCCGACATACGTTCCTATAAAAAACTAAGAAGATGGATAAAACAGCTGTTTAGTTGCTAGAGCCTTACTGCGTCTCCAAAAATTCTTTTATTTTTTGATATTAGCTAAGCCTACTAATTTTTTTAAGCAATTCGAGAATGCGATCGAACAAGCAATGCCCAGTCGACGCAATTTAAAATTTGAATTCTCATTGAGCCGGCAATGGCTTTCTAAACCACAGATCCTCTCAAGATTCTCTTGAGAGAATGGAACCGCCATGATGGCTGCCAACCAATGTATTTCTAATCTCAGAATTCATCATCGGGAAAATATTTCCAAGGTCCAGTGCCCAGTAGCAGGTCATGGAGATATGGGAAAGTGCTAAAGCCTTGGCGATAGAGGTGTAAATAATGGATATGAGGTGAATTGAGACTAGGTTATCAATGGGATTTAAATGCGAACTTTTTGAGTTCAAAAGTAGTGTCTGAGTGCGATTTATTAGCTTCAAAATTTTCCGATATCATATTTGTTCGAAAAAATTTTAAATTAATAAGATGCTTAGTTTCTCAGTTTTCCAGCCGTTTTGGCGTAAAGTCCATTGGAAATTGGTTGAAAAAGTAGCTTTGAATGCACTGAACATGACGTATGAGTGTTGATACTTAATTTCCATCTTCGTCTTTAACTATTTTGGGAGCAAAAATTCGAACTTTTGGCTGCGTGGGCGCAGAGGGTAGCAGTATATTACAGCTTTTTCTGTTTTGAGCAGCAACTTAATCGAAGTTGGAATACTGCTCAGACTGCAAAATAGATTCATCATTTGAATTTGAGAGTGTAAGTTGGCTTATTTTGCTCGTGGAAAGACGTTATTTAACCGAAAGGAGGTGGCAATTTAGATTTTTCTGAATCAGAGTGAGTCGCTTTTGCTGGACTCAATCGAATTGAACTAAAACACTTTATTACATTTAAATTTCTGAGAATGAGCCTCAAAACTGACATTATTAATTGGATTTTCCTGGTATAAAGCATAATGACAGACATTTTGACTCATTGGTGTAAGTTACTATTCAAGTAGTAACTCACAATCCTCAAAATACCTTCAAATAATATCGATATCCAAGGTCTAAGATCCTCGTATCCTAACAATCCAGTTATTTATCATTATATTGTTGTAGGAATTTGCAAATTATATAGAAACAGCTATGCTCATTTCTTCATAACACCTTATTACGTTATAAATGCCCTCTATAAAGGATAGAAAAACTTTTTCCATTTGTTAAAATAACGATAGAGAAATATCTTCTTTTCATTACCGCACATCATCATCCATAATTGCAAATTATTACTTTGGAATGTAAATTTCTGAAGCATAGCTTGGGACATGCTCTTCTTTTAATCGCTAGATTGATATGGTTTTCCTGAGCAGCTCATCAGGAGGTAGAAGGCTCCAAGGATCAAAAGGACCTAAAAAGCATTAAGCATCATTTTAAATGACTGAAACGTTACAATATAAGTGACCAAAGATGTGATATCTCCAATATTAACGAGGCCACCGCTTTTATACAAACTGAATACTCTGTACGCTCCGAAGACCCATCCAGCGACGAAGAGATTAAACAAGCCTCTTCCAACATATGTGACCAAAAACTTGCAGTTCTCGTTGATAGTTTTGAGGTTGAGATCTCCTGCCAGGAGAAGCAATCCAAGACTGGTTGTGAAAACAACATAAAGGATACCTTTGAACATTTCTGGTTTAAGAGCCAATAGGAAAATAACTCCAGTAGCTATCACGCCCAACCCTGCGATAAAATTACATGGCTTGAGAAGCGTGTTCATTGCCCTCACGAATTTGTTATCTCCAAAGCCCATTGTGATATCAGATTTCGATGTGCTTATATTACTTATTTATTTATGAGTTTAAACTGAGATATCATTTGGCTCGTGAAGGAGAAAACAACAGCACTGAGTAAATTCACAATTTTCTGAAAAAGAAAATTTCTATTATAATCTCATAATCAAAGGGAACACGGTTTAGCCTTCTAAAGGAATCTCATATTCCACCTAAATTTCTAAGAGTCAAAAACGATAAAATAGCTAAAATTATGTTAATTTTTTTAAGATTTTTGAACTGAAATGAGACCACTGATGCTAGAGCTGTCTTGGTTTGTTATGTCTAGTCGATCGGAAGCAACTGGTTTCAGTCTGTCCGCGCTGATGTCGCCTACCAGAGCGATTTGAGGCGACAGATCAGACGCATCGTTAATTTTCGAAGTCGAATTCATTGGAGCCTCAACGTTAACAGGCGTACTAGTGAATTTCTGTCGTTTGATTCTCTTACGATCATAGGAAAAGTTTTGCCGATTGTCATCATCTACGTCAGACTTCTGTCTTTTAGGCTTCGAGGCTTCGTCCTCATTTGTAATTCCTGAAAGTTGATTGCTATAGTGATCAGCTTCGCGATTCGGGGTTAGACTCAGGATGTCTATTGCTGAACTGCTTACATCTTTGCGTATCCGTCTTCTTTTCGCTCCAGTAACGACTGTTAACTCCATTGTAGTTCCTTCATTCAGATTATCCTTCAAATTTTTAGACTCCTTCCATTCTCGGTACTCGTCTCTTAAACGCTTTATTCCCACAGGGATAGCATATATTATTGCGATCAAGTGCACGATTAGGATGAGTAACACGAGCAGTATCCCGATAACGTTAAGTGCTCCTGGATTGCCTGACGTGAACTGCATAATAAAAAGCAACAAAGAGAGAAGCCAAAACGCTGATTTCACAATAAGTTGCAGGATGTAATAGACTTTATTGTCCATTCTAAAATAGAAAATGTCGTATAGTAGCATCAAAGTCGTGAGAACGACGTTTAATATCAGCTGAGGTATAGCTCCACTTTCAGGATAAATGATTACTGCCAACGCGCAAGTCAGAACTTTGAGGAGGTACATACACATGTAGTAGTATTTTGAGTGTTTCTTCATTAGCACGAACCCATCGATAAGCGTGGATGAGATTTTCGGGTATTTGGTTAGCGTTGTTTTTTCATTCTGAATCTCCAATTTATCTTTGATTTTTTTTTCTTTCTCATCTTGAATAGCCTTGAGAGCAGTGAACCCATTTCGCAGGTAATATGCGCAGACTATGATTGCGACCCATGTGATTATGAGAAATAGGAAGGCGAGAATATAGTTCACTAAGAATAAGCTTTCGCTGAAGAGCGTAAAGAACATCTGGAAGCAGGCATAGAAGAAGAAGATCGGTGAAAGCTGCAAGAATATCCTTAGAAGGACATTTACTCTCCAGTTCTCGTTAAACCAACTAAAGTAAGGGAGTGCTTTGGTCGCATTGCAGGCTTTGAAGAGAAATTCAAGGGGAAGTATAACCAGAAAACAGAGGATAAGCCAGAGAAGAATGATAAAAACGGCTGGACCAGCGTTATAGAGAAAGTAAACTGAGGTCTGCTTAAGTACAAACATGCTCATAGTCGGGATTATCTTCGTCGCATTGCCAGGAGAAAGTGTAGAGTTGACGATTTGATAAGGCACGTTTGGCATCAATTGCAACATCGAAAAGTTAAAGGAGTCTAAAGCCCAGTAAAGTTCTTGCTGCTGGTATCTAACATTGAGGAAGGAGTACAAATATAGAAGTTGGCAGGAGTCCCAGAGCGACCAAAGCTGTGAGCCTTGCTTGAGGGCAAGCAATGGGAAGATCATACTGTAAAAGAAGTAAGATGTTATATTTCTGGCGAGGACTATTCGGTCCAGGTTGCTAATTTGCGACTCGTTGAGCGCATTACAGGTTTGGTTATGAACGTCAGGCCAATATATTTTTCCGTATACTCCTCCGGGACAGTCGTTCAGGCATTGGTTAGTCATGAAATAGCTCCCCTCGTAGCAAGTTGTGCAGTTTAAGTAGGTTTTATCCGTGCAGGTTCTGCAAGTCTCGTTGCAACTAATACAAGTCGCTCCATCACTGTCGTAATATTGCCCAGTCGGCGAGCAAGTACAATTACCGTCGATCTTTGTGAATGGGCTCGCGCACGTGCAATCAATCCCGTAAGCGTCGACGCAGGATGCGCATTTCTTATCACAAGCTAAAGATCAAGACTTGTCAGAATAAAAATACTCAAGAAAAGCAGGAATACGAGTGCAGAATCCAATTGCTGTGTCAGCGTAAGTTCCTAGAGAGCAATTTGACATTACTGAAGCGGATTTGAACCAATAGCAGCTGCCGTTCTGGTTCATGGCTATACAATCTGAAGAGTTTGCTATTATGATAAATAAAGCACATTATATGAAGCACGCTAAAGATTATTGGTTACCTGTTGCGATGAGTGCTGGGAATCCAGTAAATACGATCCAATTTCGGAAAAACCCCTGAAAACTGCACGTTGGAGAACCAATTTGGATAGTATCGCCTCCCGATTCGATGTAATCGTATAAATTACTGAATGTCGTATTGAAAGCGAGCTGGTTGTTGACGAACGTATACATGTCGATATACTGTCTCCCCATATAGTTGTTATAATAGTGAGCCATATCGTAAAACGTTCCAGCTATTTATAATAACATTACTGCGCGTTACGAAGAAGAACTATTTTACCTTGCAGAGCATAGTTTGAAGTGTAAGTCGAGGATCCAAAAGACACAATTAAGTTTCCCGTTACAGCCTGGATCGAAACACTGAATGGCAGCGAATTCGTTGAAATATTTCTCAAGAAAATCGTTGCTTCACAAGTCGGAATTGCTGTTAGGTTAAGAGCATATCTAATTGTGACTCCAATGGTGGTGCCAGAAACATAGAAACTAGGCGGAGTCGGCATCAATATCACTTGGTCGCTCTGATTAAAGACAAGTCCGGCTACGTCATATTCTTTTAATGACCAATAAGGTCCTTGCGTGCTTTCTGATATAAAAAACGAGAGATTTAAAGGGGATTCGCCATTCGGAATTTACGAAAAACAGCGTAGTATTTATTTCCAGAAGTATCTTCGCTCTGCCTTCCATTGTTTTCAGAAAAGGGGACCCATTGTTTGAGAACGACTAAGCAGTAGAGAGTATTAATTTTAGAGTGAAACGAAATTGAAAAGAGTTACGCTCGTCATCGTTCATTAGATAGTATCTATATTCTGTTTTAGAGTAATAATTTGCGATGATTTTAAAATTGTTCATTGTGCCACAGAAATTAAAGGTCATCTCGTCTCCGAGCTGTAAAATAGTTGCTGCAGTGAATATTGTAGTTGTAGTTGCTCCTGTTGCAGCCTCAATTAAGTAGTAATTGTATGCTTTAGTTGACAGAAATGGTGTGTAAAGGACTCCATAGCCTTGCTGGTATGTGTAATCTACGCCGATGTAGATATAGTACCATTTATCCACCTCAAATTGAATCTTTAAAAAAAAAAATATGCTCTCATTCAGAAAGAGGAAAAAAAAGACTACTGCTTGATTGTTGCTCGCTGTATCACTATACTGATAATAGAGCAAGTTGGTGAAAGGCGCATAATATATCGAAAGCTTCGTATAGTCAGTTGTTCCTTTATTACTGCATTTGGATTGCAATGAGAAATACACTTTGAACAGATAATGGATACTTATTCAAGCCAACTCTTAGCCAATTGGCGTATTGATTTAAGGCGAGGCTTCTAAAAGCGGACGTCTGAATCCAAAAACTGATCGATAGCTGGGTAGCTCCATTAACTAGGCGGATATTATTGAACTGAGGATAAATTAGCTGCAATGGTATACTTGTTGTCAAGCCAGCAGATTGGAGTGTTGTTGTATAAGGTTGATTTGTCGTCGAGGCAACATCGCAGCGAAATGTCTCACTTTTGAACAATGTAATTAATTCAGGACTCGCTGCATCATAACAGCTGTTTAGAGCGTGGAGGGAATTGAAGTCGTACCAGTTTGAATCTGAAGAAATCCAGCAAATAACGTCACTATGACAAATAACAGATATGTTATTCTCATCCTTTTGAACTTCAGAATTTTATTGAGTATTAAATAAAATCTCCCGATTCATCGTAGACAGTTATCCAATTCCTTTTAATTTTATGGTAAAACAGCTCCAACAAAATCGACAAAACCACCCAAAGTTACTCAGAGTGTTGCTACCCGCTTGAAAGGATATTGGAAATCTAAACCTTCCAATTGGATCTGATATAATGCTTAAGTAAGGAAAAAGGCGGAATTTCGTGCAAGCTGTGTGGGCTTCAAAATTAGTTCTATAATACAAAAGATGTATGCTGATAAAGGCCACTTAGCTAGACGGCTTTCAATTCACATTATTACAAGAAACTCTGTCAACAAGAAGTTAGATTTAATATATTTGAAAAATACTGAGAGTATGAAATTCAATCTGTAAATGGCTCGATGCATTCCTGTATGGAATTTCATCGTAACCCTTTGGAAAATTTGATTTGCGTACCTCAGCGTGGTTGGTTTAGTACGGTTGTGTATTTATTTAGGCTCTCTTGGTAAGGATTTCCTTAATTGAATAGAAGCATTTGATCACCAGAGATTCTTTCGATTCGCTCGCTTCAAGGATTTGTTTCGTGGTAATTGGGTATTGAGCTTTGTAGCAAGCAACAATAAGGATCGCTGCAGCAACAGCAATAAATGGCTTTTTATTGAAGTGCTCAGTGAGCTGTGGGACAACGAGCTCGAGGTACTCTTTGCAGTACATTGGAACTGAAGCATCCTTGATTCCCAACTTCTTGATCAATGCAACGAGACATTTTTCAAGCTTTTTGAACTTTCTGAGGTCCTTCTTATCGTTAACTTCTGAGTATTGGGTTTCTTGTCTTATTTCATTGTTTTTCTTCTCGTTCAGAGCAAACATTTGATTCATTTGGGAAATTACAATGGTTTTTTCGTCGCTTTTTTCTTGCTCAAGAGACTTTTCTTCTTCGAGTTGACTGAAGGCATCAGCGTCAATGCACTTGTCATCGGATTCATCAATGATTATAATGGGAGACTTTGAGAATGCGTTGATTTGAGGCCCATTCTCGGTGACTTTGTGCACTTTTTTCTGGACCTCAGAATGAGTTTCTGAGTCTTCGAATTTTGGCACTGGAGGAAGCTTGCGCTTTGGTCTCTGAGCTCTTTTGAGTGCTAGTTGATATTTATAAGCTGCTTCGAGTTGGGCCAAAAATTTCATGACTGCTCTTTGCTCGATTGCCTTAGATGGAAGAGCTTTTGGTGATTCAACGTACAATGAGTTTCTGCAGTTTTGGAAAGCGCCGATGATTAATGAGGAGATGTGAAGGTTATCCATTTTGTTAGGTTAAGGGAGTTTTTGTTAGGGAAAGTGAAGGTGTTTTTGTTTCTGTGTCAAGGATCAAATTATTAAGCTCTTTTACGGACAAAGGTATTTAAACGCTAATTTCCAGCCAGTTTAGCAATTCTGATATCATTTTTGAACAATTTTTCGGTAACCAGATCAGTTCTGATCAGGAAACGCCCTGAGGATATTGATGAAGCAAGCGCAAAATTACGCCATCATATTTTATACAAAATTAATAGCCTATTTGGCTCGTGAATACCAAAAGCACCTGCTTTGATCCTGATTTTATCTGGATCATATGTATCTTTTACGAAGCTGTTCATTTGACTTTAACGAGTAGAAGACATCGAGTGTTCTATTTATAGCGATGAGTGCAATTACCGAGGAGATTGCTATTCAAATTGCCCGAAAAATGCTTTTCTAAATATAGCTAATGCAGCATGCTGACAGATAGCATGCTGGCAAAGACTTGTGATATAAGAGGAAAGGGGAGTCGCTGAAAATAAAGTTTTAGTCGCTCAGAGTAAACCCATACAGTAAGATCAGAAATTTCAATTGTTCTTAAATTGTCTTTCTATCAAGAAGGGCAAGTAATTTCGGATCAGTAAGCAAATGCCATCGGTGCATGCAAATGGCTAACTTTTCATGGAGCGAATAGATTCAACGATCCCACAGATATGTTTTTATTATTAGATAGCTTCGTCAGAATTAGCTATCGAAGATTATAATCAGCGAAAAAAAATCGAAATGTGATTATATTTTTGAATGCTCTCGAAGAGCTCAGTCACCTCAACAGAGGTAAAGGCAAAAAGAACGTGGCTAGTAACAGAAAAAAAATGGTCCGTGATTACTGATTTTACAATGTGTCGGAATTAACAGAGTCTAATTATTTTTATTTTTTTTTAAAAAACAAAAAAAAAGTAAATGCAACTATTCGTTGAATATTTTGAAAATTCTCATTGATTTCTTACAAGCTAGCCTCCATTTCGTGGTATCAGCAGGCAATACCTTTCATGATATTATGAAAAATGGCCAAAATCTAAGGGGAAGAATTTAGAGCTATCTTCAGCCCTGATTTGTTCGGAGGACCTAATTTTTAAAACAAAATGTTGTGAGATCTTGTGCTTATTGCTGAGATGTAGAAGATTGTTGAATTCATCCCGAGTAGGAAGATGATGTTTTTTGAAAGAACGTGGGTGGAGGATGGCTTAAAGATTCGGTGAGATTTTATTCTCAGTTAAAAATTTTTCAGATTAAGATTCAAATGTCTGTACCAGCAAAACTCAACGATGCCTCAATACTTCGAAAATTCGAGCTCTCCAAAAAAGAAGAAGCTCTAAAATCAAAGCTTTTCGGCAAAAAGGGCACTGACAAACCTGCAACGTCAACCACAACTACCCGAGGAGCCATTAAGTCTTCAACCATCGGGAATCGTGAAAATAATAATCCTAATATTCCTAACCAAACTAGCAGTGGGACCGTTTATCAGCCCATCATTCAGCCGAGCAATGATCAAATCGATAAATTTTTAACAAACATGGAGTCAGAATTTCGAGAGCTGAACAAAAGTACTGTTTATTCGAATCTCATATTTGATTTTCTCTCGTTCTCTCATAGAGCAAGTCACCATGGGCATGCTAACATCTCAGCAGCAAATACTAAAGGATCATACTGAGATATTAAATGATAATCAACGCAACATCACTCAGCTCATTAGTCTCAAAATGAAAGAGCAAGAAACCACAAAGAAAGGGTAACTAATTGTAATTAGCATTGGCTGAAAGCTTTGCAGATCTTCTTCTGAGAATATTGAATTGCAAAGAGAGATGCTGAAAGAGATGATCTCACCAATTAATGAGCAGGTAATTAGTAATTGTTTTGTTGCGGCTTCACACAACCACTAGATAAAAGAAATAAGACAGCTCTACGAGATAACTCGAGAAAAGGCTGAAGCAGCGGCTCGTGAAGTTGCAAATACAAGAAACTTGACAAACCCGGTTCTACAGCAATTGAGTGAGCAAGAAATGATGGAAATAAACATGAAAATGAAAGATTATCAGGTTACTTTTTCTCTCTCTCATAGGAGTTTGATTCACTTACAATTGAAATTAGAGCTCAAGCACTGATTTAAAGGAGAAAGCATTGGTTGCGCAAGCCCGACTGAGCAACTTGCTCCCAGAGAATCTTCAATCAGTTAAACAGATTTCAAATTTGAATATTCAAGCTTACTCAGACTGCATTAACAGTCTCAAAAAGCAGCTTGAGGTACGGGTGCTCTTGGTTTCATGAGTTCGTTAACGATTTTTTTCCTCATAGTCATTGCAAAAAGATGCTGATAGGGCAGAGAGAGAGCTTGAGCAGAGATATCAGAAGCTAAATTCAATGCCAAAACCGACCCCAAGACTGAAACCGAACGATCCTTTCTATCACGTCGTTGAGCACGGCCATGAGGGATCAGCTGAAATTGTCAAGAATCTCCAAAACATCGATTTCCAAGCGTCGAAAAAAGCCGTTCTGACTAAATTAGGCGGAGAATTTGACTATGATGGCTTTATTGATGAAGTAAACTCTGTTACGAGCGAAATTAGGGATATCCGCTCAACTTTGGAATCAGACCTACAGCAATACGCCATCATTATACCCTCCGATATTGGGCTCAGCGAGGAAGACAAACGTAAGCCATTTTTCGTAAAGCGATTAGCGAAAATAACCTTGATTAATTTTTAGTTGCTATGGACCTTGGGTCTCAAATACCAAGCGTAATCGACGAGATAAAGGCTCGTTATCGAATTCCGAAAAGAATGCCTGCTCCTCAGTATATCCCCGAACAGAATGAACTCCGTAGTGTACCAAGATCTCAGGTGATACAAGAGGAGCCACAGTCGACAATCTACAGTCAAAGGGAGAACGTTCAACCGCTCTTCGGAGTGAAGTCCAAAAGGCTTCATCAAAAGCCTGAAGCCCTGCTCAACCTAAAAACTAAACCCGTCGAACCACCACCAGACATTAAATTTACGAAAGTCGAGGTCAGACCTCAGTCAGCTAATAAGACTAACAACTACGCTGATACTATCTTCACTTCGAGTCAACCTGTGAAAAAACCACAGCAGAAGGAGATTCATGCTAGAGGATCTCCTGGAGGCAGCGAAGTCGATATCGAAGAGGAGGATGATGCAGACATGCCGACAAAGGAAAACTTCAAACAGCAAGCTCCAACGAGAGCTGAAAGGACGACTCAGTCAGGGTTCCGGACGAACGCTAATCAGCAAAGAGAAACCCCGCAAAGGTCTACTCAACCTCAATTTAAGTCGCAGAAAGTACACTTTGATGAGGTAGATGACGAGCGCGATCCAACTCGAGTGCTGATTTCTTCCGCAAAGAAAGAAGAGAGAAGAGCACCTCCAGAATTCCACTATCAGAGAGCTCAGGAGACGACTCAAAATCAATTATATGATGATTACATTGAGTAAAAATACCATTTTACTATGGTGCCTTACAAATATGTTAACAATTTAGCCGCACAATACTAAGAGACATCAAGGAAGAAATAGTGAAAATCAATATGAAGATTAAAGAAGAAGAACAGGAGCAAGAGCTTGAGTTAGATAAAGCTCGAATTCGCTCTAAGCTGCATGAGAGGTCACTCGGCAAAGAGTCGCGTACGAGCGATAATGAACCAGTTTATTTCGGACAGAAGTTCGATGTGAGACCCTCAGCCGTTTTGGGTGGTGGAAGTATCTCTTCGCATGAGTTACCAGGGCGTTTGGGGCTGCAATCTGAAAACGCTTCTACTGTCGAGGATGAGCAATTGATTAAAAAAATCACATCCTCAGTTCTCAATGAGAAACTTCGAGAAATCGTTGCTGAAGAGAAGAAAAAAGATGAAAACTTAAAGGAGGATATCTTCAAACCAGTGGAAGGAGTTAATATCAAAGAACTTCTCCAGAACAAAACTCAGGAGAGGGAAGAGCGTGGTCGAGCCCCAATGACTCAAAATCTCGCTGATAACAAAGAGCTCTCGAATCTCCTCGCAGAAAATATGTTGAATTTGTTCACTAATGCAATTCAGCACATTAACACCTCGCTTGTGAAGAATTTAACAGTCGCCAAGGCACGAGATGAGAGCCCTACTCACAAAAGCATTCAAGAGCTGTTTGGTCGCAAAAAAGAGCCTACCGTCGCCACAAGCGATGCACGAAATAAAGTCATGATTGAAGAGGAATCGCTCAGCGGACTCCGTCGAGAAGAGCGAAAAGACTATAGACGAGAAGATGAAACTACATTAAGTAAGCTGGCTATGGAAGCCAAACAAACAGAAGAAGAAAGAGAGCTTTTGAGACAACACAAGCCATTTAACGTGGAATACTTCGCGGAGAGACCTCGAGACCGGATAGCCATACCATCCGGCTCTGACAATTTCTATTTCTACAACCACGAGCCAAAGCCAATTGCTGACTATTCTGACTACATAAAGGAATTAGAAAGTGAAAATTCTTCTATAGGCGTAGAGACACTACGCTCTGCAAATCGTCATGGCAGAGCTGGATGGGATACTGGAAGTGAAGGCTACTACCGCTCCGAGGATGCGAATAGTGAACTGGATTACTAATGTACCATTTTGTAAATAATTTAAATTTTTTTTCTCTTCTTATTTATGCTCATTCGCCTTGTATTACACTAACACATTGAATATGAATTCATTGATCAACTAACAAAAAGGACCCAAAATCTGTTTCATTAAATTTGTGAGTCTACTATTTAAATTTAGGTGAAGTAACTCCTGTGATCTGATTTTGATGATATTTCATTCAAATCTCTCGAATTACGATTCGCAACCTTATTTAAATTCGAAATATGCCCTTATTTTTCCAGGGGTATCTTGAATATTACGATTATCAAAGAAAATAGAGAATGTGTTATTGCAGCGATTTAAATCTCTTAAGAATAATAAAATTCTTTAGATAGCAATACATGTTGAAGAAAGTCTTAACTTCAGCACCGCTTTTGGCTGCTAAGCAAACCAGACCGTTCTCACGTAACTCAAATCGCCACTAGGACATGCAACTCATTTTTCTGATAGTGTTTTTGAAGACGACAAACCCTCATTCAGATCCTAATCCATCAAATCCTGAGAGCAAGCACTATAACAAAGATTTTTACAGCCCAGAATACGATGACGAAAATGTGAATACCATGATCCAAAACTACAATTCAGAATTGCCAGATGAGCTTGATTATACCGATGTTTGGGACCACAGCTATCTTAATTTGATCTGTCCTGAGTATTTCTACCATCCATGGTTTGGAGGAGTTCTCTATGCTGCTGAACCTGAGGTTTTGACTTTCTCTATGCTAGCAGCGTTATTGACTGTTATACAATCTAGTGGACAATTAACTATCCATACGAAAAAGCTCCGCTGAGTCCAGGATTCAGAGGAGAGCATGCTCTCAGACGTTACCCAACCGGAGAAGAAAGGTAAACACACAGTGTATAAGGACATTGCAAATAATCTATACCTCCAGATGCATTGCTTGCAAGTTATGCCAAGCCACTTGCCCAGCCAGAGCAATTACCATTGAATCTGAGCCAAGACCAGATAACTCAAGGTAAAGGGAAATTCTCAGCTTCTTTATCCATAACACCATCATCATTGTTAAGACGAACAACCAAATACGATATTGATATGACCAAATGTATTTACTGCGGTTTCTGCCAAGAGTCTTGCCCTGTTGACGCTATTGTTGAGGTAATTACGGATTTTTCGCAGTGAGTTGATTTGATTCGTTTTTCAGAGCCCTAACTACGAATTCACAGCATACGGACACGAAGAGCTTTTCTATGATAAATATAAGCTTCTTGAGAACGGTGATAAGTGGGAGATTCAATTGGCCAGAAATATTGAATTCATTCAGAGCAGATTCGGCTAAGGCGATTCTAAATGAGAAGACGAGTATGACCCCAGCGATACTGCATTAACCTTTTGCTAGTAGTGGAATAACTGTCATTTGTTGTATCGTTTTTTAAAAAACACACATACGTCGATACCTTGCATACAAAAAACTCGATCTTCCTTCCAACATAGATAATTCGCTCTCAACTCTTCCTCAGATTGTAGATTGCAATGAAGTTGATATATAACCTCCATTAAGCCAGAGTCTGATAAAGGAGTTACGAATTGATTTAGAACAGAATTTGGAAGAAACAAAGAATATTGTTCAAGTTGTTAAAGATGATAATATTCAATAAAATCAAACAAAATATGTTTTGACTCTTGTTATTATCAGAGATTGTAATACAAACAGTCAGTCACAATGACCAAAATAAATCTTTGTTTTTTTATCAAACGCAATCTCATTAATTTAATAAATCAAGTATATTCAAAGAATCTTTAAAAATAATTTTTGAAAAACAAACTAAACTTGGGTTCAGAAATCACTTGTTGGAGATGCTTTTCCCTTCAGGAGCAGCAGCAAGGAATCCCAAATCGTTCAAATTGAACACTATCGTCTGTAATTTGTCTAAAAAGAAGGATAAGTCAGTCAGAAATTATAATATCTTGAAATTGTACGTGAGTGGAACTTCGGACTTACAATAGCTATGCTTCCTCGCTCATATCCACAGATTACATAAGTGGAGTCTAATGGTAGACAAATGAATAAGGGTTAAGCAAATAAATGACATGTTATACCTTTATCAATATAAAAGTGATTGATAGGTACATTCTTTAATCTGCTCTCAAGCCTCTGATAAGCTTTCTTTGAATCATCAATATCTTCGGCATAGTCTTTGTAGCCCAGAGGGAATGAAGTCAAAGGTTTTAGGACACGATTTCCGACGAGGTTCAAAGTCATTAGCTGTCCTTCCTTGGTTGAGATGAGCTAATGAAAATGTATGAGACGAAAATTGCTTGGAATTTTGGTTTACCAAAACAGATTTCGATTTTTCCAGGAACGAAACGTGTCGGATGGAATGGAATGAATCAATCTTGAACTCGCCCAATGCTTCACCGTTGATGCTAAGGGTTATATATTGTTAAGATTCATTGGGAAAAAGACTCAAATTACTTGTAGACTAGAATGCGATTGCTAAATTTGAGATCATAAGCGACAGTAACGAGAGCAACGATTCCATTATCATCGATTAAGATTGACTTGATTTCTTCGTCTAATTCCAGCTTGGGATAACAGGTATATAATATTTTCTCTGAGAGAAGACAATGGATGATCACGACTCCTTCCTATTTTTTTTTTCCCAAAGTTAACACGAATAATATAATGAAATTTATACCCTGTCGGCGCTAACGAGGATTCCAAGTGATGACTCTACTGCCAAGCAGACCACCTCGCTGTGATGTCCGTAAATGATTTGCTTAGGCTTTGTCGCGCTTTGGAGTTTCTGGTCCTTCACATCAAATCTCCAAGTCGAAATTCTGCAATCTTTAGACCCTGCTATGATCAAATACCCTTTTTCGTGCTCGCAGCAAGCGACACTGGTAACCAGTTTCTATTTTTTGAAAAAACAGAAGAGATTAGCTTTTAGAAATTTAACCAAAATAGCACTACCTTATGGAAATGGACTGAGTGTCTGATTGACGATTCAGGATTTGGTCCGATCTGCTTGTTGAGGATCTTGAAAGAGCTATCCTGATAGCCACCGATCACCATATAGCTCGATTCTGTTCCTTTAGCGCCCAAAGTGCAGATTTGATTGTTGATGTTAAAATCATTGAATATTATTTTCCCGAGGTTCATAAAGTCCGTCTTATCTTTGCGCCTTGACCATTGGAATGGTTTGATCATACCCAACGTCACCTCATATCTAAAGATTTAAATTGATTTAACAACGAAGAAAAACCAAGGGAAAGTCTACTGGATGTCATAGCAATTTCGGTTCTTGAAAATAATTTTCAAAGACTTTTTATCCATATGCACCCACATAATTGGGTTATCTTCGAAAGTATGCAAATGAGAGATTATAACGCCTCGTGACTCGTTAATTTTTGGACTGGCGTCAATCATGCTTTTGGGATCGGATTCTCCAGGAATTAAATCAGCGTTAGCCAGGCGTATAGGTGTCTGAGTAATATCGCGGACTTTTCGCTCAGGATGCTTTTGCTTGAAAAGTTGAATTGGGCACTGACCGAACTCGCTGACTTGACACAGGAAGGTGGTTTGATAGTTTCTGTCTTTCGTACTAAACACTTGCTGTTACAGCGAAAAAATATATTAAGCTTTTGAAAGACTCCCTTAATTATTACCTCGTAAGTCATGCTGCTGTACAGATTGTAAGCACGGAAGGCTTCGATACCGTATTGTTTATAGCCAAATATCAGATCGATCCATTTGTCTAGGTTTCTGGAGACATAGTCGCTTTCTAACGCTTCTCTGTGTTTCACAATGAACTCTTCGGGTGTCTTTGCCCAGGCAGGAAGCTCGACCTTGCCAATTTCTTTGCCGAAGTCAATTCCATTACTATAAGAGTATTAAGAAGTATATAAGTCAAGTCTTTTTCATCAAAAGGGTTTTACCGGTTCTTCAGGAAGTTTGGACAATAGAAAAACTCAGGAATCAGTTCCTTGAAATTCTGTGTGTTATGGGATTGGAAGTAGCTTGCCCATGCTTTAGGAATTGACGAAAAGATTCTATTCGCTTCATCGAGCTTGCCGCTTTGTAGCTTGATTTGAAGGGAAGTAAAAGGCTCGAGTCTCACGAGATAGTCAATGATATGGCCTCCAGTCGAATAGTGTGAACCGTACATGAATAATTCATTTTCCGCTAGAGCCTTCTTGAAAGTTTGCTCGATTTTATCTTTATTCACCTCATCTTCATCTTCGCCTAACTCCATCAGATCCATCACTTTGCTCTTTGCGTCTCTTCTCCTCTCCTCAGTCTGGGCGCCCAGCGGATAAGACAGGTCTCTGAATATTCTTTTCTGCTCTTTTTCATCGGTTGTGTGGATATTGATCTCTTCTGACGTAAAGTCCGCGAGAATCCAAGGAAAAACTGGATATTGACTCAAATCGTTAAAAGAACGTCCAGCAAACATATTTATATGCATGAGGTACTCGAAATTGGTCATCTTGCCTTCAACCCAGCGTTTTGTGATATCAGTACTCATGAAATTTTCTCCAGAGTAGAGTTGGATATCCTTGCTTCGCAGCTTAAATTCTCCAAGCACTTCTTTCAGCACGTTTGGCGAGTACACATTGAAATAATACGATTTATTATCAGAAGTGAAAATCTCGAAAGCGCTTCGGACGTAATTATACCGCTTCTGGTAGACCTCTTTGATCTTTTGGTAATTCCATCCTTTCTTCTTGCTGCTCGTTAGGAAATTATGTTTCAACGCTCCAAGCTCATAGAACTCTCCATCGGGTCGCTCTCCGGGTAGGGGTCTGAAAATGAAGTATTTCTCAGTCATTTCTATCTCTCCCCAAATAGCTCCTCTCACTGTGATTCGCTCGCATTGGAAAGTCTTCGAAATTTTCTTGTCTTTCTTCTTCCTGGAACCTGTTGAATCCACTGTTGAGACTCCCATTTTCATGGTTTCTTCTTTGCCCGGAGATTTCAGTTCAGAGTCGGACTCGGAATCTTCCTGAATGTCATCAGCGTACTTATCAAAATCTACATCCGTGGGGATATCGCTGGTCTCTTTCCTCATGATTGGCACATTTTCCTGGCCGCTGTTATGATCGGCAGGCATCACGATGAATGGATCTCCGAATGTAGAGCTGATTAAGCTCTGTGACTTTGTGCTTGGCGAGTCAAAGATGCTGGCTGTTGTTGGTGATCTGCTCTCGAATTTCTTGCCAGCTTTCGCCTCTTCAAAGGCCTCCTTGTTGAGATACACTATTTCTGAGGCTTTTTTGTCAACTCTGAGTCTCATTCTGCGGTGCATGTGATCTGCTGTCTTTCCGTACTTATAACGCGTGAGCCCTGTCTCTCTTTTCTCCACTTGCCAGACACCTCGCTCATCAGTGAGTTGTTTCTTCTTCTTTGCCCAATAAGTGTTTATTTTAATCCTGTTATGCTCGTCCGCCTTCTTGTTTTCTATGAGTATGAGTCAATGTCACTGGTCAGGTAACGTTGAAAATTTACCGTGGATGACCGTTCTCCTTTCGTCCACTTTCTTTTGGTAAATAGGCCATTTGTTCTTAAATGCCTCAATGGAGTCTTTTGGACTGTTATCAAAGAAATTAGTGTTAGCGAAATCAAGAAAAAAGAGAAATAGTTCACTCAATTCCGTTCGAGAAGTCCTCATAATCCTTATGGATTTCGTCAAACTCCTTCTCGATTTGCAACTTGATGTATATGAAATTGAGTCGCTTGATCTATAAAACACAAGAAAAATAGTCACCAATTAGAAACGAGGTAGTAGTTACGAAGCGGAATGGTTTTAAGCTTCCGTTTCGAAGGCTGGGAATGACATCCTTAGCGATTTCCAAGCAATATTTTTCGATAAATTCCTGTGCTTTGGGAAGCAGACTCATATAGTCGTCGATTGGTTTTGTTGCAATATTTCCGTGCTTTTGGCCTTTACCAGTGACGCTTTCTACTTTGCAAACGTGGAACAACTCATCAGTTTTCGATTGGTATTGCGAACTGCTTCTATCAGGACTTCCTTTCACGGGTTTATTTTGCTCATTGTAATCCTCACAAAATTCGTCAAGCACTGATTTCATGAACACCATCCAGGATTTAACCTTCGTGCCATAGCCAATTATCTTTGAGTATTTGATTTTTTGTAAAGTGAACTCATTTCTCATTAACTCCAATGCCGTTGGAGACCGAGTCAAGCCGCTTTTAATCCCAGCGCCATTCGCTGACATCAGCACTAACAAAAATTTCACGAGCTCTTCGCTGTATTTCACTGAGGGCGAGAAGTTAATGTCAATGTCGTCATTGGGATCTGCGTTCATGGTCAAAATATCTTGAATATCCGAATCGAGTTCATCGATTTCTCGGTGCGAGCTTCTTAGGCGCATAAGGCCTCTTGACTCGCGAACAAGCAACTTGAATACTTGATAAAAACAGAACTCATACAGCACGAGGTAATCCTTTTGAGCAAGAAGATCCGGGAGTTTCTCAGCATTGGTTGTCTCGATAAGTGGCGAGTTCATATATTGCTTAATCTCGATTGGAGGGTACTTTTTAGCAGCATCTGTCAGTAATTCCTTTAGTCCAACCGTGGGATTCTCGATTGTAGTCTTACTAGTGGTCTGGAACTGGCCTGTCTTGCTTCTGCCAATCTGAGACCCACTTCTTCTTTTTCCAAGGCCAAATATGTCATTACAGCAGGCAAGCAATTCGATTTTTTCCTTTGCCATTTTCGTAAATCGAAGAACAATGAAAATTATCGACAGCATTGAAATTAACACTCCGCCGTTTCTGTAGCAAGTGTTTTCGTATTTCTTCAGCAAGCTATTAGCGTTTAGCTCAGCAGGAAGTTGCTTGATTGGCGGATAGACAAGATGTAACATTTGAGTAGTAAAGAGAAATTCGAAAAGTGTAGTGGTGAATGAGTATATGTTGCTCTCTTCGCTGGGTATGGCTTTATTGAACTTTGTTATAAAATACTCGTAATAGAAAACGAATTGAGGGATATTCGTCAAGAGAATCTTCTTTAGCTGGGCTGATTCAGGTTGCTTATCAAGTTCATCGCCGCTTTTACGCTCTTCTTGTTTCATCAGTTGTTCTTTGCAGTCATTTAAAACATTTTCGATTGGCTTGAAGAGTTTCAAGAAATTCGATGCTGCGAGCTGTTTGGCTGGAGGCGTATCATCCTTTTTGATGGCAAGGCCAGAAGATTTTTCTGAATTCATATAAGTTTCGAATTCTAGTAGAGAGATGAGGCTGAATACACACTGCTCTTCTTCGAATAAAGTGTAATTGATAAAACGTTTGAGCAGTTTTTGCACAACAGCCTTGATTTCAGGGTCAGCTCCTTCACTGTTAGGGTCAGGATTGAGGAGATTGTGAAGCAAATGTAGATAATTGGGAACCATGGTAAAAATTTTCATGCAATGCTGGTTTCGAAGACAAACGTAAAGCTCCTTCACGAACAATTTCCTTTCGTCAATATTGATCTGTTTTTTTATGAATTTATGGATGATGAGGCCGATGATGTTCGGACTCTTTTTCAGAATCAAATATTTGTCGTTTTTCTCGGTCTTTTTGGGATAGAAAATCGTTCTCGCCAATGCTCTGTAAGTTAGAGGCTCGATATTATCGAAACTGTAGTTGTAAAGTCTGATGATATTAGCGCAGTCTTGTTTTAGAACTAAAAGAAACAGTTCACGTGGCTGATACTAAAATAAGTCTATTACCCACGTCCTTCTCGTTTGTGAGGTTCACTGTTGCTCCGAAGAGGAAGTCAGCGAGAAATGGAGCGCTTTTACCTGATTTATCTCGTGATGGAGCTTCGAAAATAAGCATTCGCAGGATCTGCACGCAGTAGAATAACAGAGTGTCTAGCTCGTTTTTCTCTAGGACTCGTTCGGCAAGTCGCGTCATCCGTCTTTTGCTGGCGTAGGAACCAGTAAGCTGTCGTCTGGTTGTGACGTAGTAGATATTTGCCGTTATAAAATCTTTAAGGTTCATTCTTTCGAGGTTTTCTCGTATTCTCTCGGCATAGTTTCTGTTTTCTACAAATATAAAGGGAGGTTGGTGACGCATGGTTCCAAATCGAGAGAGAGTTACCAATTTCAAGCAGTTTTGTGATAATTTTTAGAAATTCCAAAAGGAAAGCCGTGGGTCCGCAGGATTCGAGGTATTTCACAAGATGCTCGCATTCAGAGTCGAGAATTTCGTCAGAATCTAAAGCCATTTTCAGATCCTTATCTTCAGCAACCATATCAAGAGGAGTAGATAGCGCCTAATTCGCATTTATTATAGTGAGTCAGATAGAGGTATCTCTCTTACGTAGAACACGATGTTTCTAAGTCTGTCCTTATAGACAACACAAAAATCTTCGATTTGACTGACTGGCTTGCTCTCGGATTTTAATTCGGAGATTGTTTGAGTTGGTGAGAAGCTCTCATCCATTATTGATGCTTATCAACTATTAGAAGCTTATTCAACATTTTGTTCTTACTTATCTTTGAGAGGGTTGGAACTGAAGACACCTCTAATCTCATTAGCATTTGAAGGTGAAATAGCACTGTAATGAATTGGTGGTCCCTCTTGAAACAATACAAGATGCTATTATCCTTTAAAGCCTCCTCTGCTCGTTCCAACACTAAGCACTGAAACAGCGTGTTAGGGTGATTTTCCATGAGAGTTTAGATTAATTTTACCTTTAGTCTGTAGTCACACTCTCTCCAGATTTCAAAATTAAGGAATATCCTCATAAATCCTTTATATCTGTCCTCTGGATGGCTAATACTCTTTACAAGCTCCAGCAAACGATCAAGACACTCTCCGTTGATTCCGAACTTGGATACGTACTTATTGTAAGAAAAAGTAGATGAGAAAATGCTGAAAAGGAGCACTATTGTGTTACAATCCTCAAGTGTCTCACAATGAACTCAAATCCGTTCTGCTGACTCAAAAATATCATCACATCAGTCTTATTGCTGCTTCTACATAACACCTCTATTGTCCTCAGTATTTCGCGGAAGATGATGTGGCGATCAGAGTTATCGAATTTATGATGATCGAAATTCTGCAGCAGCTCGAACGCATACAAGATAATCTCCACGTTACCAATCGAAAACAGCACGTCCTCGAAACGATTTTTTTCAAGCAAAGTAACTCCTTTTGCTCTTATTTCATGTTTTTTGTCAGGCTTGCGGTCAAAGAAAAACGACTTTTTCTTCTTTTTGCTTTTCCCAATATCATCTGCGCTAATCATACTATGAGCGAGGAACGTCCATTGATTTTCTTCATCATCGCAGACTCGATCAAGATCAGGGAAAGCGTTCGAATTGATCAGAGCGTTGGCCTCAAACTGTTCGTAGTCCATGAGTTCTTCGCTTTTGGATGCAAAAACGTTTAGTGTGGGAAGCGCAGAAAGCAGCTTCTTCTTTGGTTTTCTGGTCACCACGAATGAGTCCTTTCGAGTTTCCACATTCTCACTTCGGAGTTTCATTTGATGAGCTATATTTTCCATCTCAGTCTCTGAGAGGTCCGTTTTGACGAGGTAGAACTTTTTGATTTGTCCACAAAAGCTGTTCTCCACGCTGATCGTGAAGTCTCCTTCAAGATTGTCAGTTTTAGATTGTTGCACGAATTTCGGAGGGGATGTTCCAATAGAAAAATCTTGCACGGTGCTGAACGAATCGATGATGTGTGAAAATGATTGAGTTGCAAATTTGGGAATCTTTTTGATTGGTTCTTCGGGATCTTGAGTAACTCGATAAATTTGAAACTATTCAAAAGGAAAAAAAGGTGTGATATGCGATTAAAGTTAATCATGCTTACCCCATTTTTCGCAGTGTATATCACAAAGATAGAGCACCATTCATTTTCTTCTGGGCAATAATCATAAATCTCTTTGCTCTCTTTGACAGTTCCTTTCTTTTCGCGTAATTTACCCTATGATTTCCCTTTAGAACAAGATCTCCAGGGGGGAAAAAAACATACATCTAGTACGAGGCAAGGCTTTCGATTCTGGAATCCAACATAAAGCTCAAGAGTGACGTTGCTATTGGCAATGCTGAAAAGCCTAGGATTGTATAATTCGCTCTCCGAAGCACCTAGTGGGTTTCCTGGCCTGATGATAGATTGTCGCGTCTCTGTTTTAGAAGCCTCAAAATAGTTTTTGTTGATCTGAATTTGGCCATCGAGAGTTGATAAACAGCTCCCTCGATTTTCTACACGTTCATTCACCTGCTCCTTTAAGATACGATAATTGTTGATGATATTCCTTTTGTCGCAGGAGATATAGTTCTCGATTCTGAAGCTGATCAAGAAAGTCAGATTTGATTTCAAGGACTGGTTCAAGTTGGTGATGATAATTCCAGACTGCTCGCCATTAAAATTGATGAAATTCTCATTATCCTCGGAACTGCAATGAAAAGGTTGTTAGTTTAAGAGTGTACTACTCACAAGAAGAAATTACTCTTGTAAGACCTCAATTTGGATCCTGAGCAGATCAAACACAGTCTTTAAAAAATCTTTAACATTCGCCATCTTTTCAATGACTTCATTCCTCGCGAAGTCTGATACCATGCTATTCAAATACTCTCGATGATAGTCCCAGTAGTTGTATCGCATGCATCTCACAAAGGCCTTCATACGCGAGACGTTGATACTGACCTTTAAGATGTGAGTGATTAAGAGTCTGAGCAGTCGCTTGTTGCTATCTTCTGATTCTATCTTAAAGTACATCATCAATCTTTCAATAATCTCGCTCTATCACCAGTAATTAAATGCTTAGAAAGACAAGAAGAAAAAGGAAATACCTGCGAGCAGATTCCTGCGTTGGATAATGAACTGATGACCATACTTTCAAAAATTTGCAAATAAAAGTGCTTTATTTTTACGCAAACATTCCACTCAAACAAGCTCTTCAAGAGCATCGACAGGAAGAATGACTCTTTTATTTGAATGTACTTCCAGATTGGTGTAAATTCGGCGAAAGATGGCAGTAAGTCTATTTTATCCTCGAGACTGTCAGTTTTGTCGCCAAATATCGGTTTCTCCACTTGATAGTAAAACCCACCTTTTGTGGCTAGATTGAACAGGGTATTGCCTATCTCGAGAATCTCTTGATTGTTGTAATTATTGCGCAGACCAGAAAGCAGCCGATAGAGCTTGTCGTAGCATCCGAGCTCAGTCAGGATCGCATGCAGTCTGGGACTTATCAGAAGAATACTCGCAGTCATTTCTAGGATACAAAGACTCGTTGTCTTTCCATGCAGTCTAGAAATTTATAG
>ENA-UOTX01000769-UOTX01000769.1-compost-metagenome-genome-assembly--contig:-NODE-769-length-30727-cov-8.530897_pt1 | contig 30727 bp, 10 predicted proteins | sample MGYA00238143_ERZ746982 | MGnify/ENA primary metagenome ERZ746982 (study PRJEB28758, sample SAMN06268862) | compost metagenome | isolation source: single cell | place: USA: California, Emeryville, Joint... | reverse complement strand
ATGGAAGTTGGAACTTCAAATCTAGCTGATATCATCGATAAACTCCAATGGACCCTCACCGTTTTTATGGTTGTAGGAATTGTCCAGATGTCCAGCGTCCTGTTTTTAATGTGGAGACCTTTCAATCACAGAATTACGTCTCAATACTTAGATTGTAGACGAGTTTTCGCTATCTTGCCGATAGATATGATCTCTGACAACAGGAGCATCATGTTTATTCTGAAGAAGCAAGATAATACCCAATTTGGACTCTAGACGCTTTGCTTGTTGACTTTCTTCCTTTTTAAGCTATTTTTGATTCTTGTCTAAAATTTTTCACAAAGATATTTCTTTGCTATGATGAGATATTTGAGTGTTTTGATTCCTTTTGAGTAAATAATCTTAAAATAGATGGATATGATTCATTGTTATATATTCAAGAGAACTCTAGACAGTTTCTATCTTCCTCATAAATACCCTTTTTTTTTAAAGCTTAGCGAGAACAAGTATTTGCTATTTATAAGTCTGATTTATCTAGCATAAGATGTCAAAATCTTCAGAGAGTAAACAAAAATTAGAGAGCGACTCAAGTAAGAAATAAAAGATTTCCTAAATAGAGAAGAAAACACCTCTCTCTCACTCTCACTCTCATGTCCAAGGAAGTTAATAGGATTCATGGAAACAATTCAAGTTGGACCCTGAAGAGTTTTCGAAAAAAGTCAAGAGCAAGCATAAACTCAATGTAATATAATAAAATCCTCTTTCGTCAAGCTCGGATTTTTTTCGGATAATTCCTATACTACGCCATAGTTAGTGTTCTAAACCTTAATGATGTAACTAAGGTTAATGCGTATTAGCATTCAAGAGTTCGAAACTATTTTAAATTCTGAAACCAAATTGATGTAATAGCTAGTCACCAAAAGTTTGAAAAAATAACGAAGATGCGTTTTACATCAATTTTCATCAATCAGGAGAATCTAGCAAAAATTCTTTATTCATTTAGATAATTCAGAGGCGTTCATGAATCAAACTTTTAAAAAAAAATTTCTTGAAATCAAAAATTACGAGAAGAAATTAACACAAATTAGTTAGTTAAGCTGATGTCAAGCTTAGTCTTTGTAATGAAAAACCCTCAAATAAACCCAATAAAAAAAAAGCCTTAGTAACTCATTTGAGTATTATCCTGCTTTCTCAGAACATACATAATACTCTTATTATCAGCAATCATATCTATTGGCAATATCGCAAACACCCTGCGACAATCCAAGTATTGCTGAGTAATTTTGCGATTAAAAGGTCTCCAGATAAAAAACAGTAGGCTTGACATTTGCACAATTCCCACAGCCATAAAAACCGAAAGTATCCATTGTAGTTCATCCATGATATTAGCTAAATTCGCACCTACCACTGCCATATTAACTATTACAGTGCTATCCACTTCCAGATTAACGGCTGTCCGATCAATGATCAACGGATCATTATCAATAGCATTCACAGTCTCAAGTGTTGGATTCGTCAGGAATTTCGTGTGGATTGAAGAAATATACTCATACAATTTTTGATATGTGGCCCCAAATCCAAATTCGGCCGCGTTATCGAAGGCCGTAAGACAATCTTTGTAATTTGGAAACTCGATTAAATCATCACAGACGCCGATACCGCTAATATTCAAAAATCTTTCCTTGGTTTCCTCTTCTGCTTCGCTATTCGCCAACAGCGTTCCTTGAACATTTTGCATCATTCGAACCATCAGCTTCGTTATTTCACTGTATTCGCTGAGAATATGAATGGCTAACTCCGCGGTCTTGTTCTGAGTTGTTGGAGCCTTGTCATATTCATTCATTAGCTCATTTGCTAATCCAAGACTATAGCCGGGGTAATGGGCTGCGCGGGATAACAAATCAATGTTTTCGATGAAAGGGATCGCGAGTTTTGTCTTGTATTTGACATAAACATTCGCTATTACATAATAGCTTACGAGATAAGTTATTGGAACCAGCATCCACGAGAGTATTTTAAATAATGGAATTTCATTTGATTTGATAATTTTTCGCTTGTGGGTTGATGTTGAGGTTTTCTTTCCGGATGAGGTAGCTTTCTTTTTCGCTTGATCCAATACTGAATTGTTTATTGCAGAAACGTCAATCGAGAGTCTGACTCCGAAGTAAGCTTCATAGTCAGCTTGAAGGGTTTTTAGGCCATTTTCGATGAGATGCTGTGGAATTGTAGTTAGCTGCTTCATCAGCTCGAATTTTCTTTTTTCGATTGCTCTGATCACAAAAACAAAAGCGAGAGCAAGGGCAAAAGTCACCACGATTCTAAAAACTAAAACAAGATCCGACAGGTATATCACAGCATCATATTGCAGGTAGAAATCAGAAAATAACGTCGCTCTCATCGCCTCATAAGCAGTCAGCAACGTATCGGTATATTGCCTTAGCCAAATGGTTTCAGGTAAATTAGACGTGATTTGGTTGATGTCTGTCAGGCTGAGTTTCCAAGCGACGCCTAAAAACATCCTGGAGGCTTCGTATATCGATAATAGTGTCATGTTTTCCTCAATACCTTGTCGAGTGATATTTACGTCGTAGTCAGACCATTTGAAATTCGGAGAGAGGTTCAGAATATTGAAATCCACCATGTATTTGCTGAATGCATCCATAAACCTCTTTATTTTTTCGTCATAGTTCGCATCGTATGCACCTTGAAGGGAAGGAACAACAGAAGGAGGGTAAAAATTTCTATTGATACCGACCAGGACTTCTGTAGTACTGAACATTGCTTTGACGGACGTCATAAAGTATGAAGGGAATGGAGCTACAGCTGCAAATTGCGAAAATTGATGGTATTCTTGATTGCTGAATACAGAGCTTGCAATGGCTAGAATGACGAGCCCTAGAATTGATAGGTGTCCTAGGACATTCACTACCATTAAGAAATGAGGGACGTCGAGTTTACTGATGAGTTGCTTCATTTTTCTGCGCCTAATGCTCAGCCTCGAGGACGTGTGAGAAGAATTTATCTCGAGGAGTTCTTCTTTTTTCTTAGTGGCGAAGTTTTGACTGCTCTTTGGTACGTACTCTTCATCATCGAGTCTGTAGATTGGGATATTTGCATTCTCTAAATCAGATTCTTCCCATCTATCGGGTTCTTCAGGATTTTCGAGGGTTAGCAGACCACATAAGAGCTGGTGGGCCTTGCTTGTTCTTGGATACACAGAAATATCTTGAGTCGTTTGTCTCTGAAGAGAGGATGAGGCTCGCATCTTTGTACTTGTAGCGGAGACTTTCTTTGGTCGGCCTTCAATTTGGCTGATGAATACCTTACAGAATCCAATCTCGAAAACGTCAAGCTGTTCGAATATGACGGTGAATTTAGCCATTCGCGTTAACTCGAATGTAGCGGGTTCGAGAATCGATGGCTTCCTTCCTTCAGCAATTGATTTACTCCTCTTCTGGGTCAGCAATGTCAATACCTTGTCGAATTGGATCAACCCTTTAAACTCCTTATTCGTTGAGAGTTCGAGTTCGAAGGAAGGTATAATGTCTTGGATGATACCAGCATTCTCTATCCTGGTCAGCAACTCAGCTTTGCTTGTAGTCGCAACTTTTCGGACTTGTTCAACCAGAGTAGGAGACAATCCTATCACATTGAGAGAGGAATCACAGAGGATATAACTGTGAGAGTCTCTAGTTGGAAAGACGTAAATTATCATGGAAAGGTCATTCTGATTTAAGAGCTCAACGGAAATAAAAGCTCTGGCTTCGCAAATACTTCCGTCAGCTTGGCAAATCCAGACTTTACACCATAAGTCTTTGTAGTTGCTGACACCTAAGTCGACATAATCCAGCATAACTTCTCGTAACCTTTGAGCGAAAAATTTCGGAAAGACGTCTTCTATGGTGAGATTGTTGAATAAGACGTTTTCAGGGGTGCCCAGAATTTCCTGGGCATTTTTAGAGCAAACGATTCCTTTACCAAAATTCTTTCGGTCGAGCGAAAAGGCCATGTAAATTATCGGCGAATCATTATCTATGTTGGTCAATACTTTTTTGTCGAGGGTTGCCTCATCAGCATAGATCAGATTCTTGGCTCTTAAAAGTGCGTCTTGAAGCATAGAAATTTCAAACTCGATGGATTTTTCGAAAAGGATGGTTTGAACGTAATCATAGAGGTGGAGAATTTCCATATAAATACAATCTTTCTTGATTAGTTGCCGCATTTCTTTCGCGATATCGTCTATTCCATGTGCAAATTCTAACCCTAATTTTTTTATCGTAAAGAGATCGCAGGCTGGCTCTACTATTTTAGTGAAGAGTTGAGCTCTGGTCTTGACTAAGTTTTCAGTTCGCTTTAAGAGGACGTCGTAAGTCTCATGGACACTCAAAACTTCATTTAGAGAAACTTCGGACTTGAATTCCATTTGGAAACTGTCTTGTAACGCTTCAAGGATAGCTTGCTGCTGAGTAGATAAGAATCCCTTCATGAGTTTTTTCGTTTCACAAAGAAGAAGCATAGCTTTCACAGGATTTCGACAAGCAACAGCAATGAATCGCATATGAGAAAGCCTGACTTGAAACGAATCATCTATATTCGTTGCCGCCATGATCTCAGCGTACTCTCCTTCAATAAATTTCAGCAACTTGGGCTTTAAATACGTCTTCAAAGGAAATTCTGAAACGTCGAGAGATGCACTATTGTCGAAGGCATCTTTGTTTGAAGAGTGCTCGAGCATCGCCTGCACTACTCGAAGAATCTCATGATTTGGCTTCTCGATGGACAAGAAATTCAAATACAGGCTTTTTAGAGCTAGAGTCCTGATTCTTCTATTAAAGAAGGAAAATTTATTTTTTTGGAAAATTTCATATAATAAATCCAAGGCAGTCTCTTTGCAGTTAATGGCTATCTTAGCCAGGAAAGACACCATTAGCAAGCTCGGAAAACGCGAGGAGACTAGATATTGTTCCAAGAGATGAGCAAGCAGGCTATAAAAGGGCAGGAACCGGATTAAAATATGGGCTGCTTGGTATTTCGGGTCGAATAACTGCGGAAAAAGGACTGAATTGGTGATTCTCAGCGAGTTTATGAGCAAATAGACGCCTGAGAATACCAATACAGAGCTTTTGCTGAAGGAGCCATTAGCTTGCATTTTCGTCAGGAAGGCCGCTGCCACAATCATAGCGAGATTTAAAATCTCCTCTATCAGGGTACTAGTCGGATAAAACGTCTTTGCATATGGTAGAGTAACTTGGTATTTGGCTCTCATTAGATTGTATCCACAGACCAAGCATATCAAAAAATATGCGATTATTCGTGGTCCAGTAAGGCTATCCGCTAAGAAATTTTCGGCGGATAGCATTAAGGCAGGAATCATTAGGACGTGTTTCTGGATTAGATTTCCCACCATGCTAAGCTTCTGAGCTCTCTCGTTAGAGGCTCCATGCTTGATAGATTGGTAAATCCAATAGAGTTCAACCAACCATAAGAAAGTGAATAAACCCGTGAAAAAGTACAGAAGTCGATTATTAGCAGTCGCTCTCGATCCGAAGACCTCGAGAAAATTGGTAAGCGAGATCGCTTTCAATATCGGAAAGTCAAAAGGGGAAGTCGATTCTGTGCCAGCAATAAATACGCTGGCGTAGTGAAGCTCAAAGATAAGCAATAAAGCAAAAATTGCTCTCTCCGGGATAAAGGCATTGCTTTGGGAGAGATAGAGCTTGTAGAGCAGTTTCATGTATTTACGAAACATCGATTTTACTTAGAGTTTTTGCGTTTTAACTAGTTATCTGCTTGATAAAACCCTCTTATAGATAAGTTGTAAAGAATGCAGATCATAACAACCAACGGTGCGGACTTTGGCAGAATTAATAGGAATCATTCTATAGAATGTGAATTTGAATTGTTCATAATTAAGAAAATTTTTTAACAAAATAAAATTTTTTTATCAGTGCATTATCGAAACAGATTTTCGCCAGCTAAATTTATAAGTATCCATCATCTACACTGACGGAATATTCTGAATTCTGATTAAACAAAATTATCTCATTTCATGCTGTTTATAAATGTTCAGTGAGAAATTAATGAGTTTCACAGTGAATTGAATTAACACCAGATTTAGAATTTTACCCCAGCGTATTTGCGGAAGTCCTATGCAACTATGACCGAAATTTACAACTCTAATGACCAACAGTCAATATATCTTGTTCTTGCTTATGAGAGGGATGAGATGCTCATTCGATTATTCGAGTTGGACTGAATTTGTTCACGGTAATAAAATAATTAAAAAACATCATCAGTTGCAAATTTTTCTAAAAAATTCTCGAATCAAAATTTATTTGCATCAAATGCCCTGGTAAAATCGTTTTTGGTAGTCCTATTTTCAGAGATTAAATTGAAATACCCAACCTCTGTCGTCTGAACACAAACTACTCTTGGTAGTGCTTCTAAGCACTCTCAGCAACATTTCATAACTTTCAGGTGAAAGAAACTAATTATTTCTAATCTAATAAAATGCTATCTTGAGAGGAACACTCTGCTTGTTCACCTGCTAACAAATCATTTTTCAAAGAATGAGCATTGAAGAATTCTGTGAAGTGGAAGTCAGATCAGTCAACTTACACCGAACTTGAATTTATATAAAAGACCTAATCATACCATCATATCAACCGCGAGAGACTGATTTTCTGACTTTAGAAGCCTTGAATGATAATTCTGAGTTCTCCTTTACAAAAAGACGGAGGCCGAGGGTCATTCACTCCGAAGGTGGCTGTTTTCTAACGATTTCGCAAGTTTGGGAAATTATCTAAAAAAAAAAAACCATTTCGTGAATCATCTTATTGGATCATCTCAAAGTTGTTCAGTCAGTAAGTCATCGGGACTCCGACTTGAGGTTCCAAGCCGGGTGTGTCTGCCAGGTTAGAGAATTATAAAGTTTTTAGAGAATCTGTGACAAATCGTAACAAATATGCTTGAATGCTTAGCAAATGACTCAAATTCTTAGTGACAAGGACGCACTCAACAGAACCAGCATTTTACTAATGCTTATGTTCTGTTTGCTAACCGATTTGGTTTCATCTTGAGCGATTTCCCGAAATAAAATACAAAGAAGTAATGAAGGTACTGAATGCATTGTCGTTCGCTCGTAGCAGCTCTTAGTGTGTAAACGTGCAGTTCATTTAGTAGTAACTATCAGAGTTAAGTTTGTAATTTATGCCTTGCCTGCACTTTCCTTTGATCCGAGGAGTCTAAGCTCTTAATTAATTAAGTAGCGCATGACAAATAAAAAGTAATGGAATAATTAGAAGGGAGTTTAACGATTTTCTTTAGTTAACTTCTTTCTTGTCCTCAAGAACAAAACTTTATTGATTCAAATCTGTTATTAGGTCTTTAATTCCTTTTATCAATGTTATTCTGCTCTATTAGGATTATATCCATTGCTTTTCTGTTTTAAATTGAAATTTTGAATCTCTGAGCCTATTTCCTTCATTACTCACCCAAATAAGAGCTTTTCGTTCGAAATGGCCTGAGGTGTTAACTAAATCATTAATTTATGGCTCAAAGTATTTCTGTTAATTTTACAGCAGCTATGCGCATGGATATCAAGTGAAGGCACCACCCGCACTTCGAGATTAGTTAGACGCAATGGAATTTTGTGTTAGTGCTTGTTTTGGAACCATACTGAATAATAATTAAATAGCACTTCACAATAAAATAGAAATATAAGCATGCTTGTTGGATGCCGTCCAATTTACAACTCTGAAACATATTTTTCGAAGTGTTACAGTCCAAAAGCACTTATAATCATCGCAGATGAACCAAAATCTTTAAAAATCATAATTAAAATAAAGAATGAACGAGCGAAATACGAAGCGATCTTAATTCTCTATGAATACTTATCATAAAAACTAAGGCGAAATCGAGCATTATCAGACATTAAATCACTTACATCTCATAAAAATAAATGCAATTCTGCTTTCTTTATTTCAATTTCATAATGTCGACTAGCTCAAGATTTGAGCATGATGGTTTACCTTCTATCTGAATGTCAAGAAACTCCTCTAAACGCAAGAAGTTACTCTAAGACTTGTGAACAAATTTCTTTGCTTAAAAGAAAAAGCAAATGTATATAATCGAAAATTAATCGAATTGCGAATTAATTACGCGATTCAGCTTATTAAAAAGTGATCTTCCTAGTTTGCAAAGGGTGGAGAGTTTGACTTATCCAAGTTTCACTTTGGTCCAAGTGCCTGGACGATTCAAAGTATGAAATTATTCCGACACAGCAAATAGCTTATTTGAAGACGCACATGATTACTAAAAACTGTGCCCAATGTGAATGTGAATTTAGGCACAACTAATAAAACGAATATTTACATTCTTTTGCAAAAGTTTTGAGAGAAAAATTCTGTTTTCTTGCACGCTAATAAACATTGAAATGTTAAATTGCGATTACCGCTCGACATTATTTTGTCACTTTTCTCGGATTTTGCTATTTACGCGAGAATGAAACACTTCAATCTTTTTGTTTATTGTAAAGAGTTAGTATTTTCAAATTTTTCGCTCATTCAAGCATTTATCTCTTAAAATTGGTTTCGTATTACAAGAATAAATCGTGAGTGCTCATAAAGAAAGACAAATAACCCAAAGAAATCTTTGATAAACCTTAAATAATTGTTCGAGTATTACTTGTAACTGAGAAATTTCATAGCGGATCTGATTGTAATGTTAAGTTCATGATGACCTCAATTTTCGGATGAATTGGACAGTTTGCTTGTATGAGAAATGGCTTCAAAATCCACTCTGATTCTTCGAATTTTCATTTGCATATTTCAATAACTTGTTTTCATTTGGAAGAAATATAATTTGAGCAAAAGCACTAGCTCTTTAATCATGCTTTATATTTCCAAAACAGTCCATTAGGTGGCTATCGCTTCCTTCAGAATTAGAAAGATTCGCAGCTTTAACACAATTAGCAAAGTGAAAGTATATATTTATAAGCCCTTTAATTAATCGTATTAGCGCCTTTTGTTGCCAAGCAATATAAAATCTTGAATCAAATAATGGTGCTAAAGAAGCTGACTAGAGTAGAAGTTAACTACTCTCAGGGTAATGGTACGGTTATTATTAACAGGCAAAAACACTTCAGGAATTTAATCAAGACCGAATTTAAGAATGTAATAAATTTTAAAATTTCATTCAAATTCCTGTAGAACCTAAAACCAATGCGGCCAGCGAATGAAGCAACCTTTTATCAGGAATCTGCTTCTATATTGCTTGAGGAATCAAAACAAGCCAAGAGCGATGTTTCACCAGATGATTTGTTGAATGAGTCTATAAAAAACAGTACTTATCAATTCTCTTAATCTGTATTTGCTGGAAGCAAATTCTGATTTTACAACACCATCTGACCGCTCATCTAAATTAATATCTCAGAAGAAGGATCCCCTATTTCTACCACGCTCGTAGCCTGGTGTTCATTCCAGAAAAATAACGTCAGTCTAGCTGATCTAAACAAGAAACAGATTCTTACAAATTTCAAAGGCGTCCAACTGCAAACTGGTATTTATAGTTCAAACAATTAATACTAATTGTGTCGAGGTGGTTGGACCCAGTTGAAAAATATAACAAACACGAAATTACTTGGCTCACTGACCTCTTGCTTCAGTAGAACCAACATGGAGATCTTTGATCTCTCACAGAACACAGCGAAGAAAATCTACTCTTTCGAAGAAACAATCGGAGGTACTATAGACTTACCTTGATTTACAAGAATTATCTTTTATACTAGCCGCCGGCACTGAAGATATGATCTATAATTCACGAAGAAACGTGCTTGGCGCAATCCCTATTGGAGGAAAAACCTCTTACCATTTATTCACTATTGAGTATTCTGCACAGAAAAGCAACTATAATGTAAAGTTATTAAGGAAATCTAAATGGCATCCCCAGTATAGCACCAAAGAAGGTACTTCTGACTGGTTTATTTTGTTTTACAATGAATTGACCACGTTGGTCTTTAGGAAACCAAATTACTGGGTATGATTTCAATCCTGCTGGGGAGACTGCAGCGACCATTGATAGCGAAGGAATTTGCTTGTTATCGGATATGAACACTGACAGTTGCAGCTATCACCTAAACCTAGGTAATACACCAGGTTTTCTTGCAATTTTCACTCTTTCAGAGATTATCTTTCGATTTATAATTTCCTAATTTATTCAATAGAACATTCCGGCAGCTGTCGATGGAGCACTAATCCTGAGGAATCATTATTATTCGTGAAATATAGGAGTTATCGGCTTACTGTCTTAGACGTTGAAAAGAAAACTTTCTATTTGAAGAGTCCGATCGATCTTTCAAAAAGTAATTTAGACTTGTTGTTTTATTTCAAAAGAGAATGGCTCAGGACTTTTGTCCATATTATTCTCTTGTATTTGGTTCCTCTTTGACAAAATATAATAATAGTGTATATTCACTGGATGGATGTTTCTCCGAGCAATGGAAATTTGCTCGCATTGGCTGGATTAGATAAAACGATAAAAATATTTGACAAACGTAAAGGGAAGATTGCTAAAACATTCGAATATATTCATTCAGGTAAGATCCTTCGATTTAAGATTCTTTTCGTGGTTGAATCAACAATTCATATCTTCTAGACTGGATAAATTGTGTGAGGTGGAATCCGGCTGGGAACATGCTTGCTAGCACATCCTCTGATAAGACAGTGAAAGTATTTGAATTCAGGAGTGAGAAAGTGCGTTATACTGGAAATACTTCCGATGGACGTAATTTACATTGTTGTATTCTATCCAATCGTTTTTAATTCCTAGAGATGCTCACATCCGTTTGTTTCATTTGACCCGAGATCGATAATTGAGACAAGAAAAACGAAGGCGAAGAGAAGAAGGTAATAGAAGAACTGCTCTGAAGAGAAAATAGATTTATTATATTCTATCTATATCTAAAATAATATCTCAGAGTTTTAGAAAAACACAGCAAATAAATGAAATAAAGTGTAAGTTAGAATGTTGTGTGAGGATCTCCCTAATTTTCTTTGAAAAAATAAAATTTTTACTTTAATCCAATTCAGTATCTCTTTTCTTTTTGTTGTTTTGAAAGCTTCGATATAGTTGGAAAATTTATCACGATTTCACACTAATCAATGGGCAGCATTACTATGGAGAAAAAAGCCGACCAGAGTGGATTGTTATATCAACGATAGATGATTAATAAGCTTCTCTCTTCTTTTTTCTTTTTTTTTTTGAGGTAAATCAACACGCCTTCACCTCTTTTTCCCCCTTATCCTTAACTATATTCATATTATAAATTCATGTTCCTTATTATTCGTATCCCACTGCTCGTTTACCTGCTTCTGTTTCGAGAATTAAAATAAAATCAACTCTTTCTTGCAGCTAAATTCCTGCAAAGAAAATTCGATCCAACTTAATTACTTACAATACATAGAAAGGAATACATTTTATTCATCTGTTTAGCACAGAGATAAAATACAGGGAAGCTAACTCTTATGGAATTTATCAATTTGACCGAATTAAGGTTTCTAGGAGCGATTCCCTTGTTGCGGTTTCAAGAAATTATCGTTCAGATCCTTTAAATTCTAAAGAGATGGTTTGTAAATATTTATTTCGAATGAGCTTTTGTTTTTAAATTTGCAGATCCATTCTCAAGTGGATTAAATTTATTGCATTTTTGATTTTTTGTTAGATTTTATGCTTTTAACAGTTTAGTTGGTGACTTTTCCGTTACCCAGCCAAGGAAAGTCAGGATACAGGAATGGTCTTTTTATCAAATAAGTTCAAGCTCCTCTATATTTGAAGAATGCGCCAACACTTGTCGCGAGAAAACAGAAAAAACGGAATTTAACATTGGTTTCTTTCATATCATCTTATTTATCCAATAATACCTTGCTTTCGTCACAGAAAATTCTCTTTCTATTATTTTTTAATTCTAAGTTGCTCTTTCTCTTCTCTTAACTCATTTCACTGACGAGAATATTATTAATTACTCTGAAATAACTGCAATTTACTCTCTTACCTTTTTTCTAAAGTAATGATAAATATTTCAAGGCTTGGTAATGGTTTTCGATCCTTATCCAAACTTATTCACTATCTTCCGATTTTTTCTCTTATAGAATTGATTTCTCTATAAAACTCAACTCAAAATTACACCATTAAAGACTATAGTATAATGTTGGCACTTGGCCCGAGTCTGTTTCAGTACCATTCTCCGAACCATTCGCATGTGAGAAAGTGAAAACCACATCTCCATCTGCAGGCACGGTTTCAGTTCCATTAGACCCATAATTGGTACTCGCGCCATTTAGCATCACAGTACACGTATACTTTTCGCCTGCCTTGATTTTCTGAGGTCTTGGGAAATTTAATCTGTAAATTCGAGACTCGGGCTCGTCTTCGTCATCCCTGCTAAATGAAACCTCCATCCTCACTAATTCCGGAGCGTTACAATCATCACCTTCGGCAAAGAGAGCTGTACCAGATATCGTCCCGCTCTCTGGGCAATAGATACCAAAGCCATTCAAACGCATATTTTTATTCACAGTGAATGTAATACCATCGACGGAGCCACTGCCATAGCCCCATCCACTATATTTATTCTTGAATCGATTGACTGAATATGGCTTTCCAACGGAACTTAAGACCAGCAATTTGCAAAATGGAGTTATTCCAAGCTTTTCCAAGTTTTCGCTTGTTTTTGGTAGTTCTTTCCCTTTCCAAAATATTTGGCAGCTGATAGCTTCTTCCTGACTCTGATCTTCTTCAATTTTCTGCAAGATGTCCTTAGCTGTAGACTGGACAGGGAAAATCGCGACCTCCTCACGCTTAGTGCCTTTATTGACGAAAGTTATGGCAACTGGGACCTCGTTAGAGACCTCATCTCGAGAAAATTCTTCAACTACTCCGTTTACCCTAACAGTAATCGAACTGGAGTCGGGTTTGAAGCTTTGAATGATTCCGTAGCCTTTAGGAGTGTGGATGAGCGCTCCCTTTACCTCCTTTTTCTCTTTTGCAGTGTAGAAGGGGTTAGCTGTGTCTTTTTCTTTCTTTTTTTCAGCGATTTTTTCCAGCTCTTCGGGAGATAGTCTGGGAGGAAGGTTTCGCTGGGTGTTGGCATAGAGTCTCCAGGTATTGTCCTCGTCGCTGCGCCAAACGAGAGTGCGTTCATCTTGGCTGGCCTCAACCATTTTCTGTTGTAAGATTTGCAAGATATTACTTTAATAAAATCGATTCCGAATAAGTATCATCAGATTTTGTTGACACAAAGTATTTTGCGAATATGACTTAGCTGTAATGGAATAATACTGAAATGAATTTCGAGGCAGAGTCAAAGAATTAAAGAGATTCAAGTGCTCTGGGTCAGGTTTGAGTTTGAGTGCAGAAAAGAAGCCAGAAATTTGAGAAATCAGATAATGGATTGGTATGGTGATGGTATGGTCTTGATGTGGCAAATGACAGCTGCTTGGCTATTTTCTGAGTCTATTAGCTTGACATAGAGGCGGATTCTAAAATAATTGTCCTTTAACCTGAGAGTACTTTGATTAATTTTAATGAAGTATCAAGCCAGATTCTGAACAGCAATTTTAACTGCATTCACAAGAGGGGCAAAATGCGTTCACATCAAATTCCTCTTGGAAAAAACTAGCTCCTTTAGCCAGACGAAAAACTAAATTGAAGCCTATCAGATAGAAAACTTCTCTTCATCTCAAGTATGGAGCATAAGATCAAATATGTTTAACTTTTCAGCTTCCGATGATCACCTAAATCATATCTTTGGAACTAAATTTCATTGGTATTCATGAACTCGCTATGATGGTCTCATTTAACAAGAAAGAGGAAAAAAAAGCAACAAAACAAAAAAGTTTTGATATCCATTTCTTAATGATTCACTCTCAAAGAGACGCTTGAGTTCAATTCAAAAGGGTTCAAAGACCAAAGGCCACAATAACTTTATGCTCTTCTAAAAATTATTAGTTGTTGGTTGCTATTAGAGCTTGTATAGCGCTGAATCTGATAAGAAAATACAGAAAATCTTTTTAAACACGAATTTAATTTAATAAGCCCAAAACAGATCTCGAAAATACATAAAATTGAATCATCTAATGAGTCATTTTGCAACAGCACTACTTTAGACAACTAATGCTTACCGTTTAAGTCTTTTTTTGTAAAGGTCGCAAGAACTTCCTCTTTTGCTTCATGCTCTTGACTCTACTAATATCAGGCAAATTTGCCGACCTATCTATTGAATGCGAAGTAGGCCGTTGCAAGGATATCTTGGATGAATCAGATACTCTCTGCCTTGCGGAAACTTTCGAACTTTTCATAGCAGATTTTAAGGCGACAATACCAGATTTTATAACTCCTAAAACCGAAACGACTGCATTGAATATCATTATCACCAGCAATATTGATGCAATAACCCATCCGAGTACGTCCGCAAGATGCTGATTTCTGCTGATCATGCCTGATGAGAGAAAGATGATTTGTAACAGTACACCTATCATTGCTGCAAACAATAATATCTCATTTCCCAACGTCACAAAATTCGTAAATTTGCTCTTATGCCCTATTTTCATCAAATGGAATATATTAACCATCAGCGAGCTGATAATCATGAAGAGGATCTGGGCAAGCGCGTTACTTTGCCAGTAAACGAGAGGAAAGACCATCGCTTGTATTCGTAGAAGGCCTAGGATTTGAAATAACTTTGTATCGGTATTATTTTCTTTAAAAGACGCCGTCAGAGACTCATATCTCATGATACTATGATAATTGCGTTTAATGCTGTGTTTCCCTGCAAGCATCAAACTATAGCAAATTCCAGGAAATAAAATTGCAAAGGGAGCGATGAGAATACAAACAATGGAGCTTATTCCTGATAGTATATTCGGATTTGAGAATGATAGAGCAGATATCTGCAATCCAATGCCAAAGATGAGGTCAGGATATGTTCCCATAATCCACCCAAGGATATAATTCCATTCAAGAATAATTTGAAGCTTCAAAAGACGGTTGATCCGGTCTCTGCGTTTTTTTCGACGTGCAAGGTGGAGCAAGACACGTGTAAACCCAATAGCAATTACAATGACAACGGCAAGAATAATGGTATTGCCTGCGTTCTTCAGAAATAGGCTAGTATCTTCAAATTTCACGAAGCGAGATGGCAGGCCTATCATTGTTTGATTATATCTATGAGAACCAAACATAGCAAGAAGTAGTGACTGCATTGATTTTTGAGAAACTGAAAACGATTCGAAGAGTTGCTCAGCAGGATAAGGGAAATTTATATTAATATACCTAATAAGAGCTGCCAATTTTGTAATTCTCAAAGCGACAACACCTCGCGAGGAATCGTCTTGGCTTCCAAAAGTGTTGAGAGCAGCAGAACCACTTATCGCAATGACAGCTGAGGCAGAAATTGCTGAAAAGACTCCCGCAACGGCCTGACTGGTAGGACTAACTCCTGTGCAAATTCCAGAAGAGATAACGCAAGTCATGTTTATTTGATGATACCATTGCTGGCAGTCCGCATAACTCGAGCAAGACACGCAAATTGTCCCATTGCATTCAAGATGATCTTTATCTATCAGGCAGTCACTGTTTGTTTGACAAAAAACATAAGGATAGCAGCGGTAGTCTTTCAAATTAGGAAAATTCCCCTCAGGACAAGTCGCATAACAAGAGTTTTGATATCGATAGCAGTCGATGCAGGTGTTGCTGCTTGATGAACAAATTTGTGGTGGGGTGGTAGAGCAATCTGAATCAGAAGAGCACCGCACGCAAACCCCATTGTCCGTGTTACCGGTGTTAAGGTAAAACGAGAGCAATGACTTGAGTCTGAGCAAGGACTGCAGACATTGCTTCCTGAACATTGTGCTGCTACGTTAGAAGGACAATCTGAATCAACGAGGCATTCCACGCAAACTCCTCCCAGCCCTGTTGCTCTGCAGAATGGTGTTAAGGAAAAACGAGAGCAATGACTTGAGCTTGAGCAAGGGCTGCAGACATTGCTTCCGGAACATTGTGTTGTTGCTACATCAGTGCAATCTGAATCAGCCAAGCATTCGACACAAACCCCTGCAGCCCCAAGGTCTTTGCAGTATGGTGTTAAGGAAAAACGAGAGCACTGGCTCGAATCTGAGCAAGGACTGCAGACATTGCTTCCTGAACATTGTGCTGCTGCTGTATCAGTACAATCTGAATCAGCCAAACATTCGACACAGACTCCATTGTCAATGTTACATATCGGTGTCGAGGAAAAACGAGAGCACTGGCTCGAATCTGAACAAGGACTGCAGACATTGTTTCCTGAACATTGTGCTGCTGCTGCATCAGTACAATCTGAATCAGCTAAACATTCTACACAGATTCCAGTCGTAGTATTACATAACGGCGTCGAAGTGAACCGTGAACACTGCAATGAAAGGGTACAAGGTGAGCAAACGTTGCTCGAGCAATACGCAGCGCTGGAACTTGGGCAATGACTATCTTGTCCGCAGGAAAGGAATTCTGGCGAGCACGTCCCCGCATCGCACAAGCCACTCTCGACGTTTTTCCAAGTCCAACAATCTGAAGAAAACACGCATCTAATGCAGTAATACTTGCTTTCTGCGCTGGTCCATATACACTGCCCACCGGACCCACAAATATCTATTGGAGACGCACAATCACTCCCGCAAAGTCCATAGCTTTCGATGCAAACCTGTCCGGCCTCGCAATCTGCATCTGTTCGGCATTGAAGACACAATCCGTTGGTGTGGCAATAAATCCGAGTCGCACTTTGACCAGTGCATTCACCGTTTGAAGCACATTCTCGACAGCTTCCTGCAAAGCACAGTTGACCCGCTATTGGACAGTTCGATGCGTGTGTACAAGAACGAACCTCTTTTACGATCCTGGCAAAAGCAATAATCAAGATCAGACTGTATTTCATCTTTTTAGTTTTATTTCTTAGCTTTCTTTTCTTGAATTTTGAGTATCTTGCTAATTATTGTCTTATTCAGGTTGATAAATCTCAAGCATTCAATCTAAATACATAGCAATGCGAAACCGGTAATTCTGAAACTCAATAAATTCCAGAACTGAGAATTTAGTTCGATTTTGAAATTCTGCGGTCTTAGGATTATTTAAAAAAACTTATTTTCGAGGCATGTGCTCGCTTTAATTCATGATCGCAATTAAATTTTTTGCACCTCGGATTGAGTGAAAGCAATAAATTCCTTCCATTAGTGTAGAAAGTCATTCCTTTAATCAGCGAACTGCAAGGGCAAGATGAATAACGACCAGAGAATCATTTTTTGACGAATGATCATTTCATGATCCCTTTGAAGAAAGTCAAGAGTGAAGTTGCTTGGAGTTAATCACTTTATATTCTTGTTGCCGCTTACCTAACCGATTGGATGATGAGTGCTAATGATAGATTTCGACAAAAGCAGTCGAATGATGATGTGCCAATTAAAAATTTGTGAGTCTGTTTTCGGAATCGTGGGTCTATTTAGAAAATCAAATACGTATTAAAAGCAAAGCAACAAAATCGAGTTTTTTATAAATTAAACTCTCTCTCTCTTTTCGAAATAGGACTCGGGAATTATCAGCTTCCTTAAAATCAGATCAAAAACTACCTCAGCAAGCGCAGCAGAGATCTATGAAGAATTCCATTTCACATGATCAAGGAATTAATCTTGATGGTACCGTTGATTATCATCCCACAAAATATCAGAGAGAATCAGGTTCACCTGAGTTGAGAAAAAGATGCAAAGATGTATTAATTGTTTACAAGGCGATATGAGAAGCATCATACGATGAACCTGAGACTAACAATAATTATATGACTCATGATAAAAAACGAAATTGAATTTAGGATTTATTGGGGTATTTTGTGAGTACAGCAACTTGAAACTTATTACACAAAAGAACTTTTCAAAGCACCACAACCTCTTTTTTTGCCTCTCTCTCCCTCCTTCCATGCCTCAGCAATACGTGGCAAATATCCCCACAGAAATTTTTCCTGCTAAAATCAATCAAGGACATCTTGTAAAGTAGAATTTCTCATGAATGTGGGAAAAAAGCTCTTAAGAGATCAATTTTCGTAGAATAATCTTAGGCTTACTACTACTCAACACCGCATAGGTTTAAGATCCCGACTTATGGAGAAGACCACAAGAGTGACCGTAGGTACCAGGAAAGCTTCACAGCTTCTCGATAAACTATTATTGTGACCTCTTTTCGACTGCCATGAGCCAGATTCATATCTTTCTAATCGGTCTCTTGACTGCTTTGTCTTTCACAACTTTTCCCGGAGTTTTGAGAAGAAGAATATAGGAATTAAAAAATTTATTCAAACTAATTCCTCTCTTTTAATCAAATGTAAAGTAAAGGACGTCCTATTAATTATCCTCTGCATTCAAAATGAAAGTAAAAGTTTTTTTTTGGAGATCTGCTTGAATTATCAAGATAATAGATATGAGATATGCAAGCAACAAGCGAATGCTCTGAAATGAGAAAACCAAATATTAAAAAAAAAGTGGTATAAATGATAAGCAGGCTATGCTATCAATGTCAATGAGAACCAGCGGCTCTCATTTCACATTTATTTTTCATATCTGTCCTAAATACCTTCAATTTCAGAAATAGTCCCCATATGTCTTTGATTTTGTGGATTATTTTTGCAATTTTGGTTCAAATCCATGATCGACAGCTCATATCTTGTATTCCCATCTAAAGCTTGCAAAGACACGTTATTTAACGAGCCAATCGACGAGATCTTCGTTGGAGGTATCAACATTTGCATGGATTTATTAGTGGCAGGAGAACGAGCTTGCACCCGCTCAGTAGGTGATTTATTAGCTCCTTTCTTCGTTTTAGAACGGTTTGCAATCCCTTTCAATACTCTAACAACATTTCTCAAGGCGTCCAGCAGGGCAACCATTGCATTAAGCAATATAAGAGTTAGCAGCGGCACTGCTATTATCCACCCCAGCACTTCTTTCGTAATTGGATGCTCGGCTATAAATCCCGAATGTGTGAATATTACTTGGAGGAAAACCGCTATTAAACTAATTAATATAAGCACTTCATTTCCCACTATCACAAATTTCGTGAAACCTCTTTTATATGTGACCCTCAACAACCGGAAGCCGTTAATAACAATTGAGCAGAGCATCATCACGACGACTTGAGTTAAAGGACTGTTTTTGCAAAAAATGAGAGGGAGGACTATCGCTGGGATTCGCAGGAGGTTCAAAACCTGATACGTTTTGGTGTTGCTGTCATTCTCATTGAAATCTGTGATAAGCGATTCATATCGAGTTATATTGTGATACTTCCTCTTTCTCTCGCTTTTATCCGCTTTCATCAAGGTCAAGCAGATAAAAGGGAACAATACAGCAAACGGAGCGATCAAAACACAAATAACGAAGCTTGTCATATTTAAAAAACTCGGGTCTGAGAACGGCAGATCATAGAATTGAAGTCCTACTCCGATTATCAGGTCCGGGTAGGTTGCTACTGTCCATCCCAAAATATAGTTCCATTCAAATATTTTTTGCGCCTTCTGAAGTTTCAGGATCATGGCAGTTTTTTTTCTCTGGCGAGCGATGCCCATTCCCAGACGAATTAGTAGAATGGCGATGACAACGAAAGAACTCACAAGGACATTCATTCCTGCGTTCTTCAGGAAGAGGCTAGAATCTTCAAACATGACGAAGCGTGAAGGGAGGTTGATGGTTGTTTGATTGTATTGGTCAGACCCAAATATCGTAGAAAGCATGCTTCTGAGGAATTTTTGAGTGTTCTTGAATGCTTGGAATAATTTCTCTGGCTGCTCGGAAAAATCGGTGTTGATGTACCTGATCAACGCGGCTAATTTTGTCATGCGTAAAGTAGTAAACCCGCGTGAGGAATGTCGCACTTTTGTAAAGGTGTTGACAGCGGTAGCACTTAGCACAACGATTACGGATGTGGTAGTGCTAGCGGAAATAGCAGCAGCAACTCGTTGACTTACAGAATCTTCGCTTTGAGCCGGAGGATCATCACCCAGAGTCCCATTATCAGTGGGTGTGCAGCCCGGTGAAACCCCATCACAAGGGACGCATGTGTTGCTGCTTGCCGAGCAAAGAGGTGTTTCCGAGGATGTACAGTCTGAATTGGTAAGGCATTGGACGCAAGCTCCACTTTCAGCGTTGCATAGAGGCGTTGATGACAAATGCGTGCATTGGCTATTAGATGTACATGTGGTACAGGTGTTGCTTGAACAATGAGCTGCTGCAGGAGTAGGGCAGTTTGAGTCGATGAAGCACTGAACGCATACGCCGCTCACTCCTGGATCATTGCAGAATGGTGTTGAGGAGAAATGAGCGCATTGGCTTGAATCCGTGCAGGTGATGCAGGTATTGCTTCCTGAACATTGAGCTGCTTCACTAGTCAGGCAGTCTGAGTCGGCGACGCATTCAACACATCCACCAGCATTACATACCGGAGTAGATGGGAACTGTGCACATTGATTTGAGGTAGAGCAAGGTACACACTCACCTGCCGCTGAAGAGCACTGACCTTTCGTAGGATCAGAGTTACAATGTGAATCGGCACCACATTTCGAGCACATTCCTAGTGTAGAGTGGCAAAATGGGTAAATAGGATTCGTACAGTCAGAATCAGAATCAGAGGCGCAGGCGATGGTACAAACCCCATTAGAATTACAAGCCATACCACCACCACAATCAGCATCGTTAAGGCAGGCCACGCATACTCCTCCTAATAGAACGCTGCACTGTGTGTTGCCTCCAGTCATATGTGAGCAGTCGCTCGAAGTAAGGCATGTAACACAGGTTTTACTTTCACAACGCGATTTTGTAGTCGTTTGGCAGTCGGGGTTGGCGAAACATTCTATGCATTGAAATGGTAATGTAGATGTATCGCACACAGTTTTTGGAGGTATGTGGGCACATTCTGTATTAGAATAGCAATTGGTGCAAGTACCTCCTGAGCAAACCGATGCTTCGGGAGTAGTACAGTCATCATTAGTCGTACACGGGGTACTTAAGACGATACTGCCAGCCATAATGAGAAAGAAGAGAGTGTATTTCAGCTTCATTTCTTGAATTTGCTTTTTCAATATTTTTTGGTTTTTAAATTATGTGAGAATATCTTGCTGCGTTACATAACTCGAAAAGATAACGTTTCTGATTTTATATAAAGTTAATATACAAGTTTTCCAAAGCTTTCTATACATAAAATATCAGCGCGGTCCCTGAAACTTCGGGCAATGGCGACTCTCTAAGACTCGAGTTCAGACCTCTACATTGAAATCAGCTGGCAAAAAGTGGAAATTTTGAAATGTAGCCTCTAGAGAATTCCTAATTTGGTTCCTTAATAACTTGATCGAATCGATGCATGAGTTCGATTTATAAAAATTCATTTCGGTTATATCTAATAATCCTGAGCAGCATTAATTAAATGAGTGCAAAATAGGATTATTTACTACCTAAATATTGAGACTGTCTTTAAGAGGATGATTTTTAAAAAATATTGACACGATCCAAGCTCTTCGGAGAACAAATTCCTTACAAAACTTCTCAGCGTTGAGAGCGGCAGCCTTTCTTCTCATTTCTCCATACCCTCGAAAGAAAAAAGTCTGCAACAGCTACGAATTTTCATTCTTATTCTGAAAAAGCACATAGTTCAGTATATAATTGCGAGTTATTCATTTGCCTTGACCATGTACCTCATATATATACAATTATTGTCAGATTAACGCTATTCTTTTAATTCTCAGCGATTTGCCAATTTTATTTTTTTTGAAAAGACCGAAGTAAGTGGGATTCTCTGAACTTTAATGATTGAAAACTGAAAACCAGCAACCATTAACTGGCAAATCAATCCTGTGAGCATCGTTCTCTACAAGAGTTGCTTCTTGCCATTAGATTTTAGCAAAAATGTTGCTTTAGAAGGGAGATCTTAACAGAAACGAAGTTGTTGAAGCTAAAAAGATAGAAATCCTTACATAGTAGCTATTTATGAGAACTTTTGAAAGAAAAATGTCTACTATGACTGGTTTGCGAACCAAAAACAAAAGTATAACAGTCATTATTAAAAGGAAGAATAAATTACAAATTCGCATAAAAATTGGAACTGAGCAAATCTTTCCCACTTAATCGGTCCTGTGAAAATGATTCGGTCTTACAAAGATAGCTATGGAAAGATGAGGAGGAGCTTCATGTTCTGTTGTGAATGTTTGAGACGAAATTTAAAGCAAATCTCTCTAATATCTTGGTTATGAAATTCTGAACCCCGCCCTTATTCGTAGCAAACTTTCTTTTCTGACTTCTTATTAGAATGAATGGCGATGAAGTGTTGCCGAAATATGGGTGGTTTTTGGTTTTTTGGGAAAATGTGAATGCGGTAATAGCAGTTTTACAGAGAATTGCACCTTTTTGTGAATGATAAAAGTATCTTCACATTTGAAATTTTGAAATTAAAGTCGTTAAGAAACGAAAAAACAACTTAATTCTTCTCTCAATAAATCTCTGGTAACATTCAGAATTGCCTATTAGAGGCTTTTATTTCGAGCATTTCCAAATTAAGCAATATCCAGTTCAATCCAGTTGCACCATTCACGAATTACCCCAAAATCAGGCAGGTTTTCTGAAGGTCGTCGTATTCAAACACAATTCAGGAATTTGTAACTCCTACAAAATAGACACCATGCGTCCTTTGCTTGTTCTCAGAAACATGTCTCTTAGAAAGAAACCTTTTTTATCTTCGGATTGAAATGCTATTTGAATTGGTAAAAAGAGAACGCAATATGTCTATCAAATTTAATTTACAAAGCAGCTGTGTAAAGCCCGCTAATTCGGAAAATTATTGAGACTTTGAGATAAAAAATTCAGCATTCTCAGAGCAGTACACTAACCAGCATGGTTTTTTTTGTTTGATACAGTAGCTTTATTTCATGGCTGTTGTCTCTCGAGTGAAGAAATAAGTCGAAATGCCCAGCGCAAATTTCAGCATCGTGAGATATACAAAAATTGGAAATTTAGAAATTGAAACCCAGCCTGCTTTAGGAGAACCCTCGTAATTTTCAGGGTTGCAATGGACATGAATGGCCGAGGGTTCTTCGAATAATCAACCAAAATTTATGCATAGGCAAGGTGTTTGTTGCTATTGCTGAATGAACAAAAAGAAAAACTACTGCTTTTTCAATGTTTGTATTTTGAGGAGGTTCAATTTCTAATTCGGAAGAGTAAGAAAAAATCCGAATATGCAAGATACCCAATTTTTGGGAATTTAGTGTATTAGAATCCCACTCAACCGCCTATCTGAAGATAAAGCCTCTCTAATAAAAAAGTAAGCATTCCCTCAGAAAACGTGATTTCAATAATATTCTTAAAATTTTAATTGAATATACAAATGAAAATGCTTGCAAACGAGAAGAAATAAAACGTGTTATTAGCTCTCAGCATCATCTACAAAACCGCCAACTTTAAAATTTTCAAGAAAATTTTGCCTTTTCTATTCTCTTGTGCGGCAACTTCCTGCTTGGTTGCAGTATACTGCTAGAAGATTTTTCAGGAGGTGAAACGAAGCGCCTCACTCTCCTATTAGATAAACGAACTTGAGCTTTCGAAATGGTTGGCTTTTTGGAACGATTCTTTATAGCAGCCCAAACAGCTATTAACACTCCGAGTACGGAAACGAAAGCATTGAATCCCATTAAACCTAATATTCCAGATGCAATCACCCATCCGATTATGTCTGAAACCGTAGGATTATTGCTTTCTATTCCTGCATTGATGAAGGTTATGTGGAAGAATATACCTAGCATACTGACGAAGAGAAGCAGCTCATTTGTCAACAGCACAAAATTAGTGAACTTCTTCTTATACGACACCTTAAGCAATTGAAAGATATTAACCGCAAGTGAGCTTATGATCATGAAGAGAATCTGAGCGAGAGGATTGCTCTGCCAAAGGACAAGGGGAAAGACAATAGCTTGTATTCTGAGAAGACCCATAATCTGATAAGTTTTCGAGTTATCATTGTTCTCTTTGAAATCGGAGATGAGAACTGCGTATCTAGTGATATTGTGGTACTTACTCCTTCTATCCTTTTTCTCCGTTTGCATCAGGATATAGCATATTACAGGCAGCAAAATTGAAAAAGGGACAATGATCACACAAACAATTAAGCTAAAGATCGAGAGACCGTTGAGGCTTGACGTTGCCATATGATACATTTGTAGCCCGAAGCCAAGGATTAAATCAGAATAAGTTCCCATGATCCACCCAAGAATATAGTTCCACTCAAGGATTAATTGGATGCTCTGGAGTCGTTTGATCCAGACTTTGTTTCTTTTGCGACCGGCAAGGTATAGGAAACTACGAATGAGTACAATTGCTATCCCAACGCCGAAGCCCACGAGGAGTGTCATGCCGGCATTCTTTAGGAAGAGACTAGAATCGCCGAACTTAATAAACCGTGCGGGTAAATCAGCTTTTGTTTGGTCGTATTGCTCAGATCCGAACACCATAATAAGCATGTTCGAAATAAAGTTTTCAGATTTTGAGAATGCTTTAAATAATCTTTCTACTTGATATGGAAAATTTATGTTGATGTATCGAATCAGCGTTGCTATCTTTGTAATCCTCAGAGTGATAAAACCTTGCGAGGAGCCTCCGCCACCTCCGCTTGCAAAGGAACTGACGGCAGCAGCGCTACTCACTGCGACGATAGCTGAGGTAGCAACAGTTGCTGAAGCAGCAGCAAACGACTGAGTAACTGAGTCAACGGTTGCTAACAATGAAAAGCAACTTCCAGTAGTCGTATTGCAAGCCATATCTGAGTCATCATACCATTCCTCACACTCTATATCATTAGAACAAGCGACGCATAATTCTCCATTGCACTCAGGATGAGTTTTATCATAGATACAATCACTTGCTGATGTGCACGTTAAGTTTTTGTGGCAAGTATGATCAGTTGGATTCGGGAAGGTCCCATCAGGACAAGCGATATAGCAAATGTTTTGGTATTGATAACAGATAACACAAGTATTGTTATCAGCTAAGCAGTAGGTTTTCGAAGGGTCAAATGTGCAATCTGAATCAGATAAGCATTGTACACAAGCTCCGCTTGTGGTGTTGCAGACCGATGTTGAAGATAGATGAATACATTGAGTGGAAGAAGTGCAGGCTACGCAAGTATAGTCTTTCGAGCATTGAGCTGCGTCGGCAGACGGGCAGTCTGAGTCGTCGACACACTGAACACATGTTCCTGATGAGCCTGGATCTTTGCATACAGGGGTTGATTGCAAGTGCATGCATTGACTTGAATCTGTGCAGGGGTCGCAGGTATTGCTTGCTGAGCATTGAGCTGCATCAGCAGTCGGACAGTCTGAATCGACAAGGCATTCAACACACACTCCGCTCGCTCCTGGATCTTTACATAACTTTGTTGAGACGAAATGAGCGCATTGGGTTGAATCTGTGCAAGCGATGCAGGTAAAGACTTCTGAACACTTAGATGCTTCTGTAGTCGGGCAGTCTGAGCTGACGACGCATTGAACACACGTCCCTGATACTCCGGGATCTTTGCATACAGGGACTGATGACAAGTGCATACATTGGCTTGAATCTGTGCAGGCGATGCAGGTATTGCCTTCTGAACATTGAGCAGCTTCAGTATTCGAGCAGTCTGAGTCGTCTAAACATTGAACACATTCTCCTGATACAACCTTGCATACAGGAGTTGATGAAAAGCGCATGCAATGACTGGAATCTGCGCAAGTGGTGCAGGTGTTGCTTGCTGAACATTGAGCTGCGGTGACAGTAGGGCAGTCTGAATCGACAAGACATTCGACACAAACTCCACTCGCTCCTGGATCCTTACATAATCGTGCTGAGGAGAAACGAGCGCATTGGGTTGAATCTGTGCAGGCGGTGCAGGTATTGCCTCCTGTGCATTGAGCTGCTTCGGCAGTCGGGCAGTCTGAGTCGTCTACACATTGAACGCATGTTCCTGATACACCTGGATCTTTGCATACACGGGTTGATGACAAGTGTGTACATTGGCTTGAATCTGTACAAGCGGTGCAAGCATTGCTTGAACATCGAGATGCTGCAGCAGTTGGACAGTCTGAGTCGTCTACACATTGAACGCATGTTCCTGATACCCCTGGTTCTTTGCATGTAGGGGTTGATGACAAATGCGTGCATTCACTAGAATCTACACATGGAACACAGACGTTATCCGAGCATTTCGCTGCTGCTGTAGATAGACAATCTGAATCAGCAAGGCATTCAACACAAGTTCCTCCTGATGAGTCCGTGCAGAACGGGGTGGCAGAGAAATGCGAGCAGTGATTAGATTCTGTACAAGGGACGCAGACATTGTTTGAACATTCCGCTGCCGCGGTAGAGAGACAATCCGAATCAGAAAGACATTCAACACAAGTTCCTCCTGATGAGCTCGTGCATAATTGAGTGGAAGAAAAATGCGAGCATTGACTTGAATCCGTGCAGGGAACACAGGTGCTGCTTGAACATCGGGCTGCTGCAGTTGTCGGGCAGTCCGAATCAGTAACACATTCCACGCAAGCCCCGCTTTTGCATAAAGGTGTTGAGGAGAAACGTGAGCATTGACTTGAATCTGCACAGGCGACGCAGGCATTGCTGCTTGAGCATCTAGCTGCTGCTGCAGAAGGACAGTCCGAATCAGTAATACATTGTACACACACTCCACTCGCTCCTGGATCTTTGCATAAAGATGTTGAGAAGAAATGTGAGCATTGGCTTGAATCTGTGCAGGGAACGCAGGTATTGCTTGAACATCGAACTGCTGTAGTTGTCGGGCAGTCCGAATCAGTAACACATTCCACACAAGCCCCATTCACGATGTTGCATAAAGGTGTTAAGGGATGACAGTCCGAATTATCAACACATTGTACACACACTCCGCTTGCTCCTGGATTTTTGCATAAAGACGTTGAGGTGAAACGTTCGCATTGGCTTGAATCTATGCAGCCAACACAAGCATTGCTTGAACATTGAGCTGCAGTAGACGGGCAGTCTGAGTGGGTGACGCATTCTACACATACACCGGCGTTACATGTCTGGGTAGTTGGGAATTGTGCACACTGAGCTGAGATCGAGCAAGGTTCACACTCACCTGTCGTTGAGGAGCACTGCGACTTCGTCGGATCGGAGTTACAATGTGAATCAGCACCACATTTCGAGCACTGATATAGTGACGGATGGCAATATGGATAAGCGCTATTCGTACAATCAGCATCATTGAGGCACGTAATAGTACAAACTCCATTGTAATTACAAGATTTACCAGAATTACAATCACTTTCCTGAAGGCAGGCGACGCACATCCCTCCTAATGTAGCAACATTGCACTTTGTGGTGCCAGAAAGATGCGAACAGTCACTATCAGTGGTGCATGGAACACAGGTTTGACTTTCACAACGCGAATTCGTGGCGAACAAGCAGTCTGGGTTGGCAAGACATCCTACACACTTGTGTGGTGGTGAACTTGAATCACAAACAATTGTTGGAGGTATATGCGCACATTGCGTATTAGTATAGCAATTGGAGCAAGTACCCTCGGAGCAAACCGAGGCTTCTGGAGTAGTACAATCGCTATTACTCGAACATGAGGTACACATACATATGATGATGCCGCTAGCCGTAATGAGAAAAAGAAGAGCATATTTCAGGTTCATTTCTTTAGTTACTTTTTCAAGTTTTCTTTTGATTATTAATTAAGAATATAGCAGCTGTGTTGTATCACTCTTCGAAAATAGAATGTGTTATGATTTTGTAGAGTTATTTTTTTTAAAGGCTCGTTTTCAAATCTGAATAATTAAATCAAGTGACCAAATTTGAAACTTTGATTCTGATTCCAGAATTTTTATTCAAGTTCGCAAATAATTAGAACGAATAAATACACGAATTGTGTATATAAAGAATTTCAGTTTTCTTGATTAATCTTGAGCAGCATTTAATTAAACAAGTCCAAAACCAGAATTTATGGGATATTCTGAATACAGAACGCCGAAGATCTGACGTTCTACTTTCAAAAAAGCAATGATGATGCGAATAACTCCACTTGAGCACATGAGCCGCCTAATTATAGAAAACTGTCATTTAACGCTGTGTGGATAAAGAGGATAACTTTGAAAAATATTGAAATTATCCCATCCATTCCAAGAATAAATCACACTAAAACACCCGAAAAGCCGTGATGAGCAACTTACTACTAATTTATAACTACTTTTGAGAAAACAAGGTATTGGCCAGCTAATAAATTGCTAAATTGCTGCCGTTATTTGATAGATAATTAAAAAGAGCTCACAAAGTTCGAGATGTAATTAATAGACAATAAAAGTTAAATTTTTGAAATCCAGGTTCGCTCCTGTGCATGAAATAATTTAGTTAATTCTTGAACGTTAAGAGTTTTGGAAAAATCACTCGTAGAAGATTTCGAATTTAAAGTTTCAGAAGCAGGACGTCTTGCACTCAAAATTCAGAATTAATTAAAGTCTAGCAGTACTCTAGCGTTTCTACAGCCCTATGAAAGGAATCTTTTGTCGAGATAGCGCGAGGTGTAGCACCTAGTCTGAAGGTTCTATGTTGATTAATAAAACCTATTGGAATTATATAAGTACTATTTATTTCACGAATCTCGAAGTTTTCAATATTTTTGGATCAGATTTACTGTATAATTCTCAAAGAACTGAATTCTTTTACCTTTAGATAACGGGTTTATTCAATTTGAAATTATTAATTCGAGTTCTATTTAGACAGTTCGAGATGTTTATTCATTCATCTCTGTGGAGTGGAATAAGGTTGATAATAAATTCTTTTCTCAATAGCCTTTTCGAATGGAGCGCTGACTTTTCAACTAAATAATTTTCTACAAACTTTTCAAAGCATTTTGCAAATCGTTATGCAAATTCTATATAGTTGAGTACTGTATTTGTGAGTTATTTACCACCTGTGACCATCTTGTCTAAGTAAAGCTGGTAATTTCTTAATGTATGCTTTCACTTCGCAACCATTTGATTTTTCCTCTCTGAGAGCAGAACTAGATAGGTTGTATTTCTGTCAATGTACATTATCCAAACAAAACAGCCCGGTATCCACGAATAGCAACTTTGAGCTATTGTATTTTATGGAGTTTCTTTAACAACAACCTAATCTTAACAATAAAGACACGATTTAGAGAGGATCTTCCAGATAAACTAGGCCAACGAATCTGAGAAGATGTGAATCTTCTCATATTATCGAGATTTTCACGATTCCCTTGATGAAGAAAGCTTTGGGATCAATAGAATGGAATAGAATAATTTTGAAAACTTTGCGGAAAAATCGCAACTCTGATCTTATTTCTTGATTAATGTCGCTTAATTATTCTTTTGAAATTGGCCTGCTTTTTGCAATGAAAACCAAAGGCTAAGGAAGGCTAAGTTTCAAGCTATTCACACCCTACCTTAGTGATATCAGGTTTTTTGAACAACTTCCTTGTTTTAAGCGGTGGACCTTCTTTTCTGGCCTCATGGAATCGGCACTGATATTTCACTTGGTGCTGAGGCCGTTGCCAAAAACAAAAAAAACAAGAAATTGTAAATCCCAAATTGGTTTAGTGTTTTCAAAAAATGCTGGCAAACGAGGCATTTAGGAGAAAACCCTTTAGTTAGCTTACGCTTCAATAACTAATTGCAAGTAAAAAGATGATTTTTACGGGAAATTGCCATTATTGCTCGAGATCAAATAGCTTTGCAATTGAAATTTTAATATTTAAGTTGCTAAGAAACGATATATATATCTCTCTCGTACTTCTTCCAATAAATCATAGGACAATTTGATTCACTTCTGACATCCGCAGTACCAGCTTTTCCAAATCCAGTGATCCCGCAGTTCAATCCAATTGTTGTGTTTACAAATTTCCTCAATATGGATTACTGAAGCGCTACCATTTTGCATAAAACTCATCTAGCATTTTCATCCAGCAGAAAATAATCACCACTGCCCTCAAGTAAATTTATGTTTCTTTCTTCAGAAGCAATATGAAGGAAGATTTCATACTCTGGTTTTATTTCTTTTCAAACTGAAAATATGCTTAAGGTTTTATCATTCTAATTCTGAAATTTATTTACTCGAAATCTCTCAATTTCCTTTGCCTTTGAATTGCGAAGCTTTCGTCGTGACGTCTAAGTCGCAATTGCATTTTTAGGAGATATTGTGCAATAACTTTTTATTCAATTCAAACACTTTCTAGATAAGTGAAAAGAATTTTCATTTCCAATGATGTTTAACAATTCGGTATGAGCAATAATGGAACTCAAATGTATTGCGCTTTCTGTTAACAAGAGACAGGTCCCAAGCTGCATTTCCTGAGCATATCACATTTATTGCAAATAGCAACCGAGATGAATCTCCTGGTGATTTGCATTCCCTCTAAAACGATAGATTGTAAATTAATACATTCTTCTTTTTTATGTTTCGAAAAAATTTCACAGTGAATAATAATTTATCTATCTAATAGAACATCTTCTTAAAATAACAAGCAGCCTTTTCAAATTCGAACACAGTAGGGCTAAAAAATCTGTTAATGGGAAAGGGTATATCACCGAGATTTTTTGAAGTAAAGCGAGTTTCAGGACTCAACGCGAAATTCAGCTTCAAATACCAAGGTAATCATGATAGTATCGAAC
>ENA-UOTX01000768-UOTX01000768.1-compost-metagenome-genome-assembly--contig:-NODE-768-length-30733-cov-9.777890_pt1 | contig 30733 bp, 11 predicted proteins | sample MGYA00238143_ERZ746982 | MGnify/ENA primary metagenome ERZ746982 (study PRJEB28758, sample SAMN06268862) | compost metagenome | isolation source: single cell | place: USA: California, Emeryville, Joint... | reverse complement strand
AACCCCAAAACCTCGGTAGAGTCCTCCGATACATCGGATTTGTAGATTTTATTGATACAGTCAACAAGGCCAATGGAATGTCTTTGATCCTTTCCTTTTCCGACGTCAGCAGCTCATCGCGTCCTTGCGAAATCTGAAGGATAGACAAAGATATGGGAAGTAACACTTGCAGCAGCATTAGAAGCCAAGTTTCTCATAAATGCGCTTTTTATGTTGAAAATAGTCAAGTTTTTCCTATAAAGATCTCTGAACCCGAAGAAAAGTCCATAAACTGGGAAATATTTAATGACTTTCGCTAAATTGCCTCTCCAGAAAGCTGATATCCCTTCTTTTCCTTCGGGACGCGTTCGAAGACATTTATGATATCCTTGTATTTTTTTTTCAACATGTTTTTCATCACATCTTGAGTTTGAAGAAGCAATTTGACTCTTTCAATAGGCGCGGTTGTTGTTTTGACGAGAGTTGAAGTAATTCCTCCAATAATGAAGTCCATTGTAAAGTTTTGAGTGTAGGCTGATGATTTTTCACTCATTTTTTCTGATGTAGTAAAGTAAGGATTTATTTATTTAATCAGTTTATATCATTGATATTTGGATGAGGAAGGGGTTGATATCCTTTGCTGAGCACTCTTGTTAATCAAAATTAATGGGTTTTATTATACAATTCCTTGCGTTGAAAAAGCTAGATGAGTAAGTTTGAAGAAGGTATTTCTGATGTGAGATAATCAAGTTAGGCAGACAATAGCCGGAAATTACAGAGAGTTTGAGCAGATTCTTGTCGATCTTGGTTCCGTATCGTCTTTGGTTACTTTGATCACTTAAGACAAAGATCGGATAATTGGAACCAGTCTTGAGCTTAATTTCTGAAGGATAACTGTAACATTAATCGGCTTTAAAAAGCATCTTATAGAAATAATCATCCGGAGATTCATGGCCATTGAAATTCTTTATATGGTGGTGCCCTGATATGCTCTGTATAAATACAAAACAAAAATTCCGGAGGGACAGCTGAAAGATAATCTCAATTATCAAAATGTGTGACCGATTTCTTATTTTTCGAGTGAGCATGTTAAAGCCAAAGTCAATTTTTGCTGGGTTTACAAACGTCAAAATTCCGCATAAAAAAGTCTTTCTTGAATTTGAGTTCATAAAGTAAAGGCTCTGACTCAGAAAAAAATTAATGCATTGGAATAATTAAGGAACATATTCCTGATTAATTCGGGTTTAACTTCCTTTGTGGAACAACGCATGGAGACATATGACTCACTTGACTCTATACGGCCCCTGAAATGTGATTATTGACTAGAACTTAGCAATTAGTTTCATTAGCACCAGACTATCCTCTTAGAAACGAACATGCAAACAAAATCACCTCTTTTTCTTCCTTTCGAGAGTTTCAAGAATTTTATCTATCTATCCAAAAGAATTTCGAATGTAAATTAGTTGCCTATCTATTCTTTCGGAGATTCTTGAAAACTCCACGGAGTATAAACTGAAATATTCAGACTCGGAAGGCCTTTTTTCAAAGTTTACGGCTGCGCAACCAAAAGGCGAATTATCTTTTTCGGCCGTTAGGTGCTCTTTGAAATCGCAACTGGGATAAAAATATGATGCAGTTTAATGCTCAGAAACAATTAATGAGTTGATGATGAGTCTATTGATTCAGGTCCAGAGAGAAATTTACAAATCTGCCATCGATAACTTAGAGGAAAAAATGTTAGTTTAAGAAGAACTTCGAAGGGAGTGTGCATTAAAGATACAAGAAATTTAATTACGCAGAAATATCATAAAAGCTCTAACAGTTCGAATGTGTATGACTCCAGAATTTGAAAAAGACTCAACTGAAGATTCTCCTAATTTTATTTTTCAAAATAATTCATTCGACCTTTTTCCAATCTATGCCTGAGACCGATACAATCGCCTTGTGACTCGATATCTGGGCAGTCATGAGTGCTGAAATTTTTAATGAAAGATGTTTTTCATTTCAAAGAAAACTTGTTTTCGTTTTTAATTTGCGATTCTAAAGCTTTTTACTATGCATATTAAAAGAGAATATTGCTTTAGTTTTGAAGAATTATGTATGACCAAACTTTTCTTCAATTTTTTCCCGCATGCTTTGGAAATTTTGCGCGTTTGCAAATTAAAGATGTAATTAGTTTCAAATTTGATACTTTCTATCATCAAAAAACTAATGGAAATGAAACTAATGCATTAAGGCAAAACAATTAAGTTCAGAGCAAATACAATGAGTGTCCCTTTTCATGATGTTATTCTTTTTCTGCCGCATAAAAGGAGAATCGTGCTTTCTCTTTAGGCCAAAAGAGACAAGTTCTTGCTTCTTCTTTTCTTTCGAGCCTTTTTTTGACTTCTTTTCCAATTTTGTATTTATTCCTTATAGAAATTGTGTATTATATCGATGTCTGTCCGAGTGATGGAAACTTGCTGGCGGCGGGTGATGCTCGTAAGATTAATATGTCACCGGTAAGATTCTTGACGTGATCATTTCAACTGAGTTATTATAGGAGATGTAAACTGTGTGCGTTGAAGTCCAAGCGGGGACCTGCTTGCTAACGCATCCAAAGCAAGATGTGCAATTACTTGACTTTAAATCTGGGAAGATTATTTACACTGGAAAAGCATCGAGAGGAGATAAACTTTGACGAAATATCTGTTCTTAACTCTATTTACGATTATTAGAAGAGATGAACTCTGTCTGTTTCGTTTGAGCAAGGATCGAAATCAAAAAAGATATTGAAGCCAAGAAAACCACTGATGATGTGGATATTGTGTGCTTTCTTGTCGGCTTCTATATTAAGAAGATGCTTGTGAAGAATCTTTACGTATTAAAAAGCATGAGTACTTAGAATCTTGCCAACGGCAATTGAAATTCGTTTGGGTTTGATACCCAAAGCAATTAAAACTGGCAATATAGCATTTAGCAAAAAGATCTTTTGATCATCAATCAAGCCTTTTGAGCAAATTTAATATGTATCAAATGACTCCTTCAGCCATGGGAGGACAGAAGATTCAGGATTCATCCCACGTTAATTCAAATCAACTAACTTCTACAAAATTTTTTCATCAATGAATCCTCGCTAACTGGACAATCTCAATTACCTCCGAATGTCAATTCAGGATGACACATCTCACAATATACTCGAATATAAAATCAAAATCAAGATTTAAGGTAAAAAGTCTTAGCGAGTTGCGAGGATATTTTATATTTGATATAACTATCAATAACTTTTCTGATATCAACATCATTAGTCTTGCAAATCTTCTCTCTTGTTGTTTTGAGGGTGCCTTATGTTAAATTAATACTCTTATTCAACAAATAAACAGTTAACACACGGAACCTGGCAGCTTTTGGCCATCTATCGAAACACACTCCATATATTTACTATGCAAAGCTTCAAAACATGACTGCAGCTTTTCTGGAGTCGTAAGGATCTCCCAATTCCTCAACAGGCATATTTTTAGCTCTTTTTCGTTCTTCGGTGCATCTTCTCTTACTCTCTTCTTCAATGCTATCCATAAATTCTCAATAATATTCAGATCAGGAGATCGTCGAGGCCATTTGATAAGCTTCAACTTTTGTTGCTTTATCAACCACTCCTCATTCATCCGATGTGCAGATAGGTTATCCTGAATAAAATAAAATTCTCCGTCAGGATATAACGCCTCCATCTCTGGCTTATGCTGCTCAATGGTTTTTCTAAAGTATTCCCCATTCATCCCACTCTTATAGATTTCTAAAGACGTGGCTCCACGCGCTGAAATCGCACCCCAGCATTGCAATTTGATATTGTCTGAAGCACTCTTCCTTCTAATTTTCTTCGATGGCACTTGCCAGGCCCTTCTACGAGGATTGTTAAGCTGAATTCCCATTTCATCGGAGAAAAAAGATTGGTAGATTAATTTCCCATCATTAGAAAGCATGTGATTGCAAAAGTCCACTCGAATCGCTCTTTCTTCCTCATCGTAGATAACGGACCGATCATATCCTAGGTACTTGAATCCTTTTTTCGCCAGGATTTTCATGATTGAAGAACGTGAAATTCCAAAGTGAGTTGCAAGCTTTATCGTAGTGATTTTTTCGGGGTTATCTTTGACCATTTGGATTACTTTGTCCTCGAGATCTTCTTTGATTGTTTTCGTTTTTCCCTTCCTCGGTGCACGAATGTCACGACCCTTCCTCGTCGCTGCCGACCAGCCTTCGATAGTCCGTAGCGGTCGATTGATTAGATTTGCTATTGCCGCATTGGTCATTTGGGCGTCCAAAAAAAGGACCAGAAACCTCGTTTTATCGTCAACGCCGTATTTGTCGCTCATTAGAGAAATACTATTTTAATGGAAAATGATAAATGAAATAAGATATCTTGGAGTCTATCTCTCTTTTTGGATCCTAATTTTTCGAGCTTATAAGAGCAACCTCAAATTTCTAATTCTTCAGATCTCGCGTAAAGGGTTGCTTTCCTTACTACTAGATGTGTTGTGCCTATCTCAAGCCGTCAATTCATTGTTTTTTTTGGTTTATAGTTAGCGTAAAAGTCGTGATCATGAGTGAAATCAATTTGAAAAAGTCCCAAGCAGCCTTTTATTGTGGAGCTTAGCGTATTATTAAACTCGATATTTTGGATGATAATGAGAAGGAAGTACTAACCATGAAAAAAATCGATTCAACTTGACATAACAGGTAATCTTTATTTGCTGTCTTTTCCTGCATCGATTTTATTTGCTTCTGAGAAAGAAAATAACTATTTCCTAATCCTTTTTTATTTGGTGGCATTCGTCTCTACTAGCAACACATAGTAGATTGTAGATTGACCTGTGCCCGAACAATGGAAATTTGCTGGCATCATGAAGTTGAAACGATATCAACATCTTTGATAAACGAGAATCGCAGATTGGGAAAGCTTTGACGGACATTCATTCCATTAAGGTTCTTTGATTTATTTGATAAACGCTAAAAATTATTCTATTCTGGATCTATTGTATCCAATGCGACCCTAGTAGAATCGCGCTACCCATCGCATCTCATGACTTGATAGCAAAACTATTGGGCTTCAAGATTGGGAAGAGTACATTATCTTGAGAAAAATTAAGACGGAAGTATTTTATTATATGATTATTGATTTATTTTAACATCGAATTGTTCGAGGCAGTTACTTATGTTTGTTTCATTTGAACAAGATAGAGCCCCGCCGGAAAAGATTTAGTAGTCTACGCTTTTGTCTTTATATGTGAGCCTGGATCACGATTTGCTGTTAATACAAAGAGAAATATGTTAATTTCAAATGAAAACTGTCGTATTGCCTCGTAGCAATTGTTCAGTTCGAATTCGTCTTCACCCTATCGTAAAAAAAATTAGGATAAAATCAATTTATTTTGCAATTCAACACTTTAGATTCCGATAAGGGTAATATCTTTACATTAGCGTTTATTTTTTATATTTTCTTTGCTTGATCGATCAAACTTGCGATGTTTATGGGTTTATTTGAGAGGGAATAGGTGCGCTAAGAAGGGAGAGCCGAGCCGAGCCGAGCCGTAATCAATTGCAAACTTTTATCCCTTTGTAACGTTGGCAACTACATTTGCTATCGATTTTGTTCATTTATTTATTTTTATGAAAATTTCATTTATCAATATAGTCTTCATCTCAAGTCACGATTTTTCAGTTCGAATCAACTCGTTTTATTTCTGTATAAAAGCAACGATTAAATGTTAAAGTTGATCATTTGAGACTCCTCTTCTTATTCTGCGAAATATGCTAGGATAGCATCGTTGTTGACTAGCTTCATCGTTCTCAGAGCATTGATTCTCTCTTTAGATAACGCAATGTTCCCAGTGATATCAATGGATTTAGGTCCTCTCCAATTAACATTACCAGCAATTGCCACCGCGCTTTTCCACCCTAATCGGTTATTGTAGAGCTGTAGGTCATTCAAACGTTTCCACGAGATATTTCGTCCAATCGCAGTCCCACCCGCATCACCTATTTTATTGTTGGTCAAACCAAGACAAATCAGATGATTCCAGACGGGGTTACTGCTCAGACAGGTTGCTGCAAGATCACCGAGCTCGTTACCACTTAAGATAAGTACTCTTAAGTTTTTCCAAGTCATATTTTTGCCAATAGCCACCCCACCTTCTTCCTTTATGCCGTTGTTGCTTAAGTAGAGCGACTGAAGATTCTTCCATGAGGTGTTGCTGCCTATGATGATTGCGCCCTGATCTTCAAGCTGATTCTTTTCTAGAATTAGGCATTCCAGCCCCTCCCAAGCATCATTTTGCCTAAGCGACTTTATGCCTTTCCAACTGATAGAATTCTCTGACAAATAAAGAGACCTGAGATTGATCCAAGCAGAGTTGCTGAAAATACTGCTGGCGCCTTCATCACCGATTTGATTGGATTGCAAGTACAATTTCTCGAGATTTTTCCAAATCGTGTTCTTTCCGATTGAAATCGCCCCTTCATTCTCAATATCATTCGTGGCCAGATTAAGGATTTTTAAGTTCTTCCATATGCTGTTACTGCCAAGGCAGGCTGCTCCGTGATTTCCAATGCCATTATTGGAGAGGTGAAGCTGTTCGAGATTTTTCCAAGTTGTGTTTTTCCCAATTGCTGCAGCGCCTTCGTCACTGAGATTATTTCTGTCGAGTCTGAGTATCTTTAGACACGTCCATGTAGTGTTGGAGCCTATGCTTATGCCCCCTTCTTTGCTTATGTGATTGTCTAATAAATCAAGTACTTCTAGCCTTGTCCAAGTCGTATTTTGTCCTATTGCTGACGCGCCTTTATCACTAATGTTGTTAGTAGTTAAATCTAATATTTTCAGAGACCTCCAAGTGCTGTTATGGCCGATGCTGATAGCTCCGAGATCTCCGATTTGGTTCTCAGGTAATGATAGCTGTTCTAGATGTTCCCAGAAATTGTTTTCTGCGATTGCTGCTCCGCCTTTTTCACCAATTTCATTGAGGTACAAATCAAGTTTTCTTAGATTCTTCCAAGTGGTATTGCGAGCGATACTAGTGTAAGCAAGATCGCCTATTATTTCATTATCAGATAAGCAGAGTTCTTCTAGACTACTCCACGAAGCATTCTGTGCGAGTGCAGCTCCACCTTCATCTTTTAATTCATTACCTGACATATCTAATTTCTTTAGATTAATCCATGTAGCATTGCTTCCTATTCTCATAGCACCCTCATTCGAGAGCTTATTAGTCGCCAAGCAAAGCTCTTCAAGCTTCGTCCAGGTCATATTTTTTCCAAGTGCCTCTCCACCTGCAACGCCGATGTTATTCTTCGACAAGTCAATTTTCTTCAGCTCTTTCCATATTGTAGTGGTTGCTAAGATGGAAGCGCCCTCATCTCTGATGTTATTGTAATGAAGATTAATTTCTTCAAGATGGACCCAGGTCTTGTTTTTCACAAGCTCAGACAAGCCTTCCTTCCCGAGTCCACAACGTTCGAGAACCAAAACTTTCAGGTCTTTCCATGTGTTATTGCTACTTAGAAATTCCCACCCTCTAGTTCTAACTCTATTAGCGGATAAGTTCAGCTTAATCAGATTTTTCCATGTTGAGCCAGCACTCAGGTCCTTCAAATCTTCTTCATTCAATAAATTTCCCTCCAAATTCACTTTTTCTAATCCGCTAAGGTTATATGCTAATAACGCATTCAATTCAGTGGTTCTGAGGGATTTTTGGTTGAAATCCAATACTTTTATGCATCCTTTGCTGTCACATTTGCTTTGGATAATTTCATTAAATGAATGAGCTTTTGCTTGCTTCACCCATTCATAAATTTGCTGAATTTTCTCGTTAGTGATCAGGCATGCTGAGTTAAACTCTTCGCTCCCTTCCAAATGAACACCAGTGACATAGAATTGCTTTTCCTCCCCGTTAAAACATATCCCGCTGCCTGCTAAACCTGTGGAGCTAAGTCCTTGATATTGAAGAAGTCCTGTTTTTTCTTCCAGGCCTGTGACAGAAACCTTCTTTTCCCACCACTCGAATTCTCCTTTTTCGCTATCTTCGTTGGGTTTTCTTTCGGAATACTCAACAACAAACAACTCCTTTGCCTTGAATGCATACATGCTCGTTGAAACTGGCAAGGCATATAAGCCAAAATAGCCGGTCACCCGTCCGATCGGAGTTTTCAGAATAATAATAGCATAGTCATTCTCTCCTTCTTCATGAATGATGTAACTTGCAGGCGCAAAAACATCTTCTGCGTCGATCTCTCCGAAAGGTGCTTCATATCCACTGGTCCCAGCAATAAATTTGATAGAGAGGTACCTCTTTCGAGTGGGTTTCTCATCATTGAAGACATTGCGAGCAGCAGTTAACACGATATCAGGCCCTATTAGAACACCAGCTCCCCTTCTGGTTGCAGGTTCATGCTCTGCTTCTTTGATGAGGACAATGCCATGAACACTTTGAGAGTAAAGGCTTGTGTCAGCGGACTCAGATATTTCGTTCTGGGTCGAATCAGTATTCTTCTTTTCCTCTTCCTCGGCCTTTTTAGGCAATAAACATTTCTGTGCTATAGGAGGCGTATAGCAAAGAGTCTTGGCTTGACCAGAATCGTCTTGGGCAATTTCCAGACCGATTAATTCCCGCTGGATCGTTTCTTCAATGATTTTTTGTTTTTCATTGACCTTTTCTGTGTTTTCCATCAAATCTCAGTGTATTAACTCTTTTTTTGAGAGCTTTTAATTTATGAATTATAAATGAACTCAAAATGTAATGAAGTGAGCCATAAATTTTTCGAATTAAATCTGATCGGACAGCCAGAAAAATTAAATAAGGTGCTAATTCCAAAGGCTGGAACTGATCAACAAGTAAGTTCCTGAATCACATTATCTGCTACCTCATGAGCTCAAGAGTAAACTTTTTTAGAAAGACATACAGCTTTATTTCATTCGAACTTGACCAACAGAAGCACCATAGCATCAATATCATTCATTGATATTGTGTTTAAATTAGTCTCTGAGCATCATATCGTTTTTATTTAACAGATATTCTGCCAAGATAGGACGAGGCTCTTTTTTTGAATGTCAGAAACATTCAATCTCAAATTAACGTGTATTTGTTTATTTCCAAATAGTTTCCTATCATATTGAACCTTGCGATTGAAGACACAGAATCTGTTTTGTTGCAAGAGTTTCAAAAGCCAAAGCTACTTAGCAGAAATCAGACTAATTCAGGGATCAGACTGACTCAAGAAATTTTGGTTTTAGAATGAACCCTTTTTAATTTGCGAGTTGAAATTGCTATGTTCATCAGCAGAATGGAGCCCGAAGTTATTTTACCTTCGGCTACGAACTTCTTACAATGATAAAAACATTAGAGCTGTTCAAAAAAAGGAGAGCAAACTCAGCTAATCAAAATTATGCATAATTTAAAAGTAAATCAAAATTGCAGCTCTGAATTTCAAGTTATTTCAAGGGGCTGTTTTGAACGTAAGTCATCAAGTTGACCTATTTTTGGACCGTAAAGGGTGCAATACTCCAATACTTTGTCATCAAGTTCTCATAGTTTCAATTTGTAATGTAATATACATTTTTATGGTGTTTTCGTATCTCATCCTTCGTGACAGTGTGCATCATTTAATTAGTGAGAGAAAACAGTTGCCCCTTGATGCGTTGGAGCTACTCACCTTCTACCAAACGCTTCATTCTCTTCTCCCTTAGATCGTCATTTTCAGAGAAGTTATCCTCGATATCTCTACCAATCTTCTCGGTTGGATGATAGAATTCGATCTCTAGGAGCATTGTCCATTGTCTAACATCACAATACGAGGGACGTTGCTTCCCCTGCTCAATATTCTTTCGATTGAGCTTTGATTTTGCCAACTTTGCATTAACTTTCACAACAGGATGAAGGACTTTCTTATCCTTCGCTCTGAAGAGCATAAACTCGAAGAATTCAGCATATTACAGGAATTTTCTCATAATTCAGAGCACCGAGCTGTTATATTCTCGCATTATTTCCCTCAGATTCAGCTGAGACTGATCTTTCTCTTATCAGAGTAAGGCCATGGCATGAGTTTTATCTTCTGCGCACAACCTCCGATAGTCGATCATTGATTCGCTTCGATTACCCGCACTTCGGATCATTCTTGTTTCCAATATCAAATCGCAGCACCGGATAATTGCGGAATATGCACTGTGAATCCAATTCGAAATAAATCCAAATAAATCGAAGACCACCTGATGAAACACGAAAAACACAACTATCTAGCCGAGAATCATAGCCAACAAGCCACGACGATGATTCACAGCTTAGAGTCTGCGATGCATTCAAAATCAAACGAAATTATTCAAGCTGATAACACGAAACAAGCACAATTTCGGACAGATTTCTATCATAAATATCCAGAATATCAAGAATCACTATCACTAAAGGAACAAGCAGCATGCCATTCGATCACAAACGGACTATGGTTCTCAGATTCGAAGCTTACCACCTCTTTTCCTCATCTTAGCAATAACTTTCCTCACATTCTCGATAGAACTCAGATATGTGAAAACAATCTGTCCAAGTCACCAAATGTCTCTTACAGGAAAAAGATCAATTTGAGTTCTCATTTCCTGCGTGATAGAAGGATGAAACTGCCATTGGATAGTGATTCTAGTGACCTCTTGGAGTTAGATCTTACTGAAAACAACATATCGTCAACAGGCGCTAGAGCTTTGAGTCAAAGCACATGTTGGATGAATTTAATGGTGCTTAACTTAAGTAAAAACAAGTTAAGCAATGTGGGCCTGAAGACACTTACAGAAGAAAACTTATGGACTTGTTTGGAAGTGTTGCTCTTGGAAGAAATAGAGATCGATTATCGCGGAGCTCGATATTTAGCGGAGAATTCTAGCTGGATACATTTACGAGAGTTGTATTTAGGAAATAACTCTGGGCTGAAAGATTATGGGGCAGCTGCACTAAGCCATAACAGCAGCTGGAAGAACCTCAGAGTATTAAATCTTGATAATTGCGGAGTCAGCAAGCTTGGTATCGGCTTCTTAATGAGAAATCGATGTTGGAAACAGCTTCAACTTATATCATTAGAAGACTGGCCCGTCAAAGATGGAAATATGCTGGAATTTACGAAAAATAGGAACAGAACCTACCCTCCTATACGGTATTTCGTAAATCCAGAGCGTTCTTCAGTGTTTACGAACGAAAAAATTTGTGTCTCTTATCATCGGGGAGGAGGAGACATCAAAAGAAATGAGAAAGCAACGATTTCAGATTTACTGAACAAAATCGAAGGTTACAGGCGGAGAGTGATTAATGATCGGGAATTAGACGACAAACTAAAATTTCACTTGGAATTGCTTGCGAGAGATAATCGCCATCTCGACCGAGAACCCTTCGAGCTTTGGTTCAAAATTGACGCACAACTTTTGGACGTCGAGTCACCAGCTCGAGTTCTATCACTGATAGGAGAGAGTGGCATTGGAAAATCGTTATTCTGTGAATATTTTCAGAGGAAGGTATTGCTAGAATGGAGTAACCAAGACTCTTACGAAAGTGCATGGTTGCCTGTTATAATTCAGCTCCCCAGTTTAACCCAGCCACTGACCTCAGCAATGTCAGAAACTCTTTCCCGAAACTTGCTGCTAGATGATGATGAGATTAAGCTGCTCCAGCAGGAAGCAGGGAAAGGTGAATTACCTCATCTTCTCTTTATTTTCGATGGATTCGATGATATTCACCCGAGGTACACGACTTCAGCCTCAGACACAGAGCTCGGAGAGAATTTTTATCAATCAACCAAACTCGAAAGCAAATGGAAAGACGCAAGGGCGATTATCACTTGCCGAGATACGACCATTCCCGAAGTTAGCCACAGAGGGACTTTATTTTCACCTATTGATCCAGGTTCAAATAAACCCATCTCTGAGGCATATCTGGAATACAGGATAGAGAAACTTTCTGATCAACAAATCACTTCATACTTTAAAAAACATGCCGTTCATGGAGATTCAAACGAATCAACGAGCCCAGAGCAAGAGAAAGCGTCCTCAAGGCCAACGAAATTTTCGTCTTGGGAATCCATAACAAAATACGAGAAGTATGCGAAGCCTTTTAAAGAACTTCTCAGAATTCCGTTTCTTCTCTCAAATTTCGTTTGCGAGCTTGAAGAGATTATTAAGATATTCAAGGCGCTTTTTGAAGAAGAAGAAAAGCGAAACAAGCGCCTATTTACTGAAACTGAATTTCAGATATTAGATGAAGATTCGCCACTTCGGGTTGCTGTTAACCGAAGAGTAGAATTTAGTCCAGGGTCGGAGTCACCTTTTGTACAATCAATGGATGAATTGGAAATCGTGCAGAATCCTCAGGATTTTGAGGATGCCCCAGAGTCAGAAGTGTCAGAAGTCGATGAATTCATCATTAATGAGGAAGAGCAGTTCTCAGCCGAGGAGAGCAAGGAATCGGAGGAAGAGGGATACATTTTTGAGTTTGATAATTCCTCTCACACAACAGAAACACAACCTCATAACTACTCTCCCGATTGGTATGATTTCAAAGAGCCAGTGGAGGTTCGTAATAAGGCAAAGGACCTTCAGACTCGTAGATTCCTCTATGAATTTCTTCTGAATCGGAAGCTAGAAATCGCATTGAGCAAAGCTTCCTCGTCAAATGGGCCTGAGAATGCCAAGGTGAATGGCTCTCTGAAAAAGTTGTATCAGAGAGCGCGTTTTCATGCTTTGAATCTTGCTGGATATGTGAATCATGCAGAGGCCTCAGAACTTGAAAGAGAAGATGAAATATTAGTGGAGATTTCTTTCCTTAGGAAAATCGTTCGCGGGAAGGAAACTGAACAATTTAGGTTCGTGCATCAACCATTTCAAGACTTTCTCGTCGCTGAGGCGATAGAAGAAGAAATCATCAAGTTCACTAACGAAGAGAGCTTGATTAAGCCTCGAAAACTGCTATTGAACCAGAAAATGTTGGATCATAACTCGCCTATTCTTGAGTTTGTAAAAGACTCTTTTCTGGAAAACAGGCTAAAAGCAAATGACTTGTTAAATCTGGTAGAAAAATCTAAAAAACAACAAGAAACTGAGAAAACGAGTTCGAGTCTCGAAGGCTTGATTAAGCAGAGCAGCAGGGTAATAGACCCCTTCAGACCAGAGGATTTTGTGATTTCTGCAGCGAATTCAATGACGATTTTGAACCACATTGGATTTGATTTTCGTAATTTGGACTTGAGCAATGTTCAAATACCAGATGCTTATTTATGCGGAGGTAGCTTCCAACAAACGAACTTTAGTCGCGCTAATCTGCAAGGCGTTAATTTCACAAACGCATTTCTCAAAAACACAAATTTCACACAAGCCAATTTAACGAATATTGTGCTCGGCGCACCGAGATACTACGAATTCAACGAGAAGGATTTCTCTATCGAATCTACAAGGAACAGGAACGCCATCGCAGCGCTTGTGGGGAAGCAAATCATAGTTTTCACACGAGAAACCAAAGCCGCCGACCTCAAAGAATTGAATCGTATTAATATTCGAATGGCTGCTGAAGATACCGTCTACTCGATAAGTCCGGACGAGAAACTCGTCGCTCTGACCGAAGATCATAAAGGAACGATCCTCTTGTGGGACATAAGTTCAAACACGACCGTACAACTCAAAGGCCATGTCGGACCTGTATCAAAGATTGGGTTCAATTCTGACGGAACGCTCGTGGTATCGGGAGGGAAAAACGACAATTCTATTCGCATCTGGGATTCAACGAACGGGACATTGGTGAGAGTATGCCAAGGGCATTTAAGCAACATAACAGCTTGTGCTTTAGGTCCTAAAGGCAAAAGAGTCGCATCTGCTTGCAGTAACGGTGACATTCGCGTTTGGGAAGCCCAGACAGGAAGATCCACAAGAATATCCATGTTTGAAGAGTATGAAGTCAACACTTTCGAATTTAGTGAGGATTATAAGCAGCTATTCGCGAAGACGAATCGAGGAGATTTAATAATTTATGACACTATTAGAAACCAAGCCTACAAGCATTTCCCGTCAGATTTTTATTCAAGGCTCTATTCCTTCTCCTTGCGTCGAGATAATAACGAATCGCTTGTAGTGGGAGTGTATGATCGAGGTCATTGCGTCTGTAACATGGATATTGCGACCGGGAAGAAGACTCAAAGGATTAGCTTTCAGAACTTTAAAACTAATTTTGGCTGGAGTCAGCTGAGTCCAAACACAAGCGAATTATTTTCGTATCGAGATGGGAAGGTTTTGAGCATTTGGGATATCGAGACTATGCTGAAGAACCAACCCAAAGAAGAGAGAGACTATGACAATAAAGTATTTAACCTAAAGGGAGCTAATCTCGATGCTGCAGTTGGACTATCTGATGATAATATCATGTTTTTCAAGGAAATCGGCGATTATAAAGCGTTCGATAAAGACATCATCAAAAAAGTTATAATGAACTCAAACGCTACAGAAATAAGGCTAAATAATAAAGAGCTAGGGGTTTTAGGAGCTCAGGTGCTCGGAAGAAATAGAACTTGGAGTCAGCTCCAAGAAATCCAACTGCGTGACGATCGGTGCTGGGACGCTGGAGCGGTTTCAATCGGAAGCAATACCACGTGGAAGAATCTCCGAAAATTAGACTTAACCAATTGTAAGCTCGCTGATAAAAGCGCAATTGCGATTGGGAACAACCAGACCTGGCCTCAACTCGAAGAACTGCTGCTCGGCGAAAATCTTATTGGAGATGCAGGAGCTACAGCTATCGGGAGGAACTCATGTTGGACGCGCCTCAAAAAACTTGAACTGCATAAAAATCGAATTCGAGCTTCGGGTGCGATTTATATTGGAAAAAATAATGTATGGGTGAATCTCGAATTGCTTTCTTTATCTGAAAACCAGATCTCTGACCAGGGAGCCACAGCGATTGGGGAAAATTCCACATGGAACAATCTCAAGAAGATTCTGCTTGATGCCAATGCGATAGGCAACGTTGGTGCCAGTGCTATCGCTCAAAATAAAACCTGGCACAATCTTGAAGAGTTAGGCTTGTCGAATAACCTGCTTGGGGACGCAAGTGTGAGTCTAATTGCGAATAACTCTTTCTGGGAGAGATTGAAGGTCCTCGATCTCTCGAAGAACGAAATAACTGATAAGATTTTGCCGATGATTGAAAATCAAAGGATTTTCCACCAACTTGAGGATCTGTACCTCTATGGGAACCAACTGAGTGAGAAAGTAGCCGATGAGATAACAAGGAAGTTGACGAGCAAGACGGGGAAGACAGTCATCTGCGCGTTCTCGAAATATACAGCGAGATTGATGAAAAATCATCATATTAGGAAGGTAAGCCGAATTGAATTACCTGAGAAGGGGTTAGTGGACCACGACGCGATTATTTTAGGAAAATGCCTTAGATTTTCCAAGCTCAAAAGACTCGATTTAAGTCAGAATAAAATCGGGAACAAAGGCGCGGCCTGCCTGGGCAGTGAAACTTTCTGGCGTCATCTGAAGCTGCTTAAACTTTCACAAAATCAAATTGGTGACTACGGAGCCCTTGCGATCGGGAACAACACCAGCTGGATTAAACTCAAGGAAATCTATTTGGATCAAAACCAGATTGGCAATAATGGGATCGTCAGTATGGGGGAAAACACAGTTTGGTCCAAGTTAACCGTGATCTCCTTAAACTTAAACAAGATCGGAGACGAAGGCGCTATCGCGCTTAGTCAAAACCAAGCTTGGACGCAATTACAAAAGCTGAAACTCTCAGGAAACCTGATTGGAGATGCCGGCGCCAAGGCTATAGCGAACAATAAGACTTGGAGCAGCCTAGAGCGCCTTGATTTAGGGAATAATAGAATCGGGGACGAAGGAGCTATCGCCATAGCTCAGGGAAAAGCTCTCTGGAACATCAAAAGAGTGATGCTGCAAGGAAACCAAATTGGACATACTGGCATACTAGCGATAACAAAGGCCGGCTGGAGTAACCTCGAAAAGATTATCTTATATTCGAATCGAATAAACGATGAGTCTATTGCTGCTGTGTTAAAGACCAAGACTTGGAGACGTATTCGGAAGTTGTTTTTGTACAAGGATTATAATTTAGCGCTCATGATGAACTTATTAAACCCGCGGACTCCAGAAGAAATCACGAAGGCAAATTTCTCTGGGGAGAGAGAAACCTATAAACTTACCGACGTCTACGCAATCGCTATTGGCAACAATACAGACTGGTGTAACCTCAAAATGCTCTGTCTCTCTGAGAATAAAATTGGTAATGAGGGTGCTGTGGCGATCGGCCGAAACACGTCGTGGACGCGACTTGAAGAGCTTTGGCTGGACCAAAACCTAATCGGGGATGAGGGAGCCGTGGCGATAGGCTCTAACACGACTTGGATAAAGCTGCGAATATTAGACTTATCCGAAAATGTTATTGGTGAGGAAGGAGGTCTCGCGATTGCCAAAAACGAAACGTGGGTTAACCTAGAAGAGCTTTTCTTAGCAGAAAATTGCCTTGGGGATGAAGTCGCCAAGGTAATTGGTCAAAATTCTACCTGGGCTAACATCCAGAGGATCGGGCTGTTTAAAACCAAGATGGGTAACGAAGGTTCGCTAATGATTTGCAAAAATGAGAAGTGGCCGAAATTAGAGGAGTTATACCTCTGGGACAACCCCTTGCCAAGAGAAACTGTCATAGCATTCGGTAATAACGCTGTTTGGAGCAATATGAAGATTGTGAGCTTGTCAGGAAGTGAAATAGACGACGTAGGCGCGGCTGCAATTGGTGAAAGTACGCTATGGGTAAACCTCACCGAGTTTTACTTAGGATCAAATCGCCTGGGAGATAAAGGCGCTGTGGCTATCGCCAGCAACAAGGCATGGACTAAGCTCAAAATACTTTCGCTTTGGAAGAATAAAATTGGTGATGAAGGAGCCATTGCGATTGGTAATAATGACGCGTGGGTCGAGCTCCAAGACCTGAATCTGTCGACCAACGAGATCGAAATCCAAGGCGCAGTCGCAATCGCTGGAAACACAACTTGGAGCAAGCTCAAAATCCTCAATTTGCATACGAACAAGATCCAAGATGACGGCGCAAGAGCGATTTCGAAAAACACAAGCTGGGTGAATCTTGAAGAGCTGAACCTAAGCTCAAATAAGATACGCGACGACGGCGTAATAGCATTAGCTGGAAATACAACTTGGAGCAGCCTCAAGAGTTTCGTCTTGACAGAAAACAAGATTACTGATATAGGAGCTAACGCCCTCGCCGGCAACACGTCATGGACTAATCTCGAAAAGCTGTATCTAAGCACGAATGAAATCGAAGGCAACTGCATCCATACGATCGAAACCAGCCCGACGTTAGCTAATCTTAAAACTCTGTCGCTTCTGGGAAACAAAATCGTTGATGATGTCGTTTTTGCGAGATCAGGCGGTCAAATATCGAATTGGTCTAATGTCGTTGAGCTCTATCTTGGACAGAGCGAGATAGGAGACTCTGTTGCGGAGACAATAGGAAATAATCTCAAATCTGGCAGTCTTAGAATGCTGTCATTATGGGGAAATAGAATCAGTGATAGAGGCGCTATTGCGATTGGGAAGAACGCCAGTTGGACCAACCTAACGAGCCTTATCCTCTACCTAAATCAGATTGGGGACGAAGGGGCTGCGAGAATTGCCAGTAACACTTCTTGGGAAAACCTGAAAGTCCTTTCTCTCCATACGAATAAGATCGGAAACGATGGCGCGGCAGCTTTCGGGCAAAATACCGCGTGGAAGAACCTCGAAGAACTTTACCTCTGGAAAAACCAGATCGGAGATGAGGGAGGTCGAGTCCTCGCCCAGAATCAAGCCTGGACTAAACTAAAAATTCTTAGTATTTCAGAAAACCAAGTGGGAGACGGCACTGTAAATGAGGTTTGCAAGAATAAAGCTTGGGTTGATCTCGTCGAACTGCATTTAGGCAGCAACAAAGTCACAGACGATAGTGTCTTGAATTTTGAGGCTGATACCACGTGGGGCAAATTGAACGCTATTTCGCTGTGGGAGAACAATTTGCACGATCAAACGATCGTTTCATTAGCGAGAAACACGACTTGGGTGAATCTGAAAGAGATATACCTCAAAGGAAACAAGATAGGAGACGACGGCGTTATCGCGATTGCAAGCAATACGGCCTGGAAGTATATTACAAAACTTTCTCTCCGTATCAATCAAATCGGCGACCGAGGCGCGAGCGCACTGGCCCAAAATCCTTTCTGGACGGGCCTCGAAGAGCTGTATCTCTCACAAAATAGGATTGGGAATGAAGGCGCTGCCTGTATTGGTAGAAACAGCAGCTGGGGATCCCTAAGATTGATTGATTTATCAGAAAACATGATCGGCGATGAAGGCGCTTTGGTCATTGGACAGAACAAAAAGTGGGTAAATCTCCAAGAGCTCTATCTCTATCACAATCAAATCAGCATGGAGGTTGCTGCGACGATCACGAGCAGTCACTCATGGAAAACGATAAAGACTTTTGTATTGACAAATAGTGCGGTTCTAAATGAGTTGCGATGTAATAATCCAGAAAAAGACAAAGTTACCCAAATTAATCTCAATGCTAAAGAACTTGAAGACAATGATGGTATTGTAATTGGCAGAGATATCAAATGGACAAAACTTCAAGAGCTCTACTTGTCTCGGAATCGTATTAGAGATAAAGGAGCTGGTTTCATTGGGAAAAACTTCTATTGGGCCCAGCTAAGAGTGTTGGACTTATCGCAAAATCTCATTGGGGACGAAGGAGCCGAGGCTATTGGAAACAGTAAGGTGTGGAAACATCTCGAAGTACTCAATTTGTCTCAAAATGAAATAGGAGACAAGGGAGCCGTTAGTATTGGAGAGAATAATTATTGGAAAAATCTGAAAAAATTAGATTTGTCGGGAAATAAGATCGGCAATGAGGGCGGTGTGTCCATAGGGTGGAACACAAGGTGGGAAAAACTGACGGAATTGTACTTGAATTTAAATTTGCTCGGAGACGCTGCTGCAGTAGCCTTGGGGAGCAATACTGCATGGAAGAGTCTTGAAATATTTGAGATTCAAGGTAATATAGGGATTACGCAACTTGGAGAAGGTGAGCTGAAGAAAAATGTGTTATTTGGGGCCATTGTTAAGATTTAGGCAAAGTATTCATGTGTGTAGTTTTCATTAGTGTGCTTTTGTAAAAATAAATACATGAAATATTTTAAAAGTTGGAAGTATATGTTGGATTGAAATAAAGAAAAAGTGAATAATGGGGGAGAAATTGTATGTACTTAACAGTAAATTAGCAGTCTCTGTGAGTTACATAAAACAATTTTTTTGAATTGGTGAAGGATTGAAATGTCAGAGAAATATATTTATAAAAATATTTAATTATTGTAATACATGTAATAATAAAAAGGAAGAAAGCACAAATCATAGATCTCACTAGAACTAAATTAATATGTACGTTATAATAAGAATAGGACATATTACATGTGGAATAGTTTTGTTGGCATTGACAATTAAGCAACAAACAAACTCTCAACACATAATAAAGAAATATTGGCATGTAACAGATTTGGTTCCAATAAATTACCTATGAAATAATGAATTAGATTTTTCAGAGGCAGCCGACAATTTGGACAATGTTCAACTCTTTACCTTCGTTTCGAAGTGAATTCATCTCTTTACTTTATAAATACCAAGAGTAAAGCACCTTCAATGGCTTGTAAGTTCTTGAAGGGGAAATTCTTCAGAGACCATGTAGCACTGGCGAGCCTGAAGATTAATGTTCTGGAATTGAGGGTCGTATCTCAGCGGGTTTGATGGACGCACAGGCAACTCTTCAACCAACACCAGAGGCGCGGCTGAACTATTCAGTCGACTCCACCCATATCCGATAATATCAGCGAGGTTGTTGATCTTTTCAGCATGTTCTCTGATCAGTAATATAGAAGTCAATTAGCAAAACACTTTATAGTGGCTTACAATTCCGATCTAAGCTCGAAGTCACTGAGGCTGCTAAACTTGCGGATGAAGGTCAAGTTTCCTCGAGAACCAGCATTAAGACCTTTTCGTTGATCTTGGCCGTCTGCCAGTTCGATGAGCAGATTTAACTCTGCAAGATCGTTTGGGCGGATTGGGATCGGACAAATTACTTTCGCTTTGTTTAAGTGGCTGTCACTTTTTGATCGGGCTCGAAGGTTGAGGGGTTCAATGATCTTCATTCTCCAGCAATTTCCTTATTTTCTTTAAGTTATAATAAATTCTACTGAAGAAACAGTATTTAAAGCCTCTTCTATTAATATTAAATAAAGGAATACTAATAATTATGAGGTGTGTTCTCAGAAGGGATTATTATGAAAATCTCTTTCGACGTCTATTACGACCAGTACAAAATGTAATATATATAAATATTATTTTCAAGCAGAAGGACCTTCATTATTGATAGATTCATTATTAACAACCATTTCTTCTGATTTCAGACCAAAAAAAGGAAAAATAATCCTCATACTCAGCCCATTCTCGGATTTAATGATAAAGCGACCCATTCTTTACTTCCAACCGGAAATGCGATGGCTCTTCACAAGAAGGCCTGAAATTCATTAAGTGTTAAGTGCCTTCTGGAAAATGTTCTAATTCTTAACGACGAAAAGCAAATTACTGGGTTCGTCTTAATCTGTGGAGCAAAAGTTTCTAAACAATTTAAACACGAAGAATTCATGACCGCTCGTAATCGAGCTTTCGATCTGTCAGTTAATATGTCTCGAAGCTCATCTAATTGGTTCCTTAATTTCGTCGCTTTGGTCTCAAAATACATGCCAGCAGCCTCAATCTCAATGTTGCAGACGCCCAGAATATCAGTAACCAGAATAGCTTTTGAAATTATGAATCGAAATCCTATTTTACCACTTTTCTGCTCTCGTTGAACAAGAAATTTGGCCAGTTAACTCTGAAACAATTTGAAGAACACTTTCCGTAACATTTGGGTGGATGAAAGAAATTACCCAGTTCAGTTAGATTAAAGAACAAATTGGAACAATTCTCGCTTCTTATCTGAAATGGAATAATTACAAAAGTTTAATAAATTTTGGACTCGAAATATTCCAATTCACAAGACAATAAAAAACACAACATTATCAATATTATTCGTTCTTTTTGTTGGATTAGGAAATGATGTGACACAGGACATCAATGTAATTTGTTAATGGATCAAATTCTTACCATTAAGGTAGTGGCTTAGAACCATGGAATATTTTGTATGTAAGAAAGTTATGTAATTCTGTGTTTCCTTCCTGAAAGAACTAGGAGTAGTAATCGAGTAACATAAAAATTGATTAAACAACATTAGACCTCAAAGCGAGACATGACTTGCCACGTCTAATGATCCAATAATGTAACGCGACATTTACCTTTGAAGAAGAGTTTAAACTTTGAGTAGAGCCAGGTTAAATGTTGCAAAACCTCTCTGTTGGAAAAAAAAAAATGATCTTTATTTTTTTTACTTGCAAATCAAATCAAATCAAATCAGCAACATAAGAGAAAACATAAAAGAAATGATAGATGATTAAAGCGTATGTCACTTGGATACTCTCTTAAGTGCAGACATATTGAATGTAAAAAAAGAAAATAATACATTCATCATGTGTTCATGTAGTGAACAAATGTATTTTAAATTAATTCCAGAAAGACGAATTCTCAATTATCATTGCTGCCAGAATCCTGAATTAGCAGGGAAATTCTGTCGTTAGTAGCTTCGATGATTCTCGATTCAGTAATTTTTTATTTTTTCTGAAAAGTTTTTGGATTTAATTTTCGAAAATATTAATCGAATTCCGCAAAAGAGTGTTAGCGCTAGTTATTTACAGAAGCAGCACTGATAGTAGGATGACCAATCCGGTTTCACATCCTGAGAGTATTAAGACTTCTCTGGTCACTAAGCTTCCTGATATTTCCCGAAAGCATTAATCCGGCAATATTGTCGGTAGGCGAGAAATTATGAAGTTGCTTCAGATTATTTAGGTTTTGAGGATTGAAAAAAGCTGGAGAAAAATAGAAGGCAAGAACTGCACCTCTTTCGCATGCAACAATCGCCTGCTGGCTCACTCAGTGCAATACTTTTTCAAAGTTAAGCTAACAGATAATATCATGCAGAGGAGTATTTGAAAATTTTAATTAGATTGTAATTATATATCAATTGTTTCTAACAAAGTTTAAGGCGATGCCGTGTTTGCTGCTGGGTTGGAAACTGAACAAGCAATAAGTTTGAATTATGAATGTACTGTCGAATAGAGGCCTTCTCTTGTGTTCACTTCAAATTAATGGGCAAAACAACAATATATCTTTGCTATTGGGGATAACGAAGAATAAGAATATTTTGATTTGTCCTCCAAAAAAATCATGAAGCTAGATTTGGGTGTAGTAAGCTGAAAATACACAGTTTGGAAAATTTACAAGTTTGAATATGCGCTCTCGTTTTTACAGTTAAATGAATGCACATTACAATGTTGAATGAAATGAGGAGATATCGTACATTATTAGAGCGATGTTAAATTAGAAAAATTCACAAATACATAAGACGCCTAGCTGGGCAAAAAAATATTGTTTAGTACATGTTCAGATCTATTAGTGAGTTATATATAATGGCAATAGTGAAAGGTTGTAAGTAGAAATTGAGATTATGACTTTCAGCTCATCCTCTCCGGAAAAGCTGGTGGTTATGCTTTCTTCTCCATCGCCACGAACCTCAGACAGTGGTTTACTCCAGGTTCAAGGATCTCTTTTTAGCAAATAGCAAGATTTGTAAACAAGATTCCAGACAAAGCCGCGTTTCGAAGACTTCTAAAACCGATTTCTTGGAACTTAGGGTCTTTCGTTACAGGATTTGCTGCCCGACTCGGCAGCCCACTTCCCGAGTCTAGCGAGTCTTCGAACCTTGAGAAATAGTCTTGGTCAAGTTCTTGAGACTCTATCGACGTCTCGGAGCTGTTATCGTAAATGTTTTCTATCTCTCTCGTCGAATGTGAATGGAGGTTTCCGAGACTATTAACCCTTCTCGTAAGAGTAATGCAAGCATATGAATCGTCTGGCTCGGAAAAACTCAGCCTTCTTTCTGTGTTGTTTGTCCCACAGATTAAATCAAGTACAGATAGATCGTCCAGTTTTACAGGGACGGGACTGAGTACTTTCGCGCTATTGTCGCTTTTAGAGCGATGAAAAGTAACCTGACTTTTCATTTGTAAATTGGCTTTCTTTCTCCAAATTATATTGTTTATAATAATTATCAAGCTTGCACGTCCAGGTATTTAAATACTGAATCGCATGAGACTAAATTAAGAATTTTTTTGTGCGTAATGTTTTGTTTGTTTCAGCGAACAATATTCGCCATCCGATTTTACTTCGAAAAGGAGATTAGAAGAAGATTAAGCTGGCTCTTCCTTTTTAATTATGCTGTATTTTCAGCTTCTATGAGCAAGTTAAACACTGACTCCAACCTTGAAATGTCTTCACAAAGCTAACTCCGACCAGCCAGAACGATTCATAAGCAGTCAAAGAAGGGCATGAGATTTATCGGATCGGTTGCTTGCAAGTGGATAATATTATGGTAATTCTCATAAAAAGATGAATCGAACGACTGTTTCAGTGGCTTCTAGAAGAGCATCCCAAAAAATTGAACGAACTTTAGCGGCGATTAGGAATTACTGACTATGTAGTCACGACCTAAAAATCTCAATTAATAGAAAAAATTTCATCCGCTTGTGAAATCAAAGTGCCCTTCTCAGTATATTACACCAGATTGTCAGAAATATAAGTGATCAAAAGCATGCTTAATTTCGCATTCCTACCCATAATGTATTCCTTCGTATCTCATCTTCGAAAGAGTAGAGACTTCAACTGAGTGTCTGTTTGAACTCCCAGAAATTGACTCATAATTAGAAACAAGAGACGTGTAAAACGATTCATGACGCGAGATAGATACCAGCTCGCTGACAATAAATTTTTGCAAAAAAGGGTCAGATGAATACTGGTTTAGTTAGTTGAATGTCTCAAGATAAAATAAATTTCGATTAGAAGAGCTTCGAATAAATTTTTCAGCAATTTTCCAGATTATCCCTGCTCGACTATTTGTCCTCACAACAGCGTTCATGTTGCGGGTAAATACCAGCTGTATCAGCTTTGAAAGACCCTACGGAGGCACGGTTTCTTTAAAATGCCTAGTTTTGTGATATTTAATCTCCCATTTCGGTACATTGAGGTAAAGGAAGTAAATTTGCTTGCCTCTTCACCAAAGAAATGCTTTTGGTGTGTTAGTCCAGCGAAACTGAAAACTTCACGATCTTATATTATTTTTTCAATCACTTTAGTATGACCGGAGGGAAATAATTATAGATAAGATATCGGTGACTATTTTCAAGGTCTTTCGCGATAGTAAAGATATTCTGGCTGATGTTCCTCCTTCACAGTGATCAGGTGAAAGTCATGTATCAGTGATAATTTCACAACAGGGATACAATAGAGATAGTCAAGTTGAATTTGATGAAATTTATATGGACCTTACGGTTAAAAAAAGAGTGTTTTCTATGCTTTCAGAATTTCTATCATAAGCGCCCGAAAATGAAATGAAAACAGTTGAGCAATACTATAGACATAGATAACGATTCTAGAGTAGAAATCTTTCCATAGAGGTAGAGGAATATGGTAAAGGTGACTGGCATTCCACAAGGCTTGGATTGAAAGTTTCTGAAGGCTCAAAGACTGATTCAAGGCTTTCTCGAATACTCCTTCGAGAAACTTGAGAAAAGTAAGGTTAGAAAATAGGTATTTTGCTTTTAAGTGGAAATATCTGGCTCCTTTGAGCGTTTTGTGGGAAAATCAAGAAAAAACATGCAATGAATATGAAAACACAAAAGCAAAATTCTTGTTATCTAAGACTCAATGGATTTCGTGATCTCAGATCAGATGCTGAAATATTTTTGCTCTATTTCAGATGAATAAAGTTGAAGAGAGGACATTTGGTGGAAATGATTGTATCGATGAAATCAAAGTCAAAATTATACACACAAGTCCCACTCAATGAAACCATAGATGGATGACTGGTAACAGCTGTATTGTTACCTCGCTATTATCAACAAACAATAGTTTGAAATAAATACGTTAAGTTAATAGTCTATTAATTCGCGAAAAAAGCAAACTCTAATTTCTCTCTTCTTCATTGATCATCAAATGTATTTGGAAGAAGGGAAATTTTGAAAGAAGAAAGCATTTTATTGAAATAGTAGAGCGTTAACCTTAAATCGAGGATCATTGACCAAAGGGTTAGAAGCTCGGCTTGGTACACCTTGATTTGAAGCGAAATCATTTGCAAGCTCTGTGAAAATGTAGTCGTCGTCATCCAAATGATTATCTCCGTGATATTGATTTTCAAATGAATCGTCTTCAGTCTTCTCCATTTCGTGATATACATTCCTAATTAATTAATTTAAGTCCTGTGGCTAGAAGTGAGGGTTACTCTTTGGAAAATTGTTTGAAGTTTCTAAGGCTATGAATGTTTCTTCTAACGTCATTATAGCCATCTGAACGATTAGGATGACCGTCACTCAAGTGACGAATTAGATTAAGCACAGACGGATCGTCAACTTTGACGGGTGTTGGACTCAGCACGTCTGGCCTGTTTGCGGTATCATCGCTTTTAGATCGATTTAGTGAGTTCTTTGACTTGATCATGATTGTCTACGATTTTGTTTTAAATTCTAATCATGAGAGCTCGCTCTCTTAAAAGATATGTCATTTTTTGAGTCGCTGATCGAATCAGACTTGACTTAAGTTGCTTATATTCAGGTGAGAAGTTAGCAATATCAACCATTCAAATTTGTTAACTCGCAGAAGAATTTGCTGACTCTTCCTAATAGTTACTTGAAATTTTTCTATTTGATCAAAATCTTTCGCGAAGTTTGACTTTTCGAATCCGTTACGTGATCAAGATTGACAGGCAGGCATTTTTCAGTCGTCTAGTGTCTTAGAAATGCGAAACGCAAAGGCAGCTCGGAATATAGTTTTTCCTTTGTTCACTAAGAGAATGGTTTCATGGCTCTGCTTGATTCAGGAGATCGCTGATAACTTAACTTCCATCCTTTTCTCCTAAATACACGGCCAACAGCCTCTATAAAAAAAGGTTCCAGAAGTAGCTCCCATAATTATCCCAACTCAAAAATATACTGACTGATAAATAATACCTCATAAATAATTCGATAGAATGAATACTTGAAATATTTTAAGTCAGGCTGCACTTTTCGAGAAGTGTACACTTACACACCACAATTTTCAGTGTGGTAGCTGCAAAACAATACCTCATACACCAAATTGATAAGAAATGTCCTGATATATTTGATCCAATACATGGAATCCAACTGTTTCCGGAAATACAACTGGGTTTAGTTATCCATAATACAATCACGGAATCAACCTAAATAATACTGCCTTAATTTTCAGAAACACGTTTTGCAAACACTGGTTCAGCCAGCAGCTCAAGATATCACTTAGATTTCGATTAGAAGGTTACAGAGGCTGTTCCTTAAAACACCTCCATACCGCTTGAGTTATCATTGTCATCTATTTCCTGCATTTATCTATCCGAAGAGTCTGCGAGTTTCTTGCAGAATGAATGCTAATTAATTAGCTTTAGGTCCATTTCAACAACTGAAAATTATGGGTTGGCCGCGTTTGATTCCACCAATTTTAACACCCTTGAATTGGAACCATCTTTGCTTTACTGAGCTATGAGAAATTTGCAAACCCTGGATCTCCCGAATTAATAAAATCATGAGGGGTGCTCGATAATATGCTGAGCTTTGCCTATCGGTTCGAAACTATGTTAAAGAAAAAATATGACGAATTTGAACATCGTGTAAGATCACAGGAAAAGTATTCCTCCATGACTTTAGTAGATTCGCAAAACAACTTCTAGATTCACTCTGAATTGAAGCACAATTTTTGATCAACTTTCCTTGGTACAAAGACTCTATTCGAGGTAATTCTTAAGAAACCCGCCAGAACTTCTTCCTTAACAATTAAAAAAGAGTCTTTTCTACTAACTTGAAAGCGTAAGGTAATCCTGATTGATTTGGCTTCTAGCAGTCAGCGACTGAGTCTGAAAGGTCTCGAATCACAAAATTAAATTATACAAGATTAGCTCTGGCAAATTTCAAATTGCTATTGGATCTTCGAATTTTTCTGAATTTTCGAATTTTATTTCTAATTTTTCTTATCCATGTCAGTACCAGTTCATGAATATTCTATCAGCAAAGCAAAGCTCGTGAGTGTTGAAGAAAGAAATACGGCCCAAAATCAAAACCTCACACACAGCTTTTAAACGCTTACAAGTACGTTCTTTGTTGCTCAATGGCAAATAACCGCAACTAAGGAAAGAGCATTATATCTCTTTTTAAAGTCATGAAGCTAAACTTTTGCACCCCAGAGAAACTTGCTTAACCTTTTTTTAAATTACTGCAAGACCTTTTACTATCCTTCTTGAATTAGAAGGTAAGTGATTCAAATCAGATATTCATCATCAATTTCTTCGCGTCTGACTTTACTCTAAAAGTCCAAATTTCACAACAGTAGAATTGAATACAAGGGAGGACTCAAACACAGAACTTTTTTGGAGGTTAATTGCACTCAAAGGTTGTAGTAATTATATAATTATTACTTGACTATGATTAAAGTTTAATTGTTGAATAAAACTAATATTTGAACTTTTTTCCATGGACCGATCTTGCTAGTTCATTCCGCTTTGTTTTTGTTAATTCCATTAATTTTCAAGAGCTTAGACTCAGATGTGTGTAAATGACACGTCAGGAATCTTTCACTCAATATCTGGAAATCTTGTATTAATTTGCTGGTACTTGATAGTATACAAACTCAGATTAAATAATAGATAATTCTTTAAAGAATTCCGCACAAGTCAATAACCTTCTCTTTTGAGACTAAATCATTTGGAACGAAAATCAGCATTCATTAACCCGAACCCTCTAGCTAGCTAGCTCGGTAGCTAAAGAGTAAGAATTTGAACAATGATTATTTTTTTGTTACTTTCATGCATTGTAGATTTTAACCAAATTAAAGACCATAAACATTAGCCACTATAGCAAATATAAACAAAGTGCAGTTTAATTATGAATTCCTTATAAAATTAATAAGTGCATTTCAAATGAATTAGAGACAACTGTCGAAAATGGTGATACTACATAGCAAGTTCATTTAATAAGTTTCCAGTCAGAGCTAATTTTCTTAAGTTTTTGAGGGCAATTTCTTGGAATTGAGGGTCTCTAACAAGGGGATTTGATGCTCTGTTAGGTATCTCGCTACTTGAACATGAACAAAAATCTTGGTAATCCATCTGATGTGGATTCTGCTCGCTGTTGAGGTCTTTATAATCATTCTTTCTCGTTGAATGGGAGTGCAAATTTCCGAGGCTATTAAACTTCCTTCGTAAAACCAAGCAATCATCTGAGTCTTCTGATTCAAGAAGACTCATTCCACTTTGATTGTCATCATTCGACCCACAAATAAGATCTAGAATCGATTGATCGCTCGTTCTCAAAGGAATAGGACTTCGCACATTGGCTATGCAATCGCTTTTGGATCTGGTAAAAGTAACGGTGCTTATCATTGTAATTTAGGTTCTGGAGACTCCTTCTTTCTCGAATTGTTACCATCTAAAATGATTATAATCTTTGCAATTTTGGGTTGTTAAATATTGGGTCGATAGACTAAAGAGACCTTGAGAAGGTTCTCGATACTTCTTTTTTTCCATTGAGCTATCTTTGGACGCCAATCAATTTAATAGAACACAAAATTAAACTAGCACTTCTTTTAATTATAAGAGCATTCAGTTTCTATCACCTGAATTAGTGCTCTGAACATCGCTAAAGTATTTCAAACTAAAGAATTTTTCAGAGAAATGAGAAAGCTCATAAGAAACAAGAAAATAATGCTATCAAACCAATTGGGGTTGGGCTTTAGTCGAAGAAGGCAATGAGAGTCTCTCAGAAGCATTTACTGGATATTTGTCTTTGTGCATTCTAGAAGGGATCTCAAGGAATGAACGAAATCAGCGCCCGAGCGAAAAAAATACTGATTTGACACAATGGCCAATAAAACTTTGATTCTAAATTAAATTCATCCATTTTCGAAATTGAAACGTTCTCAAGCGGTGCGTTCGATTTCGGGAAAATGACATGAGATTTGTTTCGAAAAGCTACACATTTCCAAAATTGGATGATGAGATTCTATCACTTGCTACTTTTCCACATTGGAAGCTTTTCGCTCAACTCAAGTACCATTATTATACGAACACCGAAGAATCAGCAGTTAGTAAGCAGGATCCTTCACAAGAGACCATGCCATCGAAAAATAGTCGCCAGATTGCTGAAAAAAACTTTAACATTCATTGTGAGGTATGATTACTGATTCTGGGTTGATTGTCTAAAAAGACGAATTAATTTTCGTTTAGAGTATTTTTGAATAATTTTTCCTGGTCTGAAAGACTTCCAACTCACCTCTAATGCCTAGGCAAGATAGAAAAGAACTGTATTCTTACCAGTTTTTTCAAGTAAACATCGCTCTTATGACTAACTTTTGTAGAGATGATGGCTTAATATTTATTTGTTGTGAATCCTTATAATCCTTATCTTCTGACTAAGCATCAACATACTGCCTGCCATTCAAAATAATCCTACGTATCTGTCATGGACACCAATAAGACAAGTTAATCAGATTTGAGAAATACCTCTGTATTGTTCAAAGTGCTTTTTGGTGTTGTAATATCGAATTGAGCCTCAGGTCAACCAATTCTGCTGATAATCACTCACTCATGGTAAAAACCCCTGGTTTCAAAGAGTTGTTCACAGAAGGTTTTCGTTGATAAGAGCCTCATATTAAGACAAACTATCCTTTTCTCATTGAAGCTATTGAGGCCTGTCTTAGCATTAAGAACCCTTAACTTGTGAAATAGTAAGTCTATGAAACTTTTATCTTGATGATTCTTGAAAAGCTACTCATGCTGCCGCTTTAGATTTTGGAATATTTACCCGACCAATAAAAAAAATTTTCATTGGGAATTATCATTCAAACTATTTCTGCATGTGCATCTCCAGGCTGCAGAGAAATTATTCCGGTAATTTCTACATTCAAAGCAGCGAAAATTGAGATATAAACAGAAAATAAACTTCTCTCAAAGGATATTTTATTTAAACCTTGAGATGCAAAAGCTCCATGATATGGTATGCTAACACCATTGAATTTCACCAGCTAACTTCTACTTCCAAGGATAGCATCGTTCAGCATATTGGTTGCTCCATGAATTACGAAAACCAAATTGAAACTGTAGAAGAAAGAAGTATTTCAGAAACAGAATTATCAAATGCACCGTCAGCTTTCATAACCTCATCGAAGCTAACTCTTAGAAACAGAATTGAAGCGGAATGTAGACTAAAATCCGAGATAGAGCTTGATTTCAGTCACAGCAGAATAACTCTGAAAGATATCTGCTTCCTGGGACAAAATTCTCAACTATTGCATCTACGAAGTTTAAATTTAGAAGATAATTGCATCGGAGATCTTGGCATACGACATATTTTCTTAGCTTCGAATTGGAGTTTGCTCAAGCATTTAAATCTTTCTAATAATAACTTCGGAGTGCTAGGAGCAAAGTATCTAAGC
>ENA-UOTX01000767-UOTX01000767.1-compost-metagenome-genome-assembly--contig:-NODE-767-length-30750-cov-26.244026_pt1 | contig 30750 bp, 29 predicted proteins | sample MGYA00238143_ERZ746982 | MGnify/ENA primary metagenome ERZ746982 (study PRJEB28758, sample SAMN06268862) | compost metagenome | isolation source: single cell | place: USA: California, Emeryville, Joint... | reverse complement strand
TTTCAGTATTAAAAAATTCAAATATCATCACCAGGAAGAAACCCTCACCACCAAAGCAACCCAGAGGGAGCAGTAAAGATTACACTCCCCAAATGAATATCGATTCTGATCTCCCAATTCCGAAGAAAACCTCCTTAAATACTCATCCAGAGACCAACATAGACGCTGCAAATAGATTTCCTCCGCCTCCATTACAAAAAAAACTATCTGACAGCAAGCCTATCCTTTCTTATACTATTCACTCAACTATTAACCCAGATTCAAATGCCTCGAAAAACCACCAAAAACTTGACGAAATCACCACTAAAGAAAAACCTTCATCTCTAAGCGAGAATTTAGAACTGGAGAAAAAACGAAAGATCATCGTCATTGATCAGCCTGGCGATAGCAAAGACGATCCGCCTAAGAAGAAGGACCATTCAAAAGACAGGAGCAGCCTGGAAAGGAAAGAAACTCATGCGAAAGACTCCCATAAAAGCGACTCACGTCATAGGGACTCTTCTCGTTCTGAATCACGAGGAAAAGACTCCCATTCTGAATCAAAAGGCAAGGACTCTCATTCAGACAGCAGGAAGAAAGGCTCTTACCCAGAACCTCGGCATAAAGAAGACTCTTCTCGTCATAAGGAATCTTCCCACTCAAAACATTCTGAGTCTTCAAAGATTGACTCTCCGAGACATAGAGAATCTTCGGAGCTGAAATCCAAGAGTTCCTCCCATTCTTCAGGCCATGACAAAAAATCCGACCTTGAACTAAGCAAAAAGACTTCCCAGCCTGAACTAATCAAGTCGAAGTCCTCTGAAAAGAGTGGCTCTAAGACTAACGCAACGAAAGTAACCAGCAGCTCTGAAAAGGCAGGGAAAAGAGATTATAGAAAGGCCGTCCTGGAACTGAAGGGGTTCTCTCAAGCATCGGTGACTGAGTTAATTTCGTCGAATATATCTGATCACGATCTGCTTTTGGCTTTGGCAATTAAAGGAAGGGTACGCCGAGATGAACCGAGTCGGGCGGAACTGGTGAATGTGAACCAAGCAGGAGAGAAAAGTAAAAGCCATCTTTTCTTCAAGGTTTATTGGCTGCCGGATGAAAATTGCCTCCAAAGAGCTCCTTCGCTTGTTCCATATCATATTATGTTGAAAGAGCATCCAGAGTTATTAGCAGAGGTGCTGAGTGAGAGAATCTAGGAAGAATTTATCGAGACACTCTGGCTCATATATCTTGTATTTTGATTGCTTATTTTCCTTGACCTTAGATGATATTGTTTATTATTATGATTTTGCAGAGAGGAAATTTCATACCATGAGAATCTAATATCTTGGGATTAGGCTCCTTTTTATACAAGAGTAGATTATATGATCATGTGTCAGTTTTGCTTTTATACCAATCTTTATCTCAATACGCCCAAAATAATGGTATTGTTTGACTATTAGCAGAGTTAAACTGACTAACACGGCATCACTCAAGATCAAGCGGACGAGTGCATATTTTCTTCCATGATCTGTCATCGAAATGAGAATTCCTACTTAGTGTCCATTCCATTATTATTTATTTTCATGATTGAATGGAAGGTGACAGCATTCTTCAATCATTTCGAAGTCAATACAACCTCTCATCAATAATGATTCCATTGGTGAATCAACAATCATATCTATTTTTGCCAAGATATCAAACCTTCACATATCCCTCTGTTTTGTAACTCATCACTTTTTTTTAATAAAATTATATTGCCTCTAAAAATGAGAAGCATCAATACATCACTTCCCTAGTATCAAAGCATGTTTAGACATTTCTAACTGACTGGCTTTTGTCTTTACCAAAACCGCCTCCAGAGAGCAGCTTATTTCTTTCAATAACTACAAATCTTTTATGAATATCCCAATATTTTTTTTGAATTCTGATATCATTTCATTACTATTTAAATTTTTATTCCCGACTCTCTGATGGATCCTAATCAAAACGAAGAGAAGAAGATCGAGTACAAGCCTGAAAATGAGGGTTTACCGACCAAGAGGAAAATAGATCCAGAGATCCAGAAGGACTACAAGCTCGAAGTCCTCAGAGAGCCCCAAGTAAAAGACGGTCAATACTGCTATGCTAATCCAGGAGATTTTGTCACTATAAAATACAAAGCATGGGTAAGAACTCTCTCCATTCACTCTAATATCACTCATATCGCTAGGATGCTGACACGAATGAATTCTTAGACGATAACTCTGGACAGCCCGTCTCTTTTTGCGTCGGTCAAGGAGATGTAACTATCGGTTGGGATGAAGTAATACTGCAGGTACAAAGAAAACCTATTATCTTCTCTGAAACGATCGAATAGCTGGCAGAAGGCCATGTTGTTAAATTCTTTTGCCCTTATGAAAAAGCCTATGGTGAAGAGGTAAACTACCAATGAGTGAGAGTCATTCAAATCATTTTTTTCAATAGGGAATTCCTGGCACGAAGATTCGTGGGAAATTGAACTTGTTATACGAAGTCGAAGTGGAATCGGTGACGCCGCTATCATAGTTGTTTCAAAAGAAATAAAGAACAGCAATTAATAGTATAGGTTTGACTGGCAGTCGAATGGATTACTCTCAGATAATAACTGCAAAATAATAAATTTGTTTTGAGAACGTGTATTGCTCCATGTTACAGTCAACAGAAATCCGGTGAATTATGACGATGACTTTAAATTATTAGTAGACCGCGCTGCCAATGAAAAATGGCCTGATTAATACTGATAAATTAGCTTTTTACCATGAAAATCGTTTGATCATGAGATAAACCGATAGAAGAAGGCTGCAGTATTCTTAGATGAGTTTAGAATTTTATAATTCTGAAGGAATTTGCGAAGATAGGGAGTATTTCTTAGAGGAAAGAGAAGTAATTATTCGCAATGTGATTATGATGTTCGAAATTTTAATTATTATATGTCCGTTGAAATTGCATAAGGCAGAATTATTTCAAAACATGTCTCTTCATAAATCTCAAATTTTATGCTCAGTCCAGAAAGAAAATCTCCCTGATTCATGCAACCGGCAATATCAATCACAGGTGATTTCAACCTCCGAGGTTGCTACAACAGAAGACCCCAAAGAAATTGAGAAAATTGCTGATAGTTTGAGCCAATATGCAACAAACATTGAAAAACTAGAGCGAAGTTTGAAGGAAATCAAAAATAAGAAGCTTCCACTGAGAGTGAAAATGGATTTACTAGCATCCTTAAAGTATTCTAGCGGATGAAATTGTTGGTTTTGACCTATTTGATTAGATCTCGACTGATAGAGCAACTGAAGAAGCAGGAAGCCAATGAAATGTACTTGAAAATGGCGATTTTGACCTTTGAGAAGAGGAAGAACTACCAGGTTTCGCTGCTTCAGCATATTAAATATCAGTCAAGGAACGATATTTCATCTGATCTGACTCAATCCGTAATGATACGAATGGACACCGGTGCACCTCGTCGTTCTATTGGTAATTTGTTAGCATAATTTTCTCTCCTGAATGGACGTTAGCACTAGGAAGAGAGGACAATCAATGTGAAGTTGCCAAGGCATTGATACTTGCAAAGGACATGAGGAATTCTTATGTGACTGCGATTGAAGAAAAGAAAGATGTCCTTCATGACATAAACCAAAAAATAATTGTGAGTGACTTTACTCGTAGGATTTTAACGCGGTTTTTTAGGAGAGAAACGAAGAACTGGCAAGAAAAGAGCAGTATATTGAGCAATTGAAAGCGAAAATTGCAAGTGTGAGAGATAAATCAAAGGAAAAGGAACAAAAAAGCAGCAAGAAGGCGAGCATATTTGAAAAAGCATCAAATTTCACTTTGTCGCTCTTAGAGTCAACTATAAGTCGCTCTTCATTGCAAAACATGGTGAAAAAGGAAGTTAAAATTCCGTTTGGTTGGCAGATTTAATAACTTATAATTACGGATGATTTGGGAAAATAGATTCAATCTATAGACCTGACTCCCAAAAGATTATTAGTGCTTTTCCGTGCGATATATATGATATTTTATATTACTACGAATTTTTAATGTTTCATCAATTCTGCATGTCAATCTCAGTTTGTAAAACAAAATTCAATTTTGGTTCTGGAATACGAACATTTTCAAAGTTTTTCGTTTAGTTAAGGATTATTGACGAGCCTGAAATTCACAAATTAAACATATTTCCACGATGGTTTGATAAAAAATCATGAAAACTCGGAATTTACAAGAAAATACTATATTTATACAGCAAAAATTTCATAAGCTTCTAAATTAGCTTTTATATAGTACCTAATCTCAAAACTGCTAAAGTATAACTAAGACGAACCGCTTTTAAGAAGCGAAGAAACCAACAATCTCAGCAAAGAATTTTTTATCTTTCTTCTGCCCTGATTCACCTTTTGATTTCATGAACTGTTCAGTTTTCACTTTCTCCCTTGCGTTTTCCAACAATTTCCTAAGGAAAATTTTAGTTTTGTCTCCAAAAAATTTTAATGATTACTTTAGGCTTTTGAGCACTTTCACAGCGTCTGTTGATTCAAATGTCTCTTGCTCGTCTTTACCGGGTTTGGCTCGGTAGCTGATCGTGAAAATATTTGTATTTTCTTTGTTTGGAGAGACGGATGTAATTTGTAAAGGCAGTAGGATTTTCCTCTCCTCAACCGTCTCGAGTTCAATTACGAAGTCTCCTTCCACATCTTTTCTCAAAAGCAACTGGGCTGGAGTGTCCATGAGCGTCTTTCTCGTCACTGGGAACGCCTGGAACCTCGATTCCTGGTCAGCAATCTAAAATTATAAGAGTCAATAACTTGCACAACAACAGCAATGTGATTACGTAATTTTCCTTCTCGAGTAGACTTTTCTCCAGTGTGTTTCTCTTTTCAACCAAGATTCTCGACTGATTCTCCAATTGCTGGAGAATCGCGCTTTGTTCCTCTAAGAGTTTAGTCCTAGGCACTATGAGTACTGCTATTTATATAATTTTAAATACTTTTCTTCGAACGAGCTCTTATAATGGTCTCTTTCTTTGAGTAGAGTGCTGTATTTGCTCTTCAGAAGCTCTAAATCAACTTCTTGACGGGTGAATTGCTCTTTCAACTCAGTGTGGGCTTGATTCACAGATTTGTATAATTTCTCAAAACTTTGAGCTTCTTCCACGGCTTTTCCTAGCTCTTCATCAGAATTAGCAAGCTTGGTTCTGAGGTCCGCGATTTCTTTCTTGAGCTCTCTTCGCAGGAGGTCTTTTTCTCTAATTATTAGGAATATTATTGTTGCATTGGGTCATAATTAAGAGGGTATACTCCTCAGTTGCCAGGATTCTCGCCTTTACGGTCTCGAACTGTTTCCTTAGATAATTGTACTCAGTTTGAAGTTTTTTGAACTCATCTGGGCCTCGCATGGAGAGTTTGAACATCTCACCAATAGAACTGCCAATGCCGATGGAGTTAGTGTTCTTTGGCCCGTGAGATCCTGAACCTATGCTGGTTTGTAAGCTGGTTTGCTTCTAAATTACGTTGTTTTATAAAATAGAAGAAAAGTTAGATGATTACTTCATATTTGGCCTTCAAGGAGGCAATTTGATCTTGCAATTGAGCGTTCTCACTTTGGAGTTGAACAATAGTCCTTTCATTATCTCTCAAAGTGTGATCCTGGGCATCAAGACGAGCTTTAGCCTCAAGGAACTGCTTCTCGAAATTTGATTTTGAATCGCGGACTTTTAAGACTTCAGCTTTTAGCACCTTGAGCTTTCTTTTCAGCTGAAGGATTTCCTCATCTTTGTCTTCCGAGCTTAAATCTATGGAAATTAGGTTAGAACTAAGGAATTTGTAGTTCGAAATGTACTGGTGCTTTTGGAGCTTTGCATTCCGTTTGAACTTGTAGTGTCGTTGCAGAATTGGGACATGTTTTTGTTTTCGTTGTTGTGATTAGAATTAGATTTTTTTTTATCACGTACCGTGCTTAAAAACACTCTGTTTCATCAGATTTGATCAGAAATTATGGGTTGATTCAGATGGCGTTTGTTTTCGATATCAAAACTATTCTTAGTCTTGTCTTGGCGAGCTTAGCCAGGTTTATATCAATAATTGAGAATCACTTTGTGAAATGGATCTAATCCAAAGGGATTTTCGACAAGTGCAAGAACTGATGAAAATCAGTGAAATGAACATCATACTGACTCTGATATTTCAACCAAGCAAGGATGTATTATGTTCAAAAGCAACGTCAAAGGGTTGATACTACTGCGCTTGAGCAGTTTTTGAGGGTCCGAGTCCTCCTGATTTTGTATTCAAACTGGAATCGAGATCAACCTTTTAAAGGGTGATTCACTAAATGATATGAATTTTTTGTAATTCTTCTTCCGAAGAACATGAAGAGCAAAATGTTGCAGGTTGTTAGGTTCAGACAATCGATGCTAGAGAATAGTGTTGAGCTGTGAACTTTACTAATTAACTCGTTGAAAATTTTGTGTAATGGTGAAGCTGAGTAATTTTCTCACCTTCATCTTCATTGACAACAGCTCAGTAAGAAATAAATGAGATTCGTTTCTGGAGATAGAGAGCGAAGCCAATTAATAATGGAGTAAGGAGCAAAAAATGGCCAAGTTCTGGATTCCACCAAATCTTCCTATTGATTAAATCGATCAGAGCAAGGAGGCATTTTCAAAATTGCTGTTCTTGATCTAAAAAGCCAGATTCACAAATTCACCTGTCCTCTGAGTGATACAAGAAACAATACTTTCAGTCAGTGTGTTGAAGGCAAATCCATTGATTTGATGAAAAATATGGAAAAAAAAAGAAAAAAAAAAGAAATTGAAAAAAATAATCGCAACAAAATAGCTAATACTTCATAAAATAAAGAATCCGCTGTTTCAAAACAAACAGAGTAACACATTAAGAATAAAATCGTATAGAAATCTATCTTCTTCTAAAAAACTAATCACCAGATCCTCGCATCATAATCAAATAATTATGAAACGCCGAGCCTTTCCTTAGCCAAGTTGAAATTCGCAGATCGAATCTTTACAACTTTATGTATTCCTTTGACAAGTGGCAAGTGATTCTGCTGTGGCAACCTGACCGCATTTATTTGGCAATTCATTCGAATCTGAGTGCTCGCACTATGAATGCGAGGACTAAGGTTCGAAATTAAAGTCGGCATAGCGAGAGGTTGACGATGAATCGGGCTTGCAGGCGGCTGTCCGGCGTCATTGTTCAGATGAAAAGGACTCTCATCTCCCTTATCTTCATGGGTTGTTTGCTCAGGATCGATTCTCTTCTCTTCCATTATCTCCCAAATTCGATTAATCTCACGGCAGAAATCTCCAATGTTATCTTCCTTATCAAGCTCCATTGACTCGAATTCTGCAGGCTGCTGAGTGGTTGCTTCAGCTTTAGATTTATCTAATCATTGAAAATTAGCCAAACCCATAAAAAAGTATCAATACTTAATTCAGGCCAAGGAATCGTGTTTCGTTTCGCGCTTCCAGAGTTATTTACTGATAATGGGTGCGGGCTTCGATGCTCTCTCATCTGGTCTCTCATCTGCTGAAAATAGGTGCCCTCCTGCGTTTTCTCGGCATCAAACTGCTTTCTAAAGCCAATTGGTGTATTCTGCTGCTTCAAAGGTTTCAAAGGAGACAACGTGCCTTGGAAGAGCGCTTTTCGCGGCTCATTCATCTGAATATTCTCATTCAAAGGCTGGACATGGAGAGTAAAAGGACCGCTCGTTATCCTGGGACTCCTTTGTAATCTCAAGACTCTGCGCTGATGGGTTTCTGGATTCGGAGAGCTATCGTTTTGAGAACTGCTTGGCGTCCTTTCAAAGTTTTCTGAGACTTTGGGACTGTGGAAAACAAGCCTCAACTGTGTTCCAGGACTATGCATCGGACTGCGAGAATTTAAACTGGGTTGCGCATTTGCATTGGAAATGAGGGTTTTGCTGATGGATGGCCTTCTTGTGATGATAAAAGACGGTGGCTGACTTTTTTGGGATGAAGTAATACTCTTTTCTTCTTCAGGCTGCTTCATTTGTGGAATTACCTTTGGAATCGAGATAAAGTTTAATAGATTTCAGAATGATGACCGCAATATATAAATCCAAAGTTATTCTCAAGATAGAACACTAATAAATTTTATTACGCCGGCAAATCCCGAAATAAATCTTATTTTAATATGGTGCCGGGTTCTTTCTTGAAAGAAATATGGAAAATGTCAGCTTGAAGCTAATCATGTACTATTTTAGCTGGATTTAACCCAATAAGGCTCTTGGAGTTGAATCGTAAGCTCCATTTGGGCTTTAAGTGAAAACGGGTCATTGAAAAATAAAATTTACTGATTGAGAGCGTTCTGTAAATTTATTTACGTTCAATAAACCATACTCGCACAAGAAAATGCGTTATGTGTCCGGCCTTTCTGGATGGAATTCGTAATGAGAACGTGAAATAATAAAAAGCGGCGTGTTGTAGATGTGTCTCATAGATCACGCAATGAGCAAACTCAAATCTATGAATTATGCGGTAAAAAGCTGTTCTTGAATTTGAATCGAGATCAAATTTTGAAAATTTTTCCAGCATTAAAAACTCTTTGTTAAAATTTATTGCGTTTATTTCCTAATATTTTGAATTTCTGAAGAAGGAATTGGATTTTCGAATAAAACTTCGTTTAACTTCCATACTTAATGGAATGCAAAATTTTCGTTCTGCGTTGAGGACTGTTAATTATTAAATCTTTCACCTGGTCATAGAAGTTTCGTAGCGTTGCGACACTTAGATCTCAGTTATTTATCGCACCTCTTAGAAATTCTTTGATTTTTGATGCGGCAATAATTTAGTTGTGAGAGTTGTGGTGATGCCCTTCGATACTTTTAAGCGCTATTCCGTATAGAAGATTTAATTCTAAACCCGGAATGGCCGAGGGGACTTTTTACGCTTGAAATTCATATAATTTTTAAGAATTAGGCTCATTGAACTCGAGAAATTCTTATCTGCCTTGGCAAAGCGACTCTAATAGCTTACATGACTTCTGCAGTAGCAACCAACTATTTTTTTGGATGATATTTAGTGAATAAGGGAGCAATTTTTATCTCTTGTAGGTATCCAATTTCGAAAAGTGAACGAAGAATTCTAAATTAAACTAAGAAGAAAGTTGGTTTCTATCCTCCTCAAAAATCGTCGTATTATGAACCTTCAGTGATTCTAACTGTTTAGAAGGCATTCTCCATTAGTAAACCAGTAAAAAATCTTAGTCTTTGCCTTAAAGCAGAGACTAAGAAAATTTATTGCTCGAACTTGTTTCAATTAAAGCAAGTTTTCCTCTTTTCTCAACTCCATTGACTTTATCTTTGAAAAATTTCAGGAATCAACTCCTATGGGGCTCATTCTTTAAAGGAAAATAATTAAAGAGAATGCTTGATTGGGTCTGATTAGATCCTTTCTAATTATTTCAAGAGTCCGGAATATTTTAATTCGGATTAAGAAGTGAATCATTACTTGACTCTTTTGATTGAAATTTTAAGAACAGCGGACTACAATGATTATGCTAAATGAGATTTAATCATGGAAATGACCAAAACGACTCATCTTGTCCCAAAGATCCTAGCTGCCTTTGCTCGCGCACACTAATCAAGTATCTCCATTCTAATCTCATTACTAGAAAACTGCTGGAATTCAAGTTTTAGATTGTAGGGTCTATTTAGGTCCATCCAGGCAAATGAGTATGAACTAGTATGAAAAAAAATTTTTGTTTTCTGTGATTCTTAAAAAGAAATCGGTCCAAATATTTTTAGATCAGTACGCTTTCCGGGCGCACTGAAAAAACGCTTGTGAGACATCCCGAAATTAAATTCTATTTCATTATAAAAATTGGAGCTATGGACAGCTTGATAGTCACGAAGAAATTTTCCGATGGATTCTCCCTTCGTAAATCACTATTCTTTGCCTTCGTTTTACTGAGTGCTAACTTTAATTGCGACCTTAGAAAGCCCAGCTAACTACAAGAAGGACAATGAAACGCTTTTTGTCGACGCAGCAAAGAAAAAGAAACGCAACCATAAATACAACACAGGCTTCGAATACGACCAGGACGTGAAAACAGACGGAGACTTTATTGAGAAAATCATCAAGTCCAACAACTATAACCCTACCAGCGAGAACACAATCGATTTTGATGATGAGCTCCGACGAATTATTGTAAAAAACATCTATTTCTCCTTCAAACCTGACTCATTGCTTCCTCCTCAACAGAGCATGACCCAAACTACTGATAAACGAACGGTTGGTAGTATCATAGGTGCGACGGTTTTCGGTCTCGCTGGATTTCTATTGCTCAGTTTCACAGTAATCGGCGCCTTGGCTGGTAAGTTCGGATTTCATAAGCCTGTGGCTTACTGTTGCATAGGCGGAGTGCTCGGCGTGGCTGTGGGGCGATACGCTGGAAAAAAAATGACAAAAACCTTCAAAAAGAACAAGAAAATCACCGAAGAGGATTTCTTTAGGATCAAGCTTCAGTGTCTATTGAAATGGGGCAAAATGCAGAAGGATGACCAGGCCAACAACCTTAATCTTTACCGAATGTCGCTAGAAAAAGTAAATTCCCGTCTCATTTGCTCGATCATGATCGATTTAAAACCTTTCTTTATAGATCATCGAGGAGTTTTCTCATGCGTTGGACCTGTCTGTGTTCTCCAAGCCAAAAGAAATCAAGCATGTGATCATTAAGTTGAGGAAATTCCTCCTCCAAGTGAGTCAGCAGCGCTGCATTTTGCTGTCCTACAAGCTGTTCAAGTACCATATCCAGCAACTACAGGCTACTAAAGAGGACAAAGAAAGAGAGTATGTCCATATTAAGTTCTGAGGAGTTAATTTTGGGTCTTTAGAATCGCAAGGAAGATGAATATCTTCTTTATTCCTTACATGCAGATACTCGAATTCGATGGAAGCACGAAATTATTGAAGAAAATCAGAAGCTTGGTCACGTACGAGAAGATTCAGCAATTTATGAACCTGTAAGGGAATGCTCAGTGAGAAAATTGACTAAAAAACTCGTTTAGGCCTCAAGTCGTGCAAATTATTAACAAATATCCTGATCCTTCAAAGACTCCTGAAGGTTTGGGAAAATTGAAGCAGAAGTTGCACGTCGAGATCGATTTGGAGGCTAAGATCAACAATATTTTGATAAGTAAGCACTAAACGAGGGATTTTGGTTTGAATTTTGTAACAGATGAAAGGCAAGTGTTTGAAGGGTTAGTCAAAGAGAGTGCTCATAATTTAAAGGAAAATGAGCTTAGTAATTGCTTTATTTTTCCTGATTTCATTGAAAAATTTCTTCAGAAACTCTTCGTGATGAGATCAAGCCAGAGTTGGAAATGAAACTGAACCTGAAAGCGACCGAAAGCGAAAACGTGGTTGATGGTATAGAGGAAAACGGAGGAGATCGAAACCCGAAAACTTTCCACACACAAGAGACGCCATTTAATCAAAAAGAGAAGAAAGCCACGTCCGTCAATCACGTTGTGCTAGATTTCCATCAAGCCCAAGATGTCAATTCCTCCTACGACTCAGCTGACCAAAAGGACATAACCATTCAGTACGAAGAGGAGGAAAAGCAGCTTGAAATGCACCCTGAACTGTTCTCTGAGAAAAAGCTCAGACCGGACTTCGGAAAGCTGTCTCTTAAGGAGATCGATGAATATTACGTACCATCTATTCGCTCATACGACAGCAGCAAAAAGTCGAGAAGGTCTACAAATCGAAGCCAGCAGGACCTTGGAAACACGTATGTCCAAGACCAGGAGATTTTGGAAAAGCCCAAAGCGAATTCGATTACAGAAATCATTATGCCTGAGGACAAAAAGCAAGAAGAGGAAGAATTCAATCCACTTGCTACTCATAAAAGCGTCGTCAGTCAAAAGTCATTCACTTCGAAAAAAAGCCAAAAGAGCCAAAGAAGCCATATAAGCCTTAAAGGGAGCGAGATCAATCTCGCACTTTCGAAATCGAACTCTAATCAGCAGAAACAAGTGCAGGAAGATAAAGGAGGTAATAATTTTCGTCCTTTCATCGGAAGATTAACTCAACTTTCAATATAGCGGTGTACGCCAAAGTCTTAGAGTTCTCCTATGATACCAAAATGAAATGGGAGCTAGTAAACAACAAACCCAAACTGAAAGTGTGGAAAATTAGAGTAATATTTCAGCTTATTTCTCATAAAAACTCATTGTTTTTGTTGTCCAGCCTGAAGGAAGCGCGATGATGCTGATCAGAGGTTGGTGTGTTGTCGACGACACTTCTGCAGACACCGTTTTCAGAATGATATATGACGACACCATCCGAAAGAAATGGGACACCGTCCTCGCAGATCCTAAGGTGATTGACGTGATAAACGAGAACACCGATGTCTTTTATTACCGATTTAATGTAACAATATATGTTTTTAGGAGTAGTTAACAGGGTTTGATAGGCTCCCTTTGGTATTACTGATCGTGATTGGGTGACACTGAGGACGTTCAAAAAAGATTACCCAGAGAAAGGGCATTATATCATTAGTTTCGAGAGCTTTGAACATCCTAAGATGCCTCCGCTTAAAGGAGTCATTCGAGCACATACGTATATCGCTGGATATATTATTAAGCCTTCGGCTGCAAACCCTAAAGACTGCGAACTTTATATTATCACGCAGTTAGATTTCAAGGTATTGTTTTAAATCGTTAGCATTGTGTTTAATCCTAATAAAAAGGGAGCGATTCCGAAATTTGCGATTAATTGGGGAGCCGCGAGAGGCCCTCCAGATTGGATTAACCGTCTTAAAAAGGCGTGCCAAACTTTGGGTAAGCAACTTTAAGTCTAGCTTTGTATGCCTGTTTATAACTTATTTCGTGTTGAGTTAAATGGAATGATTTACATGTGTTGCCAGTATGTTTGAAGCAAACCTAATACGGCCTTTATTTTTCAAAATTCACTGTTCCATTGAAATTTTCAGCTATCTTGCTTAGCGTCTATAGCTGAGGACACGCTAACCAAACGTTGGCCTAAAGTGTTATGTCTATAGTCAGCGTCTGGTAAGTATTGTGTTAAAAAATGTGAGTGAGTAGAGTCCATGGAGCTTATTTAAGGCTGAATTTTTGAAATGAGTTTCTTCAAGCGAAATAAACTCATTTCGTAGTTAACAGTTTCAATGAGCGCTATATTTATCTCAATCGCTGCCACGCACGTTTTTTTGAAAATGGAGTTACTAACTGTATGTATAATCGAAATTTAAGCTTTTTATCGCGAAGTCGAACCTATTTTCATCTACAAATTGTCAAATTATCCTCATGACCGATCTCAGAGATCGAGTGTGGTTCTCTTATAAATCCATCAAGTTTCTAACAAAAGGTCCCAGGTAGCAAATAGAAAATTTAAAATATCATCCTCTTTGAGCCATTTGCTGGCTCTGGAAGCGGAAGGGCATCTCAGCTATTGGTACTACAATTGTGAAAGAGGTTATTTCATTGAGAGCTCAGAATCTGCTAAAAGTATTTAAAGTCCTTGATGATTTAAGATTTCGTTCTTTTTCTTCAAGTTGTGCAACATGGTCGCTTCATTTTCTATTACAAAGCTTGACAAAATTCATTGTTTCAGAAATGACATGCTAAACACCAGTCGTTGATTGGAAAAAATTACTAATATACTTATCTTCAGATACGAGTGAGAAAATTCAAAAATTGACTGTTTTTTCAAGAATTCACCAATAATTTCTGGTTTATTTACAAACACATTACAAATCAATGCATTCTTTAATTTTATTTGGGAATATCGTACAGGCTTTACAAAATCAGGAAACCTCTATGCTACAAATGCTTTAAAATAACGATGTAAATAGCCAACTTTGAATAGATTTCCCACCTCCTCAAAAGAAAAACTCACGTTAATTTCACAGCCGGCCTTACATGGCCAAAAATTCCTGCTTTATTTCTATTTCCATCTTTGCTTTCCCATTATCAGCAGCACTTAGCTCCTGACTGGTGCCTGTTACCTCTCCAAAAAGCTTTAACTGCTTCTCTTTCTTTATCTACCAGCAATCAGTCATCAAAGAGTCTTAAAACTCAATAATACCTGTCGATTTCGTGCAGAATAGCATTTATGACATAATCCAAGCGCATAAAGCTTATCATGCTCGCAATTCCAGGGCTTCTTGTCCCTTCCTTGGCGGTGATAGCAATTTCCGCATAAACCCTAATTCAAAACCGTAAGCCTCATAAAACCTGGTTGAAATTTTACTCTCGCGATGTGTTCTTTGTCTGTGTGTCCACACGTGATTTCTCTTCGTTTTCTATATCAGTTACCACGTAAGCGAGGGAATTGCATGGGAAAAATTACATTGGAGCGTTGCTTTTAAGCACAGGGATGTATACTCCATGGTATTTTCGATAGATTTCCCCTTCTTCAGTGGTTTCTTTGGGATCAATGTGCTCCTCAGCTGGTTTCACCTTCTTCGTGGAGTATTTCTTAACCATCAGGTTCCATAGCCTTCCCGAGGTTTTCAGCTTGCGTTCTCTCTTAATCGATGGCGTTTTCTTTTCGGAAGGAGGCGAAAGGTTCTCAGTTGTCTGAGACTTGGTAGATTGGGCGTATTCGGCAATATTTACGTTAAAAAGTAGGAATTTGAGGTAATCTTGCATGTTTTGAAGGACCATCGAGTTTGATATGTAAGGCGATGACATGGTTGGAGTGAAATTGGCGTTTGGATTAGTGGTGGAAGGTAACATTGCAGCAAGTGATGAAGTATTTTGCTTCTGCAAGTGAAAAATCAAGATATCAATTATACAGCATCGAGCAGGGCTTTTAATGACTGTGGCGAAATAAAATTTCGATTAATTAAAAAAACAGGCAGCTAATCGTTAGAAATAAAAACAGCTCTCTTTGGATCAAAGAAGTAAACTCTCGCAAATACGGTTAGCATTGATCCGTTTTGATTGGAAGAAGAATGTGAGTTAATCCCGATGACGTTGCCGACAATAAAGCTGGGTCTGCTGAAGCTGCTAATGGGTAATGTGAAGGAAAATTTCTGAGATAGGACCAGGAGAAGGGCTTCTATTAGGGCTGGAATCATGCTGAAGGATGAATTTTATGAGGAAACTTTCATGGGAGGAAGTGTTCGGTTACAAATTTTATTTGGTGGTTATTTACGTTTTGTTTGAAGGGCTCTATCTCAAGCTTGCGTTGGCATTAATTGGGATGCGATTACCCGTTTTTTCTGAGATGTGTCTGTTTATTCTAAAATTAAACTATCTCACTCTCTTTTCTCTTAATTTGATATTTCTCATAGTTGAAAGAGCTGGCCAAGCCTCTGCTTAAGCGTATTTGAGAAAAAAATCGTTTAAATCGAACTTTTGTGAAAGATGGTGAAAAATATTGATGATATTTCGGTGCTCTCATAGATAGAGGGACTTCTTTTGTTAGGGAAGGTTCGTGGAGTCAAGTCAATTGTATATCATACTTTTAATAGAACTGTGAATGGAGAAATGATGTATTAATAGAGAAAACCTTTGATGTGTTTTCGTTAAAAGTGGGTGGTTTTGCAAACAGACGAAAAAACTTTTTGTTTTCCACTTTGCTAATATCAATCTATTGTTTTACTAACGTGATTGTGGTTAAGAAAGGAATTTCTTAATCAAATGATATGAAGTTGTTTCTAATCGCAGCTCTTTGAAGGGTTTTTCCTCAAATTCTTCGCTGAGCGTTTTATTGTGATCTCAAAAATATCGCATTGTATAAATTTAAATTAGTTAGATCACTTAGTTCTGGAAGAATAAGTTGTATTTTGGGAAACAATAGCTTTGTCAACCAAAGCTGCTATAATAGTCAATATTTATCTATGCTCTATGGGTAAGACAGCTATAAGCTATCGAACTTTTGTTGAATGTGTTTCTTAAGGCTTTTGATGAGTATCTAAAATTAGGAAGAGAAATCAACAACAATGATGACCTGTAGCAGTGTGCAAAAATGCTGCAAGAACTGGCAGCTCAGGTACTACAGATGTTTCTTTTCAACATCTGCCTGGCTTACTCATAAAATCTCAAGCAACTCTATGATAAGATTGCCCAGGTGGCAGATTGGGCAAACTTTTCAATGAAATTTTTCCGGTTTTGAAAAGTCTTGAATTCAGACTGCCGATACCACTTCCAAAGAAGTGAATTTAAGTGACAACGAAAAGCAAGGGACATGATTGCAATTCAAGGAACCGTTTTATTAGTAACAGAATAATTGCAACTGCTTAATCAGGGATTCTGATTAAATCCAACAATTCAAGGTTTTTCAGTTTCACATTGAACTGAATAATAAAAACGGAGCTTTTATAGTTTACGAACTCAGTTTCCTCTTCTCCTTTTAAAATATGAAAGCTCTCTGACCATGATACTGAATTCTGGAAGAGTAAATCGACAAAACTTGTAGCAATACATTATCTGAGATCTCCCAAAAGAATCTCATTAATCATTCCCATTTCTCTTTCAAAACCTCACATTGGCAAAGGCCAACTTCGAGTCATTCTGATTTCCTCAATTCAATCAATTTCATCATTGAGATTTTACTTTTTTCTTAATTTTTTTTCCCACCTTCTCCTCAACTTGTTTAAGTGGGATTTGCGGTGACTGGATACAGAAACAGATTTTCCTCCAATTCTCCGCTTTTCCAAGAATTTAGCGAATCACCGAATTATTCCATATTCTCACTTTTTTTTTTCTCTCTCGTGATTCGATTTTCGAATTTTTTGGAGATTTACAAGGAAGATATTTGGCTCTTTAACAGCATACAATTAATTCAAGGATAAGAGATCAACTCCAATGAAACATTTAAATTTCACACTATTTCTGCTGAGTGTTGGATACCTAGTCATCGATGCCTTCTGCTACAAAGAATTTTTCAAGGCCAGCGCAACCATCTGGCTGCTGATCAACCCTCCAGCAATTCCATTCGCTCAAAAAATCGCTTATATGATATCATGGTTTGGAAACGAAATATTGATTGTACTGCTGATAGGTCTCTGCGCAGCTGACACTCGTCGAGTCCGATCAATGAAAGTCCTTTGCGTGAGTTCAATCTACGGTGCCATTTTCATCGGCATCAAGAAAATGCTCTTCGCTTACCCTCGTCCCTGGTGGGTATTCAGCGAAATAAAGCACATGGGCTGCGACCGGGACTACGGCAGACCCTCTGGACACTCTGAATACACGGTATTCACCTATATGCTGATCTATCGAGAGCTATTCATCCGTCCGAGAAGAGAACATCAACCGCAGCCAGAGGGCGCTTCGCGCCGGGGAACCAGATACTTTTTCCGAAACTTATTCATTTTAATATGCTTTTTAGTGCCTGCTTCGAGGTTCATATTAGGAGTGCACTCTTTAGACCAAGTTACCGGAGGGGTTTGCTGGGCATATGTCTCCTTCTCGCTGTACACTAGGTTTCTGGAGGATTATTTCGATAAGTTATTCAGAGCCGCGATTGGAGGCGAATGGATGAAGCATTGGAAATATTACTTAACGATCACCGTCTTGGCCAACTTAATCACGTCTTACCTCCCACTGATTGCATATAAATTCATGATTAAATTCACTGCAGAGCAAGAGCAGTATTGGAAACTGATCTTTATCGCGAGATGCCAGAATGATAAGCATTACGAAGGACCTTTGGAAATGTCTTTGTATCGTTCGACTCCAATCAGCATAATGTTCGGCATTATTTATAGCCTGATGTTCCTCCCGCAGAAGTTCCAGCAACAGTTCTTGGACATGAATCTGTCGCTGAAGATGAAAATTGCGCGTGTGATTGTGATGGCCGTGATTGTGGAATTCGGTAGCTTTTATGTTGGAAAAATGCTGACGTTTGAAAGCGATCTTATCTACTACAGATACTGGCTGCATGAGATAGTGCGGTTGGTTATTGTGGGGATCTTTATCGCTGCGATTTGCCCGATTTGTTTCTATTATTTGAAATTAGTTGGAATAAAAATCGAAAAAGAGGTGTCGTAGTTTCTTTTTGTTTTGACTGAGAGGAAACGTTGCTGGATAATTAATAATACCAGTTCATGATGTATATATAGATTTATAACGTTTTAATGCCATATTAATCCCTTCCAAAGAAATAATGCAGCTTTTTCTTGAATTTATCGCGGTTTTCAGAAAGCTAATGCTGAGGATAGTGACATAGTGCTTGAGTTCCAATGCAACGTCAGTTTTTTTTTGTTTACATTGTCTTTCCTGAGTCACAAGTTGAAGATTTTACTATGAAATAAAAACGAAATAAAATGCGATTAAGCAAGGTTGTTGTGTAAATGATGAATAGCACACCATTTGACGATACGGTTGCATTTTCCCACATTTCGAGCAGAAAAACCAACCATCAACAAGACTCAACTACAGAGCAGCAACGACCACCTGTAATCTTTAATATCGTCCCAAAATTTGAAATTATCAACAATAGTCTGGCTCGGATGAGAAATTACCAACTAGCACAACTAGTATTCGAGCTCCTCAAAAGCGACTCACAAGAGCCTTTATGAGCATAGCTCCTACAAAGAGACCTTCCAGCTTGATCAACTTGCAAGGCAGAGAATCAGCCAAAGGTCTGAGTCAGTCGAGTATAACCGCTCAAAGCAAATGTTCTCTCAGGTTTCTACTGGAATAAGATCTCCACTGACTAGAGCATGCCTTAGGACTGCGAAAGATAAAACCGTGAGCTATGTGAGCTCAATTGCCGAAGTGAATGAGAGCAAAAATATTGGATCACCACCACCAAAGAATATTGTCCCTACACGTAGTAGTAAAATAGAGGTACCACCTTTGCATTTTTCCTTTCTCCATTGAACCATTACGAAGGAGATACTTTCAATCCTCAGAGTGAGACAAGCCGGAGTTAATCTATATCAGAAAGAGTTAACTACCCTCCTGGCACTGACATCGCAGCTGCGCTGCTTTAATTTCATGTACGATCATCCTAACAGCAAGCAGTATCGATTGCCGCTCAAATGCATCCAATTGATGAAATACGAGTGTTTTCAGCCTGGTCAAACGATCTTCAAAATCGGAGACGAGCCTGATCGTTTTTATTTACTGCTGAAAGGCAATGTCAATGTATTCAATTCAAAGCCTCAGCAAGTCATTGAAAGCGAGAAAAATTGGCTAAAATTCCTCGATAAAATGCCCCAAAAGCAACAGCTAGGATCTCGTGGAATTTTATCAAACCTTCTCAAAGGCGCGCCAGCGCTGGGTCAGATAGCACAGCAATCAAGGGAATTAAGGCTTGATATCGCCGCGCAAATGCATTTTGAGTTTCAAAATCAGAAAGCCCAAGAAATCGTAGAGCAAACTAACAATTATCAAAGTCAAAAGATTAAACGCAGTCTTTTCAAGGTCGGCATAGACGACGATACTTCTGTGGAATCAGCGTCTGCGGACCTCGATTTGGAATCAAATAAATCGGAACCTGACAAATCTGTTACTTCTGACCATCGGGACCAGTCTGAGAATAGCAGTGGTTCGTCAGAATCTGAAGAAGAGGAAGGAGCATCTATTCGATCCAAGCGAAAAGCATCAGAATTCGATGAAACGGCGCCTATGTTTGTGAAAATGCTTGGAGGTATCGACCTAAAAACTACAGAGGACATCAAACAGTACTTCGAAGACGATGTCTTCACACTTATCTATGAAAGGACCCTTACATCCGGCAGTCTAATCGGTGAGTTGGGTCTTTTGAGCCAAAAACCTCGTGCTCGAACATTGATTAACAAGGACGTCAGCGAGCTAGTTTCTTTCAGTCGTGAGGGGTACTATGGGCTGGTTTCGTTGATCTCTGAGAGCAAGGTCACTGAGAACTTCGAGTTGATCAGGAAGAGCCTTTTCCCGGATGTAACTGCGAAATTGCATTTGAGATTACTGTCGATCATGAAACTGAAGAAATTTAGACGAGGACAGCCTATTTATAGTATAGGAGATCCAGGAGATACGATTTTTTTGATAAAAGAAGGCGAAGTCGCCGTAAATACTCTTCTCTAGTATTTGTTATATATTGGCTTTAGTTAGAAAGGGAAATCAAGCAGGACCTCGTAGACCCGAGGATATTCGACGAAAAAGACCTGCTGCCGGATCTCAAAAAGCAGGGGACACATCGCACTTTCAGAAGAGCATTTAAAAAATCTACGAAAGAAAACGTAAGTTAAACCTACCTTGACCAATGAGTCTAATATCCTCCTATTCGAATAGTTAAGTTATGTAACAGTGGGGCAATACTTTGGCGAGGAGGACTATTTTTCCTCACAAAAGAGGACAGTGAACGCTGTGTGCCATTCAGCAAAAGCGAAAATATATGTCATTAGTGGTTCTGTATACATAGGCATGAGAAAAATTTGCTTATTTATGATTTATCTATAGGATTTGACGCATTTTGCGAGGGAGATGCCAGGGGCACTTCATCAGTTGAAAAAACGCATGAAGCAGAAGAACCGCTGGCGATCAGACCAGATTGAAAAAGTAGAAGCAACGAAAGAATTGATAAAAAATCAGGCAAATAACAGTACCAGTCAGCAATTGAATAGCTCGAGGGAGCAATCGGAAATCAGCCCAGAAAAAAATAAATCCAGGTTCTCGCCTGGTCCAAAGTCTCCAGAGGCAGCTCGCACTGAACGCAAGGGGAAATCCATGCCAAACTCCCCTGAAAAACCAAATCCTGCGAAATCAGAAAAGAGCTTGACATTAGTAAAAAAAGGAGGAAGTGGACTCAACGCTCTTCTCCGAGCAAAGCGAGCAGATCGAGATCCAAAGACTTGGGGCATATTCAATCCCACTGATATAGACCACGTGCGGCAAGTTGCCCAATCGAATGAGAAATTGCTCAAACAGAGACTAAGGCTCACCGAAGAGTCTCAGTTTTTCGATCAGCAAGGGGTTCCGATCGTGAGCGCATTTGCAAGTAAAGCCTTGCAGCGGAGAATAGCTGCTCGGCGGAAGGAGCGGAGCCCTCAAGAAAAAATCGATCGTTCAATCTCTCTTTCAAAGATGACTGATTCCCAGATCGTGGAGTACTATATGATGAAGAAGAATATCCAAAAAAGCCCTAATAGATTTTTTAAAACGGCTGTTCCTGGTAATTTAATAAAAATTTCGTGGCTTCTTGACCTACTTTGCATCTACCTATAGATAAGGCGGATGCTCAGGTTCACGAAGCGCCGGTTCACCCGACGAAGAAGTTATTGGATAGACTAAAAACCATCGGAAACAGTTCATATCTAGCTCTGAACAGGAGACTAAAGGAGAAATCGCTTGAAGCGACTCCTCGAGATTCAACGGAGAGGAAAATGGCGATTTCAAGCCGAGAAGCTTCTCCTAGCAACTCGTTTCTGATCCAATCAAAGATCAATCTGACGAACAGAGAAGAATCAAAAAGATTCGAACCTGCTCGTTCTGGTCTAGGCTTATTATCCAGCGAAATCAAACGACGTCCATTGTCGATGAAAAGCAGCCTCAACCGCACTGCAAGCGCAGTGAAACCCAAAAAACCGCAATTAAACAGTTCTCAGCACCATCGGGTGATCACTCCAAACAATCGAGGCAATTCAAGCGCGTTTCCTACCCCAGCGAGGAATAAAACGCCTGTGAGAATGAGCTCAGAGAGTCATCGCTCGATTCGCATTTCTCATCAATAAATAACAGTTTTATTTTCTTGTTATTTGAAAAGAGCGCGCGCCTCAATTTTCAAAGAGGATTGAGTCTGAATTAAAAATTTTTTTAAAACCGTCAGTAGGCTCGTTTGTATTGTTTTACTATTTTATTCGTTCGAAGTGTTAATATTCCGCCGAAAATCAAGATCTAACAATTATTATACTGCATATCCAAATTAATGCCAGCAACTAAAAAGAAAACTGCCGCTTCGGCAAAGAAGACTAAACCGAAGTCCCAGCCAGCCAAACCCAAAAAACCCCAGATCATCGTGTTTGAGCACGATACTCTGGTCGCGATCGCTCCCAAAGACTCTGATGAAGCCTACTCTATCGCTTTGGTATAAGATATTCTTTGTTTCTCTCTCTAAAGTACAGTAGTTGAAACAAGACGTGACTGAAGACGACGAAGAGAACATTAAAGTAACCTTTCTGCGGCGGCCTCCACGAGCAAAGGAGAACATCCTAACCGAGAAAGAAGAAGGTCATATCTCAATCAAAGATATAATTTGCGACGTCGCGGTGGAGAGGGTGACGATGACCGGCAAAGGCAGCAAGCGAGTAGGAAAATATCAGATTTCGGTGAGCTCCTTTGCGAAAATCCGACGCCTGACGGCGAATTTCCACAGTAAGTGATGTTGTCGTTAATTCGATAAATAATGTCGCGTTTGTAGAGGATGAGCATGATGAAGACGAAGATACCGAGAAAGAAGGCTCAGAAGAAGAGGAAGAAGAAGATGAGGAAGAAGAAGATACTAAAGGCGCGAGGAGAGGTAAAGCGAAGAAAGTTGTCGGAAGAAAAGTTGAAAAGAACGGGAAATCGAAAGATCTTATTGAGGAAGAAGAAGCAGAAACTGAAGAGGAGGAAGAAGAAAGTGATGAGGAAGAAGAGGAAGAGGAGGAAGAAGAAGAAAAGGCCAAAGAAGCACCGAAAGGAAAGCGAGGCCGACCGCCTACAAAAGCCAAGCAGGAAGAATCTGCTTCAAAAACAACGAAAAAAGTCAAAAAAGCAGGCGGCAAAGAATCTGCGACGAAGACCGAGAAGCTTGATTCGAAAAAAGAAGAAAAAGAGTCAAAGTCCAAAGCAACGAACTCTAAAGGAAAGATGAAGTTCAAGAAAGGCAAAGAAAACCCTTTCGTTGAAATCGTCGAGAAGAACGAGCTTCTTGATAACACCTCGAATAAAATCATCGAATACGGCTCAGCTAGAGAAAACAACAGAAATATTCTCCGTGCCGTCAACCTGAAAAATCATAAATTACTCAAGGAAGTATTAGAATCGAAAAATATCTGCTCCTCCCACTACATACGATATGCTCCAGAGAACGACTTCAATGCCTTGGACCTCGCGATCGCGAATAACGACCATAAAAGTCTAGAACTGCTCTTAAACTACCAAAAATCACCGAAAAAACCCGAGTTAGTTTATGAACCGCCATGTGGGATTGAAAAGGTAGGAACCGGGCACACTAGTATTTACACCTTTGGAGTCCGCGTGAGGAAAATCCAGACCGGTAGAGGTAATAAGGAGGGTAATAACGCGTTATTGGCGGACCCGGATTGCTACACGTTCCTTGATGAGACCTCAACGAGGAAGATCATGAAGCGTTGCACTGATACTCAGGCGATAGATATCATCAGAACTACTATTGACGAAGACCTTTTCACGGATATGGCTAGTATTATCGTAGCAGTTAGACACGGTAATTGGAAGCTCGCAGGCCACCTCATTAGCACATTAAGAAAGCGAGGAGGGTGGGGATTCAATATCCTACATGAAGAGGTCCTCGTGAACTCGGACCATAAAAAATTACCTCATCTAAGGAAGTCATCAACTACGAAAAAGAGCTTTGGGCATAACTTCGTAACTCCAATGCATTGCGCAGCAATAAACCCTAATCCGAAGATCCTGGAGACGATCTTCGCGACTGAGCCTAACTATTCCATCGCTGATGATCTGTTGCGAAAGCCTATACATTACGCTGCTGCCTGTGAAGGCGATGGTCCGTTGAAAATGCTTATGGAGAAAGGGGCGGACTCGAGAGAGGTTGATCAGCAAAAAAATTCGCCTTTGATGATTGCTGCAGAGGCAGGTCGAGCGAAAAACCTCGAGCTTCTGCTGCAACCTGAGAAATCGGATATTAACGCAAAGAACAAGGACGGTATGATGGCGATTCATCTTGCCGCAATGAACGGGCATCTTAACTGCTTAAAAGCGTTGATAAAGCACGGAGCTGAAGTCGAGGCGCCTGGAGCATATAGAATGACTGCGTTGCATTGGGCTGCGGCGCATGGTCATTATGAGTGCATTGAGTACTTGCTTGAAAAAGGAGCGAAGATCCTTGCGAGGGATAAGTTCAGACGAAGTCCTCTGATCCTGGCTTGCAGGAACGGCAATGTTAAAGTTGTTTCATTGCTGTTGAAAAAGTAACTGCTTTCCACGTAAATATGGCCTGAGGTGTTTTATTTCTGTAATAGAGGCGCAAATTTCCAAAATCCTGACTCCTCGAAGAACTATGCCGTGCACTATGCGGCTGCGTATGCCTTCCCGCAATGCATTGAGCTGCTAATTCAGGCTGGAGCTGATCCTAACCTCACTAACTCATGGAATGTAATTTATTGTTTAAGTTGTATGAGGGAAAATAATGATGATATTTATGCTTATAGTTATCTCCGCTTGCCATTGCGATGCTCAAAAACAACTACGGAACAATGCGAAAATTGCTCGATTCTCCAGGTACTGACGTTAACTGCAAGGATGAGAAGGGCAAGACCATTATTTCGAGCGCGATCGGCTCGCTGAATGAGTCGAATTTCCAACATATTAAATTCCTCGTTGAGAAAAAAGTATCGATTTTATGATACGCATATGTATTGACTCGCTGAAATTCCTAGAATGCCGATATCAACGTCCCAGATCTCAATAACAATACCCCACTCCACCACGTTTGCTCTATATCTCCTCGTGGAATTACTGCAGATGAGTTTAATACCATCAGAGTGAGTTTTCTATTCGCGTTCAGTGCCAAACTGAACCTTATTTTGCCATTAGGATAAGCTCATTGACCTTCTCCTTGACCATGGAGCCGATGTAAACCATGTCAATGATGAAGGCAAAACAGTTTTCTTCCAAGCCTTAGACCTTCAAAACACTGGTGTCTTAAAAACCCTCATCGCAAAACGATCTAAAGGTGAGCTTGTCTCTATTCTTTAGCTCATTGGAGAAACTCTGTTGTAGAACTTAATTTGACTGCTATTGATACTCACCAAAGAAACCTGTTACATCACATGTCAAATCTAATCACTAACGAGGAAGGAATCGATCTTTTCTGGGAGCTTTGCAGCAGAACCCCTACAGCAAAGGACTATGTGAACATGTATGATTATTATGGATACACTCCGATCCATTTGTTGGTCCAAGCGTTCACTTCAAACTGGCACAGGTAAGATAACTACAGCGATTTTCTCAAGATAACCTTAACAAACGTTAGAGTCATGACTACGGCTTATAATCAATACCAGAACGAGCTCAGAGAAAAGAAAGAAAAAGAATGGCGGCTCGAAAACGCGACCAAAGAAGGCGAAGAGAAAAAGGGCTTTAGCTACACATTTTCACCAACAGAAATTGAAGATTTTAAAAACCGCGCAGAAGAAAAATTTGATAAATATGTTGAAAAATTCATTAAACTGGTTGAGAGATTAGTTGGACTGGGAGCCGACTTGACCCTGCCTGTCACTAAAATATTTGAAGCGAGAGAAGAAAATCGCAAAGAGAAAATCGTCACTGAAGAGGATGAGCAAGAAAAACTGATCCGCAAGACGCGTCTGGCCAAAAAAGGCCAACTTTCAACCCAAAAAGCTCCAGAATATGGAGCCCATGGCTTACAAACGATCCTTCACTTGGTTTCAGACGACCCTCATCCGAAAATGCTCAAGTATCTCCTTGGGCTGAAAACTTTCGATATCAACGCGAAAGATTTCCTGCTTCAAACTCCTTTCAACCTATTCTGCAAGACCATTCTCAATCACAACTCGACATTTAAAACAGTGGCTCAAGAACTCGCGAAAACTTACCTCGAAAACGGAGCAGACCCAAATATTCCTGATTTGAATGATTGCTACCCTTTACATGAAGCAGTCAGCAAAAATCACAAATACTTGATGAATTTGCTTGCGGAATACAAAGCGAATTTCAATATCCTGAACAAGGTAGGAGAAACGCCTTTGCTGATAGCGCTAAAACAAAGTTTGGGGGATATAGAAGCAGTTCTGAAACTCGGCGCGGACCCGAACTTCACTGACCAAATGGGTAGAAATGCGCTCCATCACGCGATTAACAACAACCGCGAGGACGTCGATACGACTTTCCAGGTCGAAAAGCTGCTTATTCGATACAAAGTCGATATTAATGCGATAGATAAGAGAGGCCGCACGCCACTGCATTACGCATTTGTGAAAATCGGGAACACATTTGAGAAAAACGAATCTGACCCAATCGAAACGGTTTCTTCGCTGCTTGAAATCGAGGGATGCAAGGCTGATGTACAGGACTCGCTGGGAGCAACGCCATTGCATTTAGCTGCACAGCGAGGGGCGTATATCTCGTGTATGAACCTACTTAACAAGAAGGTTCCCGTTGATTTGGTGGATAAGTTCGGAAATACTCCTCTCGCAGTTGCGATGAAATACGGACATTCGGGAGTCGCCACGCTGCTTATCCAAAGCGGAGCCAACGTTTGTAGCAAGGTGCACATCAGGACCCCAAAGAATCCATATATTGTGCCTGAGGAGAAGAAAATGGTGGTTGAATCTGAGGCGAAAAATCCTTTCATTGACTCTAATGGAGAGGAAGATGATGACGATGAAGAAGAAGAATTAGAAGAGGATGAAAAAGAAGAATTAGAAGAGGATGAAATTGAAAGTGAGGAAGAAGACGATGAGCCTTACATCAAGCAGAAGCTGCCTGAAGTCGACACGAAGAGCTACGACGGATTTTTCATGGAGGATAAGGAAGCATTCGACGGTATAGGCGGTTGGTCTGAGCGAAGAGACTCGAAATACGGCAGCATCGCTGTGCCTAAAAACGATCTGCCGGAAGGAGAGCACTCTACATTCATGGTCGCTATTCGAAGGTCAATGCAGGGGGTAACGTATTTGCTCATTCAGAAAGGATATCCACTTGATGCTGCTATTCACGACTCGATTAAGGAGCATAAATTCAAATACACATTCACGTTGCTGACGAAGGTCCAAGACGGAGAGGTTCTCAAGAAAAAGAACCAAGAAAATCAAACGATCCTTCATAGCTTCGCGAGACAAGGAAGAAGCGCGCCTCAGGACCTTTCAACCAAAATCCTCGACGAAATTTTCTATTGGAAGATAGATTTGGATATAAGAGACGAAGGAGGCAGCACTGCGTTGCACTATGCCGCTCGAAGTAAGTTTGTTGCAATGCTAGAGAGGTTGCTAGAGAACGGCGCGGATCCTAACATCATGAACAACAAGAAGGAAACGGCATTTTCTATCACTTTGACTCAACGCGAAATGGATACTCAAATGCTGGACCTATACGTGAAATACAAGACCAATATCACAACGAAATTCCAGCATAAGATTGCAGATAAGGAAGTTCTTATTGGTCCGATAGCATACCTCGCTGCTGAAGGTTCCAAAGATTATAAAACCTACAAGAGGCTGATAGACGCAGGTATTTCAGTTAATGATGCTGATGAAAATGGAGTGACTGCGCTGATGTACGTGATTAAACAGAACTCGAAGAAACTGGTACGATTTTTCCTCGAGCAGAAGGATTTGGACGTGAATATGAGAGATAAAGAGGGAAAGACCCCGATCCACTATGTGGTAAACCCGATCCCTGCAGGCACATATGAAAATGTGGAGATTCTCAACATGTTGAAAGATAAATTCGATATCAACGCAAAAGACGAACTCGGTCGTCCACCGATCTTCTACGCGCATCTCCAGGACTCTGGCGTGTTCGTTGAAGCTCTCAAAAATCTCGGGGCGGTTGACATGAGACCGCCGTTCAACCGCCAGCCGACCTCGATACTCTCAACGACAGAGTGGAAGGATCACGAGGTTGATTTCGAGGAAGATTCAGAGCAGTTCATTAAGAAAAGCAAGGAAATCGACGATAAAATCATGGCTGAAGAAGCTAACAACAAGAAACCAAAGCCCCTCGTTGAACCGGACCCTTACATCAACAACCGACATAACTGCGAAGTGTACGTGGACCCGAAATTAGGGCCTTATCATCTCGTTATGACGAGAGTTGACGTGCGAATGGGCGGATTCAGTCTCTATTTGTTCTACCGAATGCAGATCGTCCATGAGAAAAATCGTGACGTCTACGTGTTAGTCACTCGATGGGGTAGGATCGGCGAGGTGGGCTCCTTCCAACAAACACCGTTCGCGAGCAAGGAGTTGGCCATCAAAGAGTTCCATAAGATTTTCAAAGCGAAATCAGGAAATGAATGGGAGGACAAAGATAACTTCAAGAAGGTGTTTAAGAAATACCAGCTGCATAAACTCGAAGAAAGCAGAACTCATCCTCGAGACTACTTCCTTCCTTACGATCTAAACAACCCGAAGATTCCGCAATCGGAGCTCTCTGAGGAAGTTCAGTACATTATGAAGGCGATTACTAGCGTAAAGATGTATCAAAGGGCCTTTGAAACGCTTAAAATTGATAGAGAGGCGTTCCCATTGGCCAATATATCCAGAGATCTCGTGCTAGAGGTTCCCCGAAATTACTCTAGTTCCTTGCATTAAACATATATTATATAGGCAAGAGGAGTCCTGGATGATATCAAGGACCTCATCAATCAGAGAGCCCAGGTAGAAGCTGATACAACTCTTCCGGACAGGCTAACAACGGTAAGTGACTCTAATTGAAAAAACGAGGAGTAGTTAACATATATATCTTCACAGATGCTTGAACTCTCAGAGCAAATTGCAAATAAATCCAGCAGATTCTACGAGCTGATCCCTGTCCCTCACGCTTTGAACGAGCCTATCAAGCCAATAGACGACTTGATCACTCTTGCCAAGAAGACTTCAATGGTAGACCAGCTCTTTGACTACGAACTCTCTATTAAAATCATCCTTGGCTCCATGAATAACCTCTTTACGATCAACCCATTGGACTATTGCTTCAACGCTCTCAACATCCGAGCTCTCCCCCTGACTCCCGACAGTTCCGAATACGGCATTATCCAGACGTACTTTCATAAAAGCCGAAGATATTCTCACATCAGGAACATTTTCGCTGTTGAACGCAAGGGCGAGGCGGAGAGATTCGCGCCTTATAAAAACTTCAAGAACCGGCTGCTGCTCTGGCACGGCACAAAACTCTCCAATTTCATGGGAATATTGTCCCAAGGGCTTCGAGTGGCTCCTCCAGAAGCCCCGGCGACAGGCTACAATTTTGGAAAAGGTATCTATTTCGCTGACATGGCGTCAAAAAGCTACGACTATACCCATGATGAGGTGACCTATTGGTCCGAATATGATTTCCGCATGATGCTGCTCTGCGAGGTTGCACTTGGAGAAATCAAGAAGCTCTACAATTATGAATACATTGAGAATTTGGAAGGTAAATAGAGGTGTTTTTCATTTATTTATACTGGTTCAAATAGCACCTTATAACTCTGTCATGGGTGTTGGCTACAATGCACCGAATCCCAAGCAGAATGTGATATTGGCTAACGGAGCTGAAGTTCCTTGCGGGTCAGAGATCGATATTCAGACGAAGCAGAAGAGAAAGAACCCAAAGGATGAAACGGTGTATCGCTTCAGATACAATGAGTACGTCGTTTATAAACCGGAACAAGTTCGCATAAGATACGTTGTTCAGGTAAATTCAATTGTTATAAAACTCCCTCGCTTAAATGATCTATTATTCAGCTGAATTAGAGGTGATTGAGACGAAATGAGTTGAGAAAATTATAAGTTAGAGTTGTTTGCGTTAAAAATATTTACATCCTATACATCCTAGCAGGTTCACAGAAAAAACGAAAATGAACAGAAAACTTTAGAACTTGAATGAACAGATCTCTATTAAGCCTCGAGGTTGTTTCTCTAAGAAAATTGCGAATAATATTGGGTTTGTTGATCCCCTTTGGCTTTCACGTACTGTTTAAGGTTTTGAATTGAGTCTAAAAACTGAGACGCTCTGTCGAGGATATTATCAGTTGAGGCATATAATTTGGTGTTTTGCTCTTCGCCGTACTGAAGCCGGCGATTTAGGTGACGGGAATGGTATGAGGAATCTGATACAACGAAAAAATTTGAAATTTGTTATGTGATGATTGAAAAATGATTACCTAATGTCGTCTTGCTTTCTGACCGTAGTTGCATGCCAGCGTCTTCCTCAAACAGCTTTGGTTTACGTTGAAGGTATTTGTACGTCGGCGAGCTCCCTAAAGTGGCAAAACGAAACTCAGAGATTCTGTGCAACTGATCGAAAATACCTTCGTAAGTTGAATTCAACCTCATTCGATCCTCTGGTTTTTTATGAGTAATCGTAAATCTATGTGAGTTTGGATTCGAGTTTCGCTCGATCACGGGCTTGATATCAAAGCCATCATTACAACAGTCAGATTTATGCACGATCTCTAGCTTTAGCTCGATTGGAGGTACCATGTTCCCTTTCGACTGAATTTCTAGAAAACTTGTATTACTTAACTCCTCTAGAAGATAATAAGGTGTTAGCCATTCAATTGCAAAAGGAAAATCTCAATTTACGTTGCTTTGTAATATGCCTTGGTGCTACTCTCCCCGCGCTTTCTCTCACCGTTCTTTGACTAGTTTCGGAAAATAGAAACGGCTTCTCTAAGCTATCTTCGACTCTTATATAGTTTGAAGCTGGCATTTCATTCCTGGATCTTACGCTGGAAATCCCCTTTTGAGAGTCCTCTCTCGCCAGTTCTGCAGATAAATTAATAAAGACTTCTAAATGAATGAATAATCATTACCTGATAAAGAGCTAGTTTGCAGCGTTAGGTCCTTTCTCTTGTAAGCAAAATCTCCCCTTCTTTTATTTCTGTTGCTTTCTAAGCGA
>ENA-UOTX01000766-UOTX01000766.1-compost-metagenome-genome-assembly--contig:-NODE-766-length-30759-cov-5.324783_pt1 | contig 30759 bp, 21 predicted proteins | sample MGYA00238143_ERZ746982 | MGnify/ENA primary metagenome ERZ746982 (study PRJEB28758, sample SAMN06268862) | compost metagenome | isolation source: single cell | place: USA: California, Emeryville, Joint... | reverse complement strand
CAATCAATATGAAACGTTCTCACTTTAAAGAGGGAATATTTTATCGTTTCTTGAAGAATAGCCAGAGGTTGTGGGGTTGTGGTCTCGGAGATACCATAATATCAGTGCAATCGGCTACGAATAGTCCACCAAGAAACGAGCCAAACTTCATGAATTTTATTTTTTACATTATTCGACAAACATCTCATTAAGCTTGAATATCGGATAGAGCAAGTAATTAAATAATACTTGCTACGTAACAAAAAAAATAAATACTAAATAAATTAATATCATCAAAAGAGGATAATTTTTAGCAGTTTATCCATCTATTCATCAAACGGTTCGAGTAAATCCGTTTTTTTCCTCAGATATTTGACAACATTACAGAACGACAGAGGGTTTTCAAGCACATCGACACAAAATTTAGCTCCCATTGACTTGACCCTCAGTGTATTCGTTCCTTTAGAAATCGTATCATCGACGCTAAGGTAGTCTTGAATGATTTTGAAACCATAAGCGTTCAGAATTGAGACGAGATTATAGTCTTCAATCATTGGAAGATCTACACATTTTTTCCCTTTATGTGGGAAGCTTGCGATTGCAGAGCTCTTCTGCCAATTTGATGGATCAAGGGTAAAGAACACCCCTTGTTCTAGAAAGTCTCTTGTGTTAAATATAGTCGCTTTAACTCCAATAGGATGCCCCTTAATCCCGATTAATGAGATTGTGATAGGAGTTTTGTAATTTGACCCTAGCATAATTAATTAATATGGCCGCAAGCTCCTTCAGAAAATACCTTTGTAAGCTCTCTCGTAGCAGCCGTATTCTAGTGGATAGCGAGTGATTATATTCTTTTTGAATGCGATATATTCTGCCAGTGTCAGTGCTATAACGAATAAATATTGTCAATAAACCCGAGAATTTCCTCTGAGATTACGCTTCTCGAAAACCTCGATCTTATAGAATTCTGAGATCATTGAGCATAGAGTCAATCGTTCCTCCGGCTTGGTCACATGATATGCAACACCGAAATCCTTCCAGAGGTTATCAAAACCGTAAGAACAAGTTCCTTCTGCTCGCACTTTTGTTCCTTCAGGAGCTACATTTGTCTTATGAGTTAGCTGCCACAGAAAAAACGAATTACCATGAGTCTCATAAAAGTTTTTGAGATAAACTTTAAACTCCATCTTTTCAGGCTGCTCGACGACCATCACCATATCCTTCTTATCGCCATTGTTGATTCTGATCTTTAAATATTTGACTGTAGACGTATCATTCACCTTTTCTATCGAATCGAACCCTTTTTCGATCAAATAACCTTGCATATGAAAAAGCGTCTGTCCGAGCATTTCCAAGAACATCTCTTCCTCCTTATCTCCCTTAAATCTCACGGCTTCTAGGTCTTCATTACTAGATTTCTCGTCTCCGTATGCTTTTATCATTTTTTGGAGTCTGTCTAGCTCTTCTGCCTCAGCTGTCTCATCTTCTAAGATCTCTATAAGCTCAACAATCATTTCGGATATATTCTGAGCTGGTGTCAGCTGTACCCGCTCAAAATATTGATCAAACGAGCGCATATCCATCACTACATCAAAGCGAATGCTTTTCTCTTGCTCATCACTAGAAAAATTCAATTCCCAAGTTAAACTACTCACGTTTACCTCATCGCATCCAGCACAATCTTCAATTGGGTGCCTCCTACCGAAGTAACTGTGATTCGGCAGCATTCTTCTAAGAACGTGCATTCATGATAGTCCGACAGAACCCCTCTGGCTTTCGCACGGATCTCCAGTCTCCTTCGAGGTTCGCCTCCCTCAGAAACCTAATTACAAAATGAATGAAGACCAATGCATATTGAGAAAAAAAATACCCAAACGAATGGCAATACGAAATATGTGATGAAGTTTTTGTAATCCCTAATGGAGCTAGCAGGTAGTGATGACGGAATAACGTCCCTGTATTCCATGTATTGCAGTAGGGTTTTAAGATCCTTTATTCGAACGACCTCTTCGGCAATAGAAATCGATGGTTTTCGGGGATTGGCGGTTTGCTGATTGACGATAAGTTTGATCTTTGAATCATTGTCTTCTGGCATGTAGTGACACTCGAGAATGTAATCATTTTGGTCTCCCAAACCGAAGTAGGCTTGTCGAATGACAGAGTTTTCAAGACCCAGGAACTGTTCAGGATAGTCTAAGAACTCGAAAGGTTTCCGCTGAATAATGCTGTCCTGGATGCTATCCTGCAATTGATTTTGAGGGGAAAAATCATCGAATTCAGAATCAAATTTCGACAGGCTCGGGAATGGGCTTCCCCCTCGACTATCTGCAGTGTTAGTCGTACTTTCCTTCTTAACTAAATGAAGCGACGATCTCTTTGTGTTTGAGACCCTACCTAGTTCCAAACCTCCTGCTGAGGATTTTTCTGCCTCATTGCCTTTGAAGTCTTCATTAACGGCTTCTCGAAAATTAACTGACCGATTTTTTCTGCCTGTACCTTCTGTATTGGCCTGATGTTCCTGCGCAAGACTGTGTGGGGTTAGGTGGTTAGCACTCGGCCTCTCTGTCGCAGCTCCTATAAAGATCGAAGGCATGGTTTTTTGGGACTGAGAAGTCTTGTTTTGGGAGTTTGGTTCAATCTTCGAAACGCTAAGCGAACCCATGAGGTTCGTATGAGTTTCTTTTGACGAAGCCTCAGATTGTGTTCTTTCCTTCACCGATTCCAGCATTATGGTTGGGACCTCCAACTTACTGCGAGTTAAAGGTTGAGCTGATTCCGTCTTCCGAGATTCTTGAACAAGGTTCCCGAGAGTACCAGTACCAAAGGTATCGGTTTTCATGACTGGAGCTACAAGTAATTCATCTGTGAAAAACGATTGACTCATGCTACGCCCATTCAGCTTGCTACTATTCGATCCGGGCTTCATCGATAAGCCAATTTGCCTTAACTCAGCCAGGGACGAACGAGGGCAACTGCGGACTAGTCCATCAATTCTAACAGTAGGCAGTTGGAGAGTCTGTCTTGATGACTGAGATTCATTTTTCATATTTCCTTGTCTTTGTGGTGTTGAGAAGATATCTTCAGAATTACTCCTTTGCTTTCTCCTGTTGAGGGCCTCAAATGACTTGAGCGACGGCTGAGTCCTTGTTGTCCCATTATCACTTTCTGCGAGAGTATTGTTAGCTTTATTTTGTTGAGCCAAGTACTGATTTCCGACCATAACGTGAGGAGGCACGTACATTCCATCGATGGGTGTCGCGATAAATGGGTACGGGTAAAAAGGGTGCCCTCTGTAAGAAGGAGAGTTAATAGCAGAGAGTTGCATCTCCTGGGTTTGTTGTAGTTTTAGTCGAAGCTTTTCTAGCCTCAAGGTATCCTCTTTCCTTTTGGAAAAGACTTCTGCTCGTTCACTTTTTAATTTTTGGATCTCATTTTCGAGTGCGGCTTTCTCTTGAAATTTCGAAAGAGGGAACTCTTCACTCAGGAGTTTTCTGATTGAATTTTCGATTTTTTCTCCAATTAACTTCTCAAAATCGAACTCGGTGGAACAGTCAACAGAGGATGGCGAAAATGTGAAATGCCGTTTCTTTGTTGAAGCACTGCAATTGTTCGAATGGCTTCTGCGTGAGCGCTGATTCACACTACCAGGCAGTGAAATTATTAATTGCTGCTTAAGTGACTGTCGTTTTGTTGGAGTCATTTCTGAGGAATCTGAACTCTTTGAAAATTTCTCATCAGCGTTTCAATATAGAAATTAAATTTACTGCTTTTTCGGCCATTCTGTAGGTCAAAGAGTTGCTCGAATTTGACTTGATGAGAAAATCTTTCAATTTATTTTGATCAAGAACAGATTGATAACCTAAATCATTAGAGCCTGAAATCAGGTTGCTCAAGCGAGATCGAGCTGTGGGAGTTTTCTCATGTTTCAGAATTTGAGGGCTCTGCTGGATTTGCTGATGCGCCAGCTGGATTTTTTCTGCATTATATTTGAGCGCTTGGGTCAACTTGCTGCTTTGTCCAATAAATGTCTTTGAAAGACGGTATCCATTTTTGAAGAATTTGGTAGGGTCTGTTTGCTCCTTTGTATTAGGCATGGATTGAAGGAATCTTCCCATATTCAAATAACCATTCAACATGACATTCAATGAACGAATAAAGGTTTTGTCTCGTTTGAGAAGTTCTCGGTCTTTAAAATTCGCTTTTAGCTCTTTGTAGACCTAGCAATGACAAAAACGTTAATCTCTGTCTTGATAAATAACTAGATGAGCGCTACCTTATTTTCCAAACCCAATAACGCTTTTTTCTGATGCTTTACGGTTTCTTCATGCAGCTTATTCTTTTTGCAAATCACGGCCATATTATTATAGGAAACTCCTTGAATGTCTTGAGATGGTGTAGTTGCCGATGATACTGATTTCTCCAAAATTTTGAACGCGATTCCAAGACTCCCGGTCCTAAGAGCACAAATCATTATTATCTCGTTGAAAGTAGTCATTCTCCATACTTGTACGCATAGACTGCAAGGTTGTTGTACACACTAGACTTCATCTTTGCTGAATCCACATCTCCATCAAAAATGCTTGAATCCAGACTCAACTTACAGCGTTCTAGTAGATCAAGCGCTTCGTTCAGCTTATCTGAAGAAATAATCAGAAATGCGTCAGATGACTTCCCTTACTTTCCATCAAAAATCTGCACGCGTACTTATTACAGAGCCGGATTAGGCTCTTCAGCGCCTGAAGATCTTGTGTTTTGTGAAATGGATCCGCTTCAATTATAAAATTTTTCAGATTTGTAGCAACTTCATTTTGTTGAGCCTGAAAGAATAAAATTCAACCAAAATGTAAGTAATTCTATGATAGAATCATCCAGGTACTTGGTTGTCGAGATAGTGAAGAAAAGCGATGTATTCTTTATTAAGATCGGCGTTGGAAGTTGATGTTATGGGCATGGAGAGTAGTTGATGGGCGTGATCAAGTTTTCGTTTATAGGAAAATTAATTGAGATCCTATAGTTGAAGAAATTCTTCTGGAAAGAAACAAATTATTAAAAAACGTTGATTTTATAAGTCGCTAAAATATTTAGATTATTCACACAGTTCGAAAGAACCGAAAACGCTCTAATTAATCAATTCACGAAAAAATTAGGTCCGTTCCGTGTTCTTTATCATGCTCTGACTGTTTGATGAAGTGAACAGAGGGTAAAAACCGTTGAAAGCCAAGAACAAAGGGGAACCTACCTTTCCAAATCGTAGGGAATTACCTGAAGTATGGAGGAATTACATATATCTGAGCAGCGAATAATTGAACAGAAGCCCTCGAATGCTACAATTAGATATTAGACAACATATGCTGATTTTTCGTTGTTTAATTAGCAATTTAATTTCGAAAAAAATTAATGATTCCAAAGAAGGAATCTGAGAATTCCCTCTCTTGAGCTGTCGATGCTGCTCATTGTAAATATGACCTCCCCACAGTAAATGTTTTGCATATTTGATGCTTTCTATGATTAAGAATGAGCTTTGTTTGATGATTGCTCTTTGCATAGTATCAAGATTGCATGTTATATTTCAAGACCATCTGAGTTGGGTATGCGCTGCTTAATTAGAAGAGAAAACTAAATCGAATGGTGCAGATTGATTAATGAGATTCCTTGGTTGAGAGGAATATTTGAACTTTTATTTTCAATGCATCTTACATTATCTCTAGGAAGTTCGAAAGCGGTCCTTGCCCAAGCAATAATTTTCAAACTTTAAGAGAGTAGGAGAACTACATGAACAAAGCCTGCAAAACAAATAATTATGATATGTTTTTTTTTTTCTCTAGAATAAGAAACAGCTATTAATGACTAGCTCAAGAATTGCTTCTTACCAATTTCCATAATGATAACCAGCTCTGGTGTGTTGTATCGTATATGCTATGTACAAATTGATGAACATTGATCGAAATTTTGAAAAAAAAAGGCTGTGATATTACAGTCCTTATACTTCTTGTCTGAAGAAGAATTTCGTTGATACAAATATTATTGAAACTCTACTATCGAAGACTAGAATCAGTTATCGGTATAAATGGACTGAGAACAGCGCTTTCTTTTTATATATTTTGAAATCTTTATTGACTAATATAAAAATCTCCTTTTTCAAGTATAAAGCCTCAATACTGAGTACTCTTTGTGTTCATTCAAGATCAATTTCTCTTCACACTGCAGATTTCGAGTCTAAAATTGCTCTCTTTCCATTTAAATTTTTGGAAATCCGAGTGGTAAATTTTGTACGAGTATGTGTCTAAAACACTGATGAAATTTCTACAGTTAAATCATTTTATACTTTTTTATTCAGATTGGTTTTTTTCCGAATTGTTCAACTGGCGTGATTATTTGCATCTAATTCTTTGTTCTGACAGAATTGTTCTTTAATTTATCATCCCAACGGCTAAAGGAAGTAGAATCAATTCTAACGTTTATCTCATTTTTATTTTCGAGAAATAAATTTAATTCTTAAGCATATGTGTGAGGTTCTCTTGCTTGGCTGGAGTCTGCTCGATAAGTCATCGAATTTACAAATATCATGAATCTATTAAAATCAATCCATCGTCGCCACAATTCTTCTCTGGTACTCAGTGAAAATTCATCTATATCCGTCATTTTCCATTTAAGCAAAACGCCATAGTTTGTTCATACAACATAATTCAAATGTTTTATACATTTGCTGTAATTTAGTATCATTTAAATGGATTTTTTGATGAATCCTTGATAAATTGCCTTGATATTCAGCACTAAAGCATAGATGTTATTACTGTATCGAGACAAAGAGAAGCTGAAATTGTTATTCTTGTGAGAAGGATTTCGAAAACAGCATAAGTTCATTCTCGGCTCTAGTATTACCTCCAATCTCGATATAACTTTTTATTGATACTTTTGTGTTTCTGAAATGCAAAGAAGATCTATGTTTCTGTTCACTCTCTCGGAGTTAGTAGAAACAAGATGCTTGAAGAACTTAAGACTTCAAATAATTCAATTTTTCGTATGTCATTATCGTAGATTATAGCTTTTGCTGCCTTTTTCCTCACATTAAATCATAGAAGAGAGTCAGAAAGATATTAGAGATGAGAGTGCCTCCGATCAGCTAACATGACCAAAAAGCTTGTTTTACAGGTTATACGCGAACACGAGCATAACCTTATTTACTTGCTCATAGTCAGGGGACAAAAAATTTTTTAGCAAATGATATTGATATCGTAACTAGATTTTGCAATAATAATGAGCCATTTTATGGTAAACTGGAAAAGTATGGTTTTGGTTGCTGCGTAAGCCAAAAGTCATTTTCCTATTATTCTTTAACTCTCAGTATTAAATAACGTTTAGACTGAATGATTTGACATCTTCTTTAGTCAGTTCCAATTATGTGAGAAAAAAAGAAACCATTTTTGAGCAAAAGCCAGAGCATGTATCTTAAATGAAAATTCTAATACTGGAACCATCAACTTCTACATCAAGGCTGCTGTTGAATTTAAGAAATGCTCTTCTCCATACACTCAATGACTGATCTTGTGCTAATTTTTTTATTCTCCTACGCTCCATTCGTTAAAATCGCATTCGTTAAGCCCAAGACTGCGCACAAAATATTCGCTTTTCGTAAGCGACTTGAGCGCTTTCATTATTTCTAATTTCAGAAAACAAAAATAAATTAAATAAGTTCGCGTTTTTTCAGATGATCATTCGACCTCATCAGACAGGCCAATAAACATACAATCAATTCGATAATTAACTAGAAACGAAAAGCTGAATAATGAAAGAGCTCTTCACTCGGCTATAATGTAAAGGATATACCATTGGGTGCATATGAACATGAAAATAAGCTTCGCAGTAATGTTAAAAGTTCACCTTTACAAGTGAATCAAAAGTATGCTAATTTCAGTTCATGTGTTTTGAGACGCTAAAAGCGTGTCTGCTGAAAGTTAATCCTAAAATAAAATAGCGCCTAACCACACAGAGGGCTCTGTCAATAATAATTCGAAAGAATATTCCTGATTCTAGTAAAATTCTTTAGAAGGCTCAGCGACTAAATAAATCCTAATGATTTTGTTTCGTAATGGAAATAGAATAATTTTTCGAATTTCTCGTTACCGTCCTTGTATAATTACTGGCATAATACATCAAGTTAATGGAAATCTAGAGTTAATTTCAAGTACTGATTAATAATTAATATCTACGACTCAAAAAACCAAAAAAGATTTTGCCCTCTTAGTGCTGAAAACCATGAAAAATGCAATAAAGATTGGAGAACCTCAAACATTTATATATGCTGAAAATGAGGATACAAGCGAATGGAAAGAAGACAATTTCTCTTCTCATGAAGAATACAAACCTTTATCTTTTAAGATGAAAGAAACAATTTTGGATACAATTGGACATACTCCGCTAGTTAAAATGAATAAAATCCCACAGTCTGAAGGTATCAAATGCGAGTTTTTAGCTAAATGCGAGTATTTCAACCCTTCTGGAGCAGTGAAAGATCGAATAAGTCTCCGCATGGTCGCTGACGCTGAGAAAGCAGGGAAAATAAAACCTGGAGACACTCTTATTGAAGCAACGTGTGGAAATACTGGCATCGGGCTGGCACTCGTAGCTGCAATGAAAGGCTACCGAATGATTGTTACAACTCCTTCGAAAACATCGAGAGAGAAGATTGCGATTATGAAAAGTCTGGGAGCCGAAGTAATTGTCACGTCGACTTCTGCTTGTGATGATCCTGAATCTCATATTTCCATAGCTAAAAAAATGGAGAAGGAAATTCCACGTTCCTATTTTCTCAGTGAATACTCAAATCATTCGAACCCATTGGCTCATTATGATACGACCGCTGAGGAACTCCTTGAGCAATGTGATGGAAAGATCGACTATATTTTTGCAGGCTCAGGAACAGGAGGTACTATTTCTGGTATTGGACACAAATTCAAAGAAAAAATTCCTCAATGTAAAATTATCGGGGTCGATCCTTATGGATCTGTCCTTGCTCTTCCAGAAAAATTGAACGAGGGTAAGGTTGGCACTTTCAGTGATGAAGGAACTGGACACGATTATGTCCCAAAGACTTTGGATAGAACGGTTGTCGATCAATGGATCAAAATCAACGACAAAGAGAGTTTTTATATGACTCGACGGCTTGTGAAGGAAGAAGGCCTCCTCTGCGGAGGTTCATCAGGACAGGTAGTTGCTGCTGCCTTGCAGTATGCCAAGGAAAACAGCCTTGGTGAAGGAGTGAGATGCGTTGTGATTCTTGGTGATACCATCAGAAACTATACAACAGAGATATTAAATGATGCATGGATGAGGAGAAACGGATATATGAGCTTGAATTCGCTTTCAGATCCTAAGCATTCCCTCTTTGGTGTGAGTTGGGAAAAGCTCGAGCTGAAAGAAAGTAAAACTGTGAAAAAGGATGTAACCTTTGATGAAGTGAGTAAACTCATGGCTCAAGGGTTCTCATATTTGCCTGTCATCCATAAGGAGAAAATTCTTGGCTATATTTCGGAACATTCGTTTATGCATCAAGTAATCAATGAAAAGAAGACCAAGGACGATTCGGTGGGTTCTGCTATAATTAAAGAGGTTCAAATAGTAATTATGCTTTCTCTACTTTTCCTAATCGCACTTTCTCATGTAGGTTTCCAAAGAAGCTGATTTATGCATAATTTCTAAATTACTTGAGCATAACGAGATCGTAATCATCAACGCTGTTGAAGAGAGTGAAGTAGCTAATAAGCTTGGGACTCTCTATGTTGTGAAGCCTGTAGACATGGTTCAAGTGATGAGCCTATAATTCATTGGATGAGGTCGTAAGGAGTGTCAACAAGGGAATAATGAATTCTTTAAAATAAATTTGTGTAATCATGAAATCAATGAACTAATATCTCTAATAGATCGCCTGGATAAGCTCATTTGCTGGTAGATAAATCATCCCCATCACTCACTATCTCTCACTTCCTTGTCTTCCAGCGAGAAGCTAAATTGATACATCAACAATGAATTAAGAAACAAATCCATAGTGATTATGAGCCTTTCTTGCCGTTTGAAAAAAGCAACAAAACATATAAAATAAGAATTAATAACAAATCCCAATGGCTTTTGAGTTGAATTTTAGCTTTTTAGTCTTATTAAAAAACCAAAAAAAACAAAAGCGCACCAACCATTACTTTAAATACTCTCTTGTAAACCGGTTTGCATTTGTGAATTAATTAAATTTTTATTATTTCCAGTATAGTCCGAAATCAATGTTGGCTGAAGAAGAAAAGATGGGGCCGACAGAATTCGTTGAACTTGAATCCTTACCGAAATCTCTTTCCAAGATGAGCAGTAAACTTCGAGTTGTCTACTCGATAAGCCACTATTTTTTTGAAAGCGTCGACCTCATCTTCCTCAAATCTCCTTGCTTGGTCAACAGAAAACAGTAACGATATCAGCATTGCAGACCTCGAGACAGAACAGCACTATACCAACTTCGAAGGAATTCAACTCAACATCTGGGGTAATGATTTAGATAAAGAAATTATGTTGTATTTAGATAAATACCACTATAGTATATTGGAGTTGGACGCATGTAAGGGAAATTCCAAACTCAAGGTTAATTTTGTTGATGCATCATTCGTATCGATGCTCTGCTAATTTAGCCATCTTTAACTGCCTTCGGACAGAGCAGCCTAGAAAAATCTATTCCTTTAAAGAAATTTATGGAAGTATTTTTTGCATTAAGTTCATTTTTTTTTTAGTAACGTTTTTGATATCGCAGTTAGTTGTTAGTGTTGGACAAGCAGCGTATAATACACGAAGATACATGCTGGCTGCCTTGTCCCTGGGAGGGGAAATAGCCTATCATCTTTTCACTATTGATTTTAAGAAATGCAAGAATAACTATGACATAAATCTGATGAAAAAATCAGAGTAGAGACATTCATATGATCGTTATTCATGTAGGCCGAGTGATTCCAACGTTTGTTTTTTTGTTTTTGTTTTTTGGTCTCTGCATATCAAATCTCCTGCATATAGTTTCTCTTTCCTATTCAGAAGACTTTTAACCAACTGCTTCCAATGAGAAAACTGCAGCAGCAATAGACTTGAGAACTGGAGCAACCATTTATAATGGCATTAGTAAAGATAATGGGACATAATATTTAGAGTTTAACCCTTTGATTTTAATTAAATTCTTAGAGTTTGTCGACTCGGTGTGCTTCATTTAGAAGACGTTTATACTCAAGAAACAAAAGAGAGGAAGAGAGAGGCAGAAACCTTTTTGAGAACTTGCAATTTGCAATTATCAGTTATTTAATTCTGCTGATATAATCATCTTGTCGAAAGCTATCTTCATTAAATGTGAAATAAACAGAGTTGTGTAATATGAACGAAAGAGTAAAACAAAATTGTGAATTTTCCTTTTGTTCGATATCTTCAGTATATAAGAGAAAAGGTAAGTGAATCGACTAAGTGATTACTCTCTCAAAGGTGATTTTTTCTACAATAATGAAGAACAGCTGTAACCAAGCCAACTAGCCTTGTCTTTTCATATTTGTTGTTCCATTTAATGGGAAGACTCATCAAATACCCTTTGATAAATCCTTCAAGTTCATGCTTTCTGGTATGATCTTGATTATTTAAATTACGTTTTGTGATCTAGAGTATTTTTATAAAATCACATCAACGATATGAGGTCGACATATCTTAGGCACTCTTTTCAGCCAGGGAGGACTTAACTCTTGTTTGCTCATGGCTATCAGCGCCCTTTCTAATTAGCATACCACATTTCCGAAGTAAGATATAATTTTCCGACGAATGTCTAAGATAATAAATCTTTAACGACGATGCAAATTAGTTGTATGCTCAAGCTTATTAGAAGAAATCTTAATATCTGGATAAAAAACTCATCTCATAAATGGAATCAGAAAACCCAATAAAAGGAGCTGATAGTAAAAAGCAGGAGCTAAAGCTTGCAGCACAGAACGCGTTCCTAACATACATCTCAGAAAAGTATCTGCCCAGCTCTGCTTTCGATGAAGAAGCAGGATTAAACGCTATTTTACGATGTTTTGGAGAAGATTACGTAATGAGCGAGAAGCTCATCCAAGACTTGAGTCATATTGAAACACTCAATAGAGTTTGCGGAAGAGGAATCGAAACAAACGAAACTTTCTTCATCTGCTTAGACTGTGATTTAATAAGATCTCAGGAAATTAATACTCACTTTTCTCTTCAATGTAAAGAGTGCTTTATGAGCTCGAACCACGAAGGCCACCGAGTTGCAACCAGAATCGCTGACAATTCCAATGGCACTTGCGATTGTGGAGATTCCAGCGCTTGGGATAGCAAGGGATTTTGTCCGTCGCATCCAGGGTACACCAAGGAAATTATAGATCAAACCTATGAAAAAATACCAAAGGCTATCAGAGATTGCTATATCAACTCATTGAAAGAGATTTTTTATTCTTTGTTTGACTTCTTACAAGAGAATCCTACGCAAGGAGAAATCATCGGTACTATCATACAGACAATTAGCCAGCTACATCAACTAAAAGATTGTTTTAAACTCTTGACTTCAGAATTTTTGAGGTCTAAGCTCCCTGAATCTTATCCACTCCGAGTTAATTTGCAGAACACTACAACGTTCGAATTATTGCCGGAGGCATCACCTTGTGATTGCACCTTCCTGGAGCTCCTTATCAGATTTGATTTTATGTTTTCAAAGGAGATTCAAAGCTCGATACGCAATCTTTTACTCGAATTGATTGTCTTTGCTGATTTCAAAGAAATGTATATTGAGCTATTCACAAAGCTATTGCATTTCTATTACAACGTTGGTAACTACTCCACTCACCCGAAGCCGCGATTTTCGAAAAATGGCTATAACGTCTACCAGTTATTTGTCCCAGAGAGATGCAGTCTGACTGCTGCTTCATCTGCAGGATCCATCAATATCATTTCCGTTGCTAAGTCCATTCTCAACAACCAACAGAAAATGTCCAGGAAAAAATTCTATGCGATAACTTTCTACGGGTTGGGTCCAGCAAAATATATCTTTGAGCAGCAGAAAGCATCAGAAGAAATTCTAAGGAAACCAGAATTTGTGGATAACTTTTTCGAAGTTATCGAATCGTTAGGTTTCTTCGAGAGCACGTACGCTATGAATGTCAGCATGTTTATGAAAAGTCTTGAGGACTATCAAACTCTCAGGGATTATGATTATACAAATTTTGTGTTCAAAGAATACTTGAAATTGGTGCAATCCATTTTCGCACGCATTTTTTGTATTCAAGATTACAAGTTCCGAGATCAGTTGGTGAGCTCTGTTTTCAAAGCGCTCTTCTTCTTACTGGAGAAGCAAATGACTAAAGCTGGACCTATCAAGACAGACGAAATCCGACTGTATCCATCGACTAGAATAATCTTCGGAGATTTTCTGCTATTATGGTACAGATTCTCCAAGAATTTGGAAGATTTCAACGCTCGGGTGGGCAAAGAACTTCAAAACATTGGAATATCAACAGAAAAATTCGAAGCGGTTGCCAAATATGTTTTCCAAAGCGTGTTTATCCTTCTAAACTACAGCTGTGCTATTCAAAGATTTGGTGAATGGGCTCCAGATTATATCTCTGTGCATTACGGTGTTGAAGTTTATTTCATGAGCAGAATGGCCACTGGGAGCAGGATTGAAAGTGCATTTGTCTGTTTGCTTCAATTACTTCACAATTTCGACCGGCAAAATGATTGGATCTCTTCTCTTGCTGAACAGGTGTGCAAGGCTAAAACTCCACACTATATGATTAAGCACGAATATCTTCCATACTTTTTCAAGACAGGTCATTTCATTCTTACCGATGAAATTTCTTTTAATAATGCCATTTTACTGCAAAACAGTAAAAAAATAAACGACTCGGACGAGTTTGATTCGGTTCTTAAGGCAATAGAGAATAAGGCTGTCCTGAATCATCTCTACATATTCAACCAGGAGTCCTTTCAAAATATAAAGAGTTCATTAGAGTACCTTCTCGAAGTAAAAGAAGATAGTGCCTTTGCAGAAGTCACCGAATTCGACCCACTAACGAACAAATTGAAGCCTAAAGAGGCTTTTAGAAACAAAGGGCTTGATCCTGGAATATTCTATTTATATGCTCCGCTGGATAATGCCTTTAAAGCCAAAGTTATTGAGGACTCTGGAGAAGGGCGAACAGAGTATCAGAAACAGGGTGAAAGTCTCAATCCGCTGATACAGAAGAAAGATATAGGAGATACTGTCTTATGGACGATTGCTTGTGCTTATGAATGTGCCAAAAAATCAGCGAAAAATACTCAACTTCTAGTCCCTCTGTTTGAGCACCAAATTAAGCTATTAGAATCGCTTCCGAATAGCGAAGCTAAGAAAATGCTCGAGAAAAGATTGCTTGTTCCTGAAGTTGAAGAACTTAACAAACTACCTGAGCAACAAGAAGAAACTATTCCTCAAAAGGAAAGCAATGAAGAGAAAAGTTATAGTCTCAAAACCGACCTTATGGATGTGCTTGAAATCCTCAAGAAAAATGGCCGAGGAGTGACAGAATCAACTATAAATAACATGGTCTCGCGCTTTTCGAAGATTATCAAAAAGGTCTATCCTACTGAAGGAGAACAGGGCTTGGAAGAAGAAGAAAAAATTGAATTCCGAGACCTCGTTGAGAAAAAGGAATTGACGAAAGATCAGATTCTTGCCAAACAGAAGTTAATCCGAGAAGAATTTCTTCAAAAACAAAAGAAATTCCTTAATAAAACTACTGCTCAAGATGATCAACAGCAAAATAGCAAACAAACGGAAGAATCAAATGACCTTGGTATATGTGTTGCTTGTCGAGATCCTCTGAATGATCAGGACCATCAAGGATATGGACTAATCTCCTTCATTAGTAAAGGCAATATCTACCAGCACTGCTTGGCTAAAAGGTCAAATTCTCAATCTGATTTGAAAGAGAGTTATTTGGTTTTGAATACATGCCACCACATGATCCATATAGACTGCTACACGAAAATTAGAGCTTCAAGTCACGATTCAAACCTATATTCTGAGGTTGAATTTAGTTGTCCTCTCTGCAAAACGCTCGCGAACCAATTAGTCTATGCATTTGATAAAACCTCTCCTATAACACAGATGAGTAAAGGATCTGAGTCGAATGCAATAGGACTAAGCCTCGAGGATACTCTAAAAATTTACGAAGGATTCTCAGCAACTAAAGAAAAAGTAGAAAATCTTCAGCAGATAAAGCTGATCGAAGAGCTGTTCAGCAATATTCAGGTGCATGAGGTTTTGATTAACCAAGATTACAATTTCACAGAGAGTTCAGTAGATGATTCTTTTCTATCTCTAACGCGCGCTCTTATCATGGCTGTACTTGAAACTGATGTGATTGGCCTGCAGCTTTTCCTCCAAAAACGGATGGTCTTATACTCAGTCATCGCTCAAAACTTGAGGAAATATGCCCAGTATAAAGCGTCTGATGAGAAAGAGACCTCAAAACCTCCGAAAATAATTGAATTATTGAAAAAGATGTATAATTCTAAATATCTTAGCGCGAATATTGAAAAAAATCTGATCACTAGCAATCATGAAGACTTTGTCAGGGCTGTTTGGTCAGCGTTTCAATTCGTCAGCGACGAAAATATCGAGGAATATAGCAAATTCTTCCTTTCGATGCTCCTGACAAATATGTCATTGGAATTCATGAAATTATTTTATGAAGACATGCAAACAAAGTGCAACGGGGACACCAAAGAAATGGCCTCAGGTTTCACCTTTGATAACTTCAAAGATTCCTGCCTCGATAATCTCTTCTGTGAGCTGCCAAACATAACAAGCATGCTTCGAAAGTTCCTAGCTTTGGGGCTAATAACGGGAGTTTATAAATATTCTCCTGAGTCCTCAACCTTAGCAGATACAGAGCTTTCGATGGTGCAATTTTTGTTGAACAAGAGCAATAAAAAAGAGTCAGTTGCGTTAATAACTTCCTTCTTGTCTCAGAACAAAGTCTTTTTCGAGAAATTGTTGAAAGAAATCCAGGAGTTGGATCTCAAAATCCAATTTGAAGATTCAAATTTAAGTGGACTTGCTCCAATACCACTTCCAAAAAATTACCACGAGTTCAGCACCAGCGTTTCTAAAGGAAAATGCTCCATTTGTGGTTCGATTTCCGTTCTGCTGGCTCGATGTTTGATATGTGGAGAGTTCTATTGTATCAAAACTTGTGATGGTGAAGGAATGATTGGGAACTTGAACCTCCACGCAAGAAACTCGCACTTCGGGACAAGTGTGTTTATTTCTTGCACAGATACAACTATAATGTTGGTGCACTCTCCGAGAAATGTTTACAATGGGTTTCTCTATCTCGGTAAGCTTGGGCAAGAAATCAATCAAACGTACTCGAAATGGGAAGAGTTTACACTTTCTGAGTTTGTTTATTCGAAAATAAAGAAGATGATTATTCTGGGAAATGTCCCACAAGAAATCCATCATTTGATAGAGATGACAGGCCAAAAAATCCCAGACAATATCATATAGGTCATATTTCATTAAATTTTACTTGCATAGGACAGATGTGTGTAAAATTTACAGTTGAGTTGATACTCAGAACAAAAAATGGGTCTAAAACTAAATCAATTTAATATCAATGAGGAAAGAAGTAGTGAGGCTTAAAGACATTATCTCGATGTTCTAATTACTCAAATAGGTTAAGCCTTTGAAAACAATAATGAATGATTACGATGATAGTAAACATAAATAACTATTCCCAACAAAAAAAAAAAAGTATGGGGAAATCCTTTTAAGTTTCGCTTCTCTGAGTCTTCTATAAGAGGATTGTCAGCGATGTTGGCTATTTTAATATTATCAACAGTAAAATTCTGGTGTAACCTGAATTGTTTCATTATTTATTTCTTAAACATCTTTCATGAAGATATGGCACTTTAGCTGGATTCCAGCCATAATGAGGCTCGTCTCCAAAAGAAGTATAATCTTTCCAGGGCAAATTGAATACCTCAATGATATTGAAGAGTCGAAAGTTCGACGATTCGCTCTGTAATTCTGTCCGTTTGAAAATGAAACAGTCTCCAAGATCGAAAACTGACCACGAAAATCAAAAAAGGAACGTTGTTTAAAGACTTCTTCTGTCTAATCTCATCAATCTTGAAGATCTTAGATTGTCTGTCTGTCTTAGTTCTAATTTCGTTAACAAGTTGAACATTTTCTTCTAGTTTTCGTCTCTTTGAGAGCTGCTATTGCCTTCAAACAAAAATGTGTTTGGGAACTTATCCATAGAAATGCTCAAAGAAATAGCTTCTTCAAGCTTTTAATTAATTGAAGAAAGTGTTTTAAATAGATTCGAGACGCTGATTTAATACGCAAATATAAGCTAAAGATTGAAGCATCAATTAAGAAAATTTTTCTGGTTAATAAAACCTTCGAATTATAGCCCAAACATTTTCAGGAAAAAAATGAAAAGACAAAGCCATTCTGTGGGTAATTTACATTCCCTGACACAATCCGGAGACAAGGTAGCTCATCTCATGATTCAACTATTTAAGATGGAATAGGATAAAAAAGCTAATAAGTCTAATGCAAAAAATTTGCAAAGAGCTCTGACCATACTACCACAACGACCAAGCAACGTCTCATTGAAGCTTGAAATGTCATTGTTGAAGTCTATGCTCGATAATTTGTATAAGGGTATCAGCGCTGACATCAGTATTTTCGAAAATAATTCGAAAACTATCCAAAATTTCAGCAAGAACAGAAACATCACAAACCTAGATCTTCGAATGTTGAAGATCTTGATGAATTTTGACGCGTATACGCTTCAAACTCGAATGAGCGAGCCGAATTTCTATGATCTTGAGAGCATCTTACTTCGATTCAGAAATATGAAACGTATCATCGAAAACATGCTTGACTGCGTCACTCAAGAAGGCGTTGAGGAAAAAATTGTTGTCTTCACCAATGAACCAGAATGCGTTCAGCAATTTCAATCAATATTCTCAGAAAGTCTTTTTGCTCGACCTTACTTTCGAAAGATATGTAGCATCCTTTATCGCTCTGTTCTTGATGGAAAAACTAATAAGCCACTGGATTTGCTTGTTCGGCACATGTATGAAACTACCAAGCTCTTCCTATTCGGGATTAGCCTCCCTTCCAGTTACGCGGAAGATTACCCTTTGCATAGCGCTATTTTTAACTCCGATACGGAACTCGTCCACAAAATTTGCGAGGGAACTCAAACTAACTGTTTTTATGCACATACTGAAGAGGCCGACCCCGCTGGCATCTCTCCATTGCTGCTTGCGATAAAACTGCAAAGGGAGCAAATCGTTAATATCCTTCTGGAAAATGGTGCAGACCCTCGACACAGGGTCATTCCAAAACATAGGTTTCCAATGGAAGAGGCGGTGAACACAAAAAACAAAGCGATACTCCGCGCTTTGGTATTAGGAGGTTACCAACTGAGACTGAATCGCTGGGTGAAGACAATGAAGGGAGTTTTGGATTTTCTGGAGACGATTCCAGATTTCAGCTTCGATCTCCAATGGGAATGTGATTCGGGTTATATTCCTTTCGTTAGCAGAATCGCCCCGAGTGACACTCACAAAATTTATAAGAAAGGCAGCAGTTTGAGAATGGACAGCACGATTGCTGGAATCAAGAAATTGAAAGTGACTCGCGGCAATATAAGCTTTTTCCTTTTAGGGAAGGAGCATCCTGGATATGAGGGAAAACTGCTCATGGTGAACCACGGGAAGAATACTGTGACGGATCTAATGACCGAAGTTGATCTAAAACGACTGGGCAAGCAGGTGGATTACATGGCGAAGCGGGAATCTTTGCCAAACGAAGTGAAACCACACGGCATTCAGTTTGAGCCTGCGAAGACTTGGCGAGGAGAGTCTGTGATTGAAAAGATAGGAGAATATCGAACAGTAAAGTACAATGCGAAGGGGACGGTTTCAATGCTATATACGAAAAAAGCGAACGACGAAATTGGGAAATTTGATACTTACGAAAAATATTTTGAGGATTGCTTCCCGACGAGGTTCTGGGCTCCAACCGCCGCAGATGGTATGAGTTTTTTTTCGAAGTTTTGGCTGATAGCTATTTTTTCCATTGTTCATCCATAGATCTCAGCCCTTTTGATCAAATCCGCTTTTATTTGCAAACACATCCAACGTTGAGCCAAAAACTTTTTGAAAATGACGCAGAAGAGAGCAAGCAAAGCCAAGAAATGGTGGCGAAGTTCGAGTACCTGAAGAGCTCACAAAACAAGGTCTGTAAGGAGAACAAAAAGAGCATCGATGCGAATATTTGGCTGACGGAAAATTTCCCTCTGAATTTTGAACATCTAATCGCGATTCTCGATATCTTTTCTTCTGCCAGCCCGAATATGAGCAAACTCAAGGAGTTTCTGGGCAAAAAGACTATGATGCAAAATAAAAGTTTCCCAATAAAAGCAATAATACCAATCCTGCTGTCAGTCAGCGCGGTCATTAACTTTAAAAACTTCGTGTTTAAGTAATGATTTCCGCTTTCCTTAGCAAACTAAATTGTGTTATTTTGTCTTAGGAGTCCTGACTCGAGCCTATTCGACCCTCCAAAAAAAAAAGAACTTCAGCCTCCTCCTGAAATTATGACACTTTCAGCGACCTCAGCTAACAGAATGAAACTCGAGGATATTCAGGCTGGAAACGAAGATAAAAATTCTTCGATAGACAAAATCAAAGACAAAAAGGAGAATTCATCTCATACCGAAAACAACAGTCCTTCTAAATTTCGAGTAATTGGAGGATCAATCGAGCAGATGCAGGAGAATGGCACACCAAACACAAAGGGCTCTTCTCAAAAGGATGTAGCCAGCATGCAGTTCTGCCCTCAGGATGAAGAAGCGGAAAATTTCAAAACCTATCTCATAAGTGAGACTGAGAGTCCAGCTCATTTAAAAAGACAAACTCCTCATGATATCGGACAGATAATGCAGAGATATAGTTTAGAAAGCAAGAGAGATGTTATCACGCAAAGAAAGCAATTTAATAGCGAGAGGAAAGGCAATGCCTATGATCTTGATAGTCCGTATGGCCGCTTATCTTACAATAATTCTCCTGGCTTGAGACTGAAGAATAATTTTTCTGAATATGAAAGCATGCAATGCATTTCGCTCCGGCAGACAAGTGTAGTCTCTTCTCGAGATAACCTTACCATCGACAAAGTGAAGAGTAGCAATGAGACCAAGCAGTTAGAGTATGAGAATATTCCTACGGATCACGCCGAAACAATGAAACCGCAGCCTTCGAGATTTATAGTTCCTATGATGGGTTGGAGAAATGACCGTCCGAAAAATATGCCTTAGTTTTAAAGCATATTGTCAGAGTCGTCTTTATTCCCTATATTTAACTCACTAATCCAGGAAAAATGATGATCATGCTGGTTTGAGGAAGAACATTGTTACCATAGGTAGCACACTTCGTTTTTTATTTAACAATATTTTGTCCCCCACTCATTATTTCGAGTAAATCCATCAATAGATCAATTATCGCCTTCATACGATATTAAGGCTTGTGTTCCTAATAAAAAGAATATTCTGCTTTGAAAACACTCAATCTTAAGACAATATATTTCTTAGGTACATATTTTTCATTCAAGAGGGCATTACTATCAGTCCGAGCTCACGTAAAGGACTAAAGAAGACTTCAAAGACATATATTTACACATATTACATTTAAGTGTCTAGTCTAAATGTTTCATTATTTCATGCAAGTACTAAAAAATCAGACATTAGCTCTATAATTAATTAAACTGCATTCGAGAGAGTAAAAGCTTTTTCTGGGGAGATAATCTGGCAGGTTAATTCTGTTTTCTTGCTGCATTCTGGGCAGTTAAAGTCATGATTCTTCAAGCAAGCCTTATGAGAGGGAACTCCACAGCAAACAGAATACTTCAAATAGCCGAGATTAGAATTGCATATTCTGCAAGGAAGTCTCGTTCCGTTCATGAAAAGCTCCTTGTATTTCGGGTCCTTTTCCAAGTTCATCGACGCCTCGCTACTCAAGAAGATTTTATTAATCGGCACGAGGCTCTCAGGGAACTTTTTGATATGCTCATAGCAGTGTAGAGCTCCATAGTACTCTGCCAGTTTCGCAGCAGTTCGATCATTATTGTCTTTAAGACTTGGGTCGACTCCGCCGCAATGGTACAGTAATTGAAGCGCCTCGGTTGATTTATAAATCGCGCATATCATCAATGGAGTCCATCCTTCCTTAGTCTTGATGTTGATGATATCGATGTAAGACTCAGGGTTCTTTTTGAAGGTTCTCTTCAGTAAATATTCAAGACATGCAGTAGAATTAAAATGAGAAGCGTAATGTAAGCAAGTCCAATAAAATCCTTTCACACTGATTTCCTCATGAGCATCGACGTCGTGTTGCTCCACGAGTTCTTTCAGTTTTTCGAGATTTTTGGTGGAAATGGCTCCATGGACTTGGTTTTTGACTGAATTGGTTTGCTTCTCTTTGAGAATCGCGGGCTTTGTTCCTTGCATAGTTACTTTCTTTCTTTTTTTCTTGGTATTTTTATTGCATAATTTTTTGTTAGTTTTGCACTGTTTAATAGCTTCAAAAATTTCGAGAAGTTTGATTTTTTCTAAACTACTGAATCTCAGTTAAGCACTTGAACATATGCTAATTCTAATAGAAATTTTGTACTGATTCTCGCATTTGTGTGACCTTATGCGTTCTCAATATCCGATTTGCCGCACAAATTGGCTTCGAGCCAGTTTCAATAAAGGCTATACTGAGAAAAAAAAAGTTTTAGCTAAGCTTGTAAACCTACCCGCTCAAATAGTCAATCCTATTCGAATAGTTAATCCCACAATTGCAAGCAAAACCGGAACAACATTGACTAAAATTCATCTTGTTATCATCAGAGGCCAGTTTCCATGAATGAAATGAAATAACATCTTTTTAAAATTTAACTCGAGAAAATAACTCCAGTAATGATAAACTCTCGAGCACAGGGTACTTCACAAAAACTTGAAGCGACCGGTCGAGTCGGGTTGAAGTCTACAAAGCCAACAGGAACAAGCGATCAAACAAAATACGTACCCAACAAACCCGGAGCTACTAATGGTATCATAATAATTGGAAAATGAGCGATAAATATCTGCAATAGAGAAAAGAATAAGTAGTAAAGCAATAGCTATCAAAATTGATAAGCCTAAGAGTGTCATGGATACTAAATTCCTTGAAGGACTGAAAAATAAACCTATCAATCAGTCAACGAAGTCGAATTTTTTGGGACAGTCTGGTATGATTTCACGCAAAGAGGTCTATGACGAACTAGTCGAGGAAGAATTAAAGCAACAGCAGTGGAAACTAATGGGATTTCAGACAGTAACACGAAGTCTGCATTGAGTTGCGTTAAAGCGTATTTGGATGATAGGTTCATAATGAACTTTGCGAGAGGATGGCACGAGTTCAAGAGAGATACAGGCAGGCTTTGAAAGAGAATTTAGACTTGAAAAGAGAGAATCAGCGAATTTCTCAAGAGCTTGAAGATGAAACACAGCGTGCGAGTACCCTTGCTAGATTAAGTATGCAACACGGCTCTAACAATGAAACGTATAAAATGGTCATGGCCAACTCCTCTTATTTTGTGTGAAATTGCTAGGGATATTGGGATTTTTAGGATATCAACTAACATAATGGATAATATTGGTAAATTCACACTGCAGGTTCATAGGTTAAAAGTGAATTCAATAATATTAGTTGATGAAGAAGATGGTGGTGGTATGCCGCTTGAAATACTTGTGAGGATTTCTGATAGTGGAGCAAATGAGGTACTTATTGAATCGTGCTTTTGGTGAAATTTTGTTTTCCGGGAAATAGGATGAATATAGCGAAGGTGGCCTGATGCCAAACCAGATAAGCTCGCTTCCGGCATTGTTTTACAAAAAGAAGAGAGACGAGGGGCAAAATCAGTAAACACACATGCTATTTCTAAAAGTTAGCCTCGATAGGTGCGCGATTTGTCTCGGTGAATATAAAGAGGGAGATAAACTAAGGAAGTTGCCTTGTGGTCATTTCTTTCATTCAAAATGTGCGAAAGATTGGCTCTTTCGGAAAAGTCAGTGTCCTATGTGTAAGAAAATGGTGAGAATTAGTCAATAATTGTACTTCAAAGCTTCAATATATTAATGTCGTTATACAAATATTAATTTCGAGGTTTCCCTTCGGGTTTTACATAAATAAGATCAGGTGTGTTACTAGCTATTTACACTGCACTGTTTGTCTTCAGTACTCAAAATTTCTGTATTTGCTAACAATCTGTTTTAACAGAAAGCTGTTTGCTAATGAATGCTATTCTGATTTGGTCTCTCGTCATGTTAATGAACAGATTCTATCATTGAAATCCAGTCATGAACACAATGTAATATATCATAAAATCAATTAAAATCAAGGCATCAATGCATAACCCCTAGCATTGGAGTATTGGGTACGCCTCAAAGTCTCAGATAAGAATAATTTGCTCCCTTAAACTTTCATCACTTTGAGCAAATCTTCAGGTTGTACAACATAAAGAGTGCCAGTGTGATCATCTTCTTCACCATTATTTACGCCATTATTTACGCCATTTATGATTACAACCTCGTTATTTTCTAATAGTTTCGCGATTATGGATAAATCAACATCTTTGGAAACCTAAATAATATTATCAAGCATTAATTTACTTTTGAGAGATTTCAGAGAATGATTACTGTTTGACATTCTTTGACTATCGCGTTTCTCGCTGATCGATCTGCAGTCTTCTTTTCATTGATAATCTGGTTCATCAGTGACTGCTTCGAAATGTACCCATAAACTTTTCCCTTCTCAACCACAGGCAAAAATCTCACATTCTGTCCCATGAGTTTGGTGACTTCACCAATCGTCGCATCTTTCTTGACATATTCGCTTTCTTTTAGCTCTAGCTTCTCCCAGTTGACACCAAACAGTGGATGCTTCGGGTCTGAAAGCGTGTTCAAGTCCATGTAGCCATGTCTTCTCATCCAGGTATCATTTAAGAATTCAGTCATGTAATTTCTGATTGAATCACCGAGAATGACCACGCATCTCACTCCTTCACCGAGATTGTTTTCCTTTGCATACTGGATAGCAGCAGCAACAGCTTGTCCCGCAGAGCCTCCACATAGAATACCTTCCTCTCTAATAAGACGCCGCGCCATATCAAAACTATCTTTGTCGTTTACCTTGATCCACTGGTCTATGAGTTTTCTATTGAGGTTTTTAGGGATAAAATCACTTCCAGTTCCTTCAACACGAAAGATACGCACATCGGTTTCATTCAGATGTTCTGGAAGAGCAACAATAGAGCCATAAGGGTCAACCCCAATGATCTTGCAATTAGGAACCTTTTCTTTGAGTTTTCGAGAAATACCGGAAATAGTACCTCCCGTACCTGCACCTGAAAAGAAATAATCAATCTTCCCATCGCACTGGTCCAAAAGTTCTTCAGCAGTTCCATCATAATGAGCGGCTGGATTCGATGGATTTGAATATTGACCAAGGATATGAGAATTCGGAATTTGGTCTCGCAATTTTTTACTCACTGAGATATGAGAATCAGGATCATCCCAATGAGCCTCTGTTGGTTTAATCACAACCTCAGCTCCTAAACTCTTCAACGTTACGATCTTCTCATGTGAAGTTTTCTCAGGAACCGTTATAATTGCTCGATAGCCTTTGACTGCTGCGACAAGCGCTACTCCAATTCCAGTGTTGCCAGATGTAGCCTCAATAAGGGTATCCCCAGGTTTTATTCTTCCATCTTTCTCAGCGTCAGCAACCATACGTAGACTTATCCTATCTTTCAGGGACCCGCCAGGGTTTAAATACTTGCATTTAGCTAATATTTCGCATTTAACACCTTCAGACTGAGGAATCTTGTTTAGTTTGACAAGTGGTGTGTATCCAATTGTATTCAAAATAGTGTTTTTGATATTGAAAGAAAAAGGCTTGTATTCTTGTTTTGGATGGTAATGGTAGTCTTCACTCTGATTACTCTCACATTTCAGGTGTTTAAATGCATCCGGTTCTCCAATCTTTATCGCGCTTTTCATCGAATTAATGTTGAAAATCTGATATAATTTGATTATAGAATAGCTTAATTTTATAGATTTTTTCTCCACTGATTGCTCTATAATGAAACTTGGCTCTGAGAGATTTTTCTTGATGACTCTCAATTAATACCAGAAGCTTATTTCTTCAGCTCCTCAAGTTGAATCATTGGAAACCATGCTGAGAAAGCCACCCAGAAGATTTGGAAGGAGGGTGATTGCAGAATTGTTTCTTTTCAATATTCTTAAGATTACTTCATAAAATTTTGTTCTTTAAGAAATTTCCATTCGAATCAGGAGTTTTCTATCAGGAGCTAAATTAACTATTTTTTAGATAACTCCCAGCAAAAGCTTTGTTTACTTTATCAATTTCGTCAAATGTCGAAGAGTAATGGAATATAGATCGATGAATGTTAGCTATGCGCACAGTAATATTGAGATGCTAACAGTTCAGTATTGGATATTAGATCAATGATTCAATTTCCAACTAAAATTACCTTAATTTAGAACATTAACGCGAAAATCTTTAAATCGTCGCCGAGGAGGATAAGTACTTCAGCAAACTAGTTTATTCATGGGATCAAGCAAATCTGTTGACAAAAATTTATCTTTACAATAAAAATCGGAGGCAGCAAGTCTCTTTTTCAATTCGTGTAATTGGATTACAAATTCATCACTTTAAACATATCTTTAGGTGTTACAACATAGAGAGTACCTAGCTTATTAGCTACCTTACTCTCTTGAACAACGTTAATGATTATTATCTCTTTATCCTCAAGCAGTTTAGAAATTGTGCATAAATCAGAGTCTTTGGAAACCTAAATAAGAGAATGTGATTAGAAAAATTAAAGCATGTTTAGTTACTTTTTGGACTTCTTTCTGAATCAATTGAGATAGCTATCATACGCTCACCTTCATTTACGTTAATAATCTTCCAATACTATTCAGCAATCTTTTACAGTATCTACTTCCTACTTTTCATTGAAAGAACTTCATTACTTATGACAACAAAAGATCAGCTATGGATCAAACTTTTACATTTGGTTCTTAGATCCAATAAATAATATTAGTAATTGTGTAATGGCTTCTTTGCAAAAATAGTTTTGCTTATTATGAGAGATAAAAACTTTTCAGTGCTTGACATTGATGAATATTGAATCGTAAAATCGTTTAACAATTAAATGCGAATTAGATTAAATCATAGTAGCCATGCATTTAGTATAACATGGAATGACTTGTTTATAAACAGACAGTATCCAGAAGGTGATTAATCACCTCAAGCGCTCATCACTTTAAGCATGTCTTCAGGTTGGACAACATAGAGAGTTCCAACTTTGTCACCATCTTCGCCATTATTTGCAACCTGAATGACCACGACCTCATTATGTTCTAGTAGTTTCGCGATTATGGATAAATCAACATCTTTGGAAACCTAAATAATAATAACACAAAGCATTAATCAGTAAAGGTATTATTTAAAAGAATCATTACAATTTGGCATTCTTTCACTATCGCTTTGCTTGCTGATTGATCTGCCCTCTTTCTTTCATTGATAATCTGATTCATCAGTGACTGCTTCGAAATGTACCCATAAACTTTTCCCTTCTCAACCACAGGCAAAAATCTCACATTCTGTCCCATGAGTTTGGTGACTTCACCAATCGTCGCATCTTTCTTGACATATTCGCTTTCTTTTAGCTCTAGCTTCTCCCAGTTGACACCAAACAGTGGATGCTTCGGGTCTGAAAGCGTGTTCAAGTCCATGTAGCCATGTCTTCTCATCCAGGTATCATTTAAGAATTCAGTCATGTAATTTCTGATTGAATCACCGAGAATGACCACGCATCTCACTCCTTCACCGAGATTGTTTTCCTTTGCATACTGGATAGCAGCAGCAACAGCTTGTCCTCCTGAACCTCCACATAGAATGCCTTCCTCTCTAATAAGACGCCGCGCCATATCAAAACTATCTTTATCGTTTACCTTAATCCATTGATCAATGATCGTCCTATCACAGGTTTTCGGGACAAAATCATATCCAGTGCCTTCAACACGGAAGACCTTTATATCCGTTTCATTCAGCTTTTCTGGAAGTGCAAGGATAGATCCATACGGGTCAACCGCAATGACTTTGCATTGAGGAATTTTTTCTTTGAATTTACGACCAACTCCAGAGATAGTACCTCCTGTTCCTGATCCCGCGAAAAAGTAGTCAATCTTCCCATCACACTGGTCCAAAAGTTCTTCAGCCGTCAAATCATAATGAGCCAATGGGTTCGAAGGGTTCGTGTACTGACAGAGAATGTGCGCATTTGGTAATTCCTTTTCCAATTTCTGAGCTATAGAGATATGGGATTCAGGATCATCCCAATGAGCTTCAGTCGGCGTAATGATGACTTCTGCTCCCAGTCTCCTCATCGTTGTGACTTTCTCCACTGAGGTCTTCTCAGGAGTTGTGACGATCATTTTATAGCCTTTAATTGCGGCTATAAGGGCCATACCAATTCCAGTATTTCCGGATGTAGCTTCAATAAGTGTGTCTCCAGGCTTTATTCTGCCTTCTTTTTCAGCATCGTTGATCATTCGGAGCGACATTCTATCTTTAACAGCTCCACCGTAATTCATGTACTCACATTTAACTAAGATTTCACATTTTACACCCTCGGATTGTGGAATCTTGTTCAGACGAACAAGTGGAGTGTATCCTACTGTGTCTAAAATACTATCTTTTATTTTGAATGTAAAAGGTTTGTATTCTTCATGTGTATAATGGTGCTCTTTAGTGCTGTTTTCACTCCAAGTGCATTTGTCTTCAGCTGGAGCGTATTTATACGCTTCAGGTTCGCCAATTTTGATCGGATTTTGCATGGTTTGGATTTTGGAATTTTGACAATTATCTTCAAATAAAAAGACGAAATTTTATATCTGATTCTTGTTAAGTTCTAGAAATTATATATTATTCCTTCCAGAATATCACTGTTTACCTTTCCAAAGAAAGAACTTTAACTTTCTTTGGATACACTTACTACATAACCATGCGAATAAAGTTTATTAGAGTTATATACAAGAGATTTAGATCCTAAGAGGTGATATTTTTCAAGTTTGGTCTTTCTTTATGGATTTTTATTGCGATTTATTCAGTAAAATTAAAGTTCGGAAAGAATATCCATTAGAATTGGAAGCATAGCTTTGAAGCGCTAATTCAGGTAGAACTAGGAAATTTCAGACAAAGAACAATTTACTTGTCCAGACTAGCAGAGTGTGAAAATCATATTCATCTAATCAAAAGGAATTCTACTCTAGAGAATTGACTCTGAAAAAAAAGGCATAGCTTCATTACAAGATGGCTCAAGGTATTAACAATAGATGCGCATGTGCTACTAGAACTTTCCTATAATTATCGTACCAAAAGAGAAAATTTAGAGCCCAATTAGAATGATAGCCTGCTTTATTTATTGTATTTATGCATTAGAAATGCCCAATCTGATCTCGTTACAAACACTGTAAACAATCAAAGTCACACTTAATTCGATCGATTTAGCATGAATGACTTTACGTTTTCAAGCTTATAATCCCAGCTTAATTTAAAAAGACTCACAAAGTGATAACTCTATCGAATCATGCATGAAAGTAACAAGAAATTCTTCTGGAAGCAGAACTCAAAATTGAAATTAGCGTAAAGAGAAGAAAACTTGAATTTTAAAAAAAAATTCCAAAAATCTTCTAAAGAGATGCCAATTAACCTCCCATCTCTCAAGCTTTTATATTTGCAGATATAGTTAATCGGGATCATCCTACTGTTGAAATGAGCTTTCTTAATTCGTTGCTTTAAAAGACTCAACTGAATATGGATAAAGAATATAAAGTTAACTGAAGATTGAGCGTATTAATAATAGAATGAAAATAGAATGAATATAGAATGAATATGAATTGAATTATCAAAAATCCTTTTTTAACGATTGCCACAAAAAAATGATAAAGCCTCATTTATAAATTGAGTAGAAAAAAGTTATCATTATATCATATCCATTTCTCAGACAGCAGATGTCATTTCGAAAATGTAATGCTTATGCGCAGAAAAATCTTTTTGTTTTCCTCTTTCCAGAACAAAAAGACTCTGTTCCTTTCTTTTCTTTCTTTACTGGCGCTCTTTGAGGGGAATTGGAAGTATTGCACGTCTGGATATTTTCTAAAGTGAATAATTTTTCTCGCTCTGGTGACAGGGTTGTAACTTCAGTTTCATGCCTTTTATTTAATATAAGCAATTGAGGGTCATTGAAATCTCCAGTATCAAGCCATTGATGAATTGGCTCTGGGTAGGATTGGTAGGGTTTTGGAAAGGACAGACAATTAGTATGTTGATGGGGTCTTGCTTCAACACCAGTATTAGGTAAAATTGGTTTTTTCTTTTCCACTGTTTGGATCCGAGAAATGTTGTTTTGCAGTATATTTTGAATTTTTTGTACATTCCTAGGAGTTTTGAGCTCCAAATAGCCTGTAGATAAGTTTTTTTTGAGATTTTGACTTGACACAAAGGGGTTTTTCTTGATAGCAAATTTGTAGATACACTTCAGTAACCCGCAGCTCAAAGAATTATGTTCATTCTCTATTGGCAAATCCGTATCAACAGAAGAATCTACTATGTCATGAGATTCTTTGGTAAGCCCGATATCTCGAGAACTTCTAGAGCTATTCTCTCCAGCATCTTCGTGAATAAGCAACATCCTGTTGGATTTAATCAGATTTATATTAGGTAAAAGAAAATTTTGCTAGTGAATACTTGGAGTTTGCTTTTGAATTAGGTTGTGAATTGAAGTTCGCGAGTTTTTGCTTTAAAGAGGTTATTTTGGACTCCCATTCTGCGATTTGTTTTGTCCCTGCCTTAATTCTAGACTGGATCTGTCAAATTTTATATCAGATTAGGAATAACTTATCTCTTACGTCACGTTTAGCCTTTTGTAAAGACTTCATTGTCGCTTTCTTCATTTTAAACTCCACTAAAGCAATCATCCAGTCTAGTAATAACGAACTTCCCTTTGACAAATTCACGATCTTGGATTGTATTGCCTGATAATCGGCATGAAGTGGCATCAATTTATCCAACTGCTCCTGCGGAATATTTTCTGGATTAAAGGAATTCATAAGCGTCTTCAAAGGTTGGTAGTTCTTTGTGGCTGCCTATTATAACTCATCTTAATGTTCAGCTCAGAATTTTGAAAAACCTGGAACATTTTCCAATTTTTTTCTTTTTGATCGAGGATCATCATAAATTTTTCAGCGATCATTGATATTTCAGGTGTAAGCTTTTTGATATTTCCCATTTCCAAGCAAACCTCTCTTGTAAATCCCCAATTCGCGTCTTTGATTCTTTCAATAATCACTTCCAATTCATTCCTGTAGATTTCTGTTAAAATTAAGGAATATAGTGTTTCAACAAGTGAATTGCATACGAAATTGCTGCTGAATTGACTGGGCTTTCCGATTGGATTGTTCGAGATCAGCTTGCTCGGTTCTAACAGCATTCATCAATATCTTGATTTCATTTTCTATTTTCTGTCACAAATAAGCTGATGCATGGGATGTATGAAGATAACTTTTTCTAGTTCCAGTTGAAGACAAATGC
>ENA-UOTX01000765-UOTX01000765.1-compost-metagenome-genome-assembly--contig:-NODE-765-length-30892-cov-13.713581_pt1 | contig 30892 bp, 25 predicted proteins | sample MGYA00238143_ERZ746982 | MGnify/ENA primary metagenome ERZ746982 (study PRJEB28758, sample SAMN06268862) | compost metagenome | isolation source: single cell | place: USA: California, Emeryville, Joint... | reverse complement strand
TCAATGATTATGATATAGAGGATGGCCTTCCGATTTTCTTAGATCTGAGCTGTTTTCTTTTGCTGAACTTTGATTTGCTCCATCCATATATTTGGAGATCAATTCTGAACAGTTTAATTATTGTGATTTATTTATAAATCTCCTTGATGACAGGAATGCTACAAAGTTGAAGAAAATGACAACGCGTATAATTCATCTTTGCTTACTTAATGCATTCTTAAGCGCATGATACTTTTTCTCAATAACATTTAGATCAATTTTCATTGTTTTTTTTTTCAGTCTTCGAGTTTGGACATTTATCATCTTGTAACAGAAGAGAGTATGCTCTTTCAGATATTCAGTAAACTGTTCGCGATAGAAATGCATTTTATATCTCCAATAGAAACATTTTCACAGAGGATGTGCTGAGCATCATTTTTCTAGATTACTCAGCATTCACCAATGCATATAAAAAACACGTGCTATCATTTCATCAGCGTACAACGCTGAATGAGTTGAAAGGCAGAAGTAAAAAGACGAGATAATCTGCTCGATTTCGAGACGCTTTCTTCAAATAATATTCCAAAATAAGCTTTTTTTTTAATTGTTGACTGCCATTAGCTATATCAATACTGCTCGCTTGTTCTCTTCCTTCTCTAAAGATCACTTCAACTTATATTGCACAAAAGTATAAAGGTGAATCTAATTTGCCATTCATTGGCATCCTTCCTTCCCATAATCAAGGTACTAATCGCAAAAAAGTTACACATTAGGAGTCTCCAGGAAAGACCTTAATATTCAATTTAAGACGAAGATCTCATTTTCAGAGCTTTTAAAGCATTTCATTAAATTAAGGACCAGTCACTCAGAGAATTCAAATTTAAATTTACAAACCATAAAAAAAAGAGAGGGCCAATATTACCTTCATTTCAAGCACTAGAGTTGTAACACCCTGTCAGACAGGCTAGTCCACTTCTCAGTCACTATTTCGAATAAGATATTACAACTTTCACTCATAAGACAACTATCTATTGCAGCTTAATTCACAAGGCTCCTCCAAATTAAAACTATTAAAAATATAGTGGAGTGTGGTCAGGAAAATTCTGCTGATTGGCTCATTTAATGCAAATTCCATCATAACCGTTGTTTGCAAAGATAAATCTCCAAAACAACGCTCTCAGGCTTTAAATAAGAGAATGATGGATTTGAACTGGCATATTTAACTTTTTTATAAAAATTACTTGCGTTTAACAAAAATTAAATTGATTAAAGCCGATCGCTCCTAATAATTACAGGAATTAAATTGAACCATTTGCAATTCCATTCTTAACCAATGAACGAACTCTCAGTTTTCTCATTATCCTTACTACTTCTTTGCTTGGCGCTATTGACCCAAACCTCTCAGGGAGCTTCCAAGCGAATCCTCCTTCAAAATAACTTCCCACTCGCCAACTGTACAATTGGAACCGTTGGAAAGAGTCCTCCAGCGTTCTTTGGCATCGAAGTTGACTACATGAAAGATCTCGCAACAGAACTGGGATGGTCAGATAGCTTCTGGGACTTCGAATGCGTTGATTCGAAGGACCTGACGACCCTTTTGAACTCAGATACTACTCTCTACATCGGAGCTCTTGGAGGTCAACGTATTCAATACGAGCAAATGATCGGAGGCTATACTTACTCCCGACCTACCTTATTCTCAGGTCTTTCGACTCTGATTCATGAATCGTACGACCAGTGGTTCTTTATTACCATTATTTCATTGAATGTCGGACTGGCTATTTTAGGAACTGCGATCGGTGTAGCTCTCTTCCAATATGTGTTTGAAGGCAGATGTGTAGGGCTGGAACAATACCTCTGGAACGCTTTCGCCTCGATTTTCTTCGTCAGTACGGTCAGATTGAGCACAACACCTGCCCGTCTTCTCCAAATCGCATATTGGTTCATGGTGCTGATTATTACTGCGACGTATCAAGCTAACATGACGGCGCTTCTCGCTGTGCAGGGCGTCATGGACGGTATTCAAAGCACAGCCGACTTGAACACAAAAAATCTTATGGCTCCTGCCGAGTTCGAATTCAACCTTTATTCTTACGGTATCAAGCCAACTATCGACGAGAACAGCTACGATCCTGAGTACATCTACGATCAGCTTGTCAATGGCGATTTTGACGGCGTGACAGTCCCTGATCCGCTTGCAAGTTGGATCGCCCAAACTTACTGCGAAGTGTATATGGTCACAAGATTTTATTACAAATACAACTACGGCATGCTTTTCGCATCAACTCAAGACTCTACCCTCATAGACGAAATCAATGTCGGTATCGCCTCGGTTAACAACGCCACAGGCTCGATTGCCAGAGTGAAAAATTTCCTCGCGGGCTATGATACCTGTGTCGAATCGTCCCAGCCGTTCCAAGATCGTATTATTTTTATGAGTCTCCAAGGTATTTGGATTCTGATGGCGGTTACATTGGGAGTTGCCATCATTATTCATTTCATCATCACAAGGAGCTGTACGAAAAGAATGCTGGATTTCTTAACAGAATGCACAATCCTCAATCCTCTCGAAGAAATAGATAACTACTTGGTCGGAGACGCGCTTATCGTTCAAAACCTTAAAGACGTCAGCCAGCTTCGAATGAGGAATCTCGAGAAGATCGTCAAGGAGCGGCTCTATACCATGGACACTCACATTGACAAATTCAGGAAGCTGTTGGAGAAGAAAGTCACTGGAAGAGAGCTCCAGACCATCGTGAACCTTAATCTTCATCAAAATGCAAAGAATTTGAAGAAGGTGAAAAGCACGAAATTGAGCGATGAAGCCGAAGTGGAAGTCGAGAAAGAGGAAGAGAGCATCTCTTTCTCCGTGGGTCGAGAGAAAAACGATGAGAATGAAGTGATTGAGCTCCAGAATATTGCGGTTGCAAATGATCCCTCCGACTTCAAGGTCAGAACGATTAAGAAAAATGAAGATGAGAGCGAGCAATAAGCAAACAAATCACGAGTTACATATGAAAAACATAAGCCTTCATTTTTTTTTTTTGGTTTGGCATTTGAAGGATTAGGCCCTCCTCGATTGCATGTCGATTGCTTTCATATGATTTAGTGAGGAATCGTTACGTTTATACCATTAAATATTTACGAAAGTTCAAAATATCAAAATGGGTGAAGTAATGGCTAAGATGCTATTGATAAAAGCAATCTATATTATTTGCGCTCACAGTTAGTGTCTACAAGCCTCCTCAAAGTTTCGGTTGGTATAATTCTTATTGATAGGAATGATTCACTACCGAAATGCTGGGAGCGAATGCGACTGACTATTGAATTTGTTGGAAAATCGTGCTTGGTTTGCGCGAAAACTTGAATCGCCCTCCAAATTATCACACTATTTATACGATCAAACTCATTTAAAAAATATTTTACTTGAAAAAAAAACAGAGAGATTTAGCGACTTTGAAGAAGAAATTACGGATGGAAGGTGCTCTCCCAAGCAAAATTCTCTCTCCTTCAGGCCCAACAGACATCAGCGCGTTTACCTCAGCAAAGGTGCTCGGTTTGTACTTTTCTGCATCTTGGTGCGGTCTCTGCAAAGAAATCACTCCGAAGCTTGTGTCGATGTATGAAGAAGTGAACAAGCCAGAGACGCAGTTCCATGTGCTGTTCGTGTCAGGAGATGAAGGGCAAGCTGACTTTGAAGCATATTATAAAACAATGCCTTTTTTCGCAGTGCCATTGGATGACGATGTGATTGAGCAATTGGCTAAAACTTACAAAGTGGCTTCAATGCCTACCCTTGTGCTTATTGATAAGACAGGGAAAGTTATCAAGGATAAGGCTCATAATTACATTCAAAACCACACATCGAAAACGTGGAAGGAGGTTTTTAATTCCTGGAAAGCGTTGTACCCTTAAGAGTACTGAGAATTTTCATTTATTGGATATTATATAGTTGGAAAAGTTCCTATCTTTGAGTAATCTACATATATTTTAAATTGAGGAGAGAGATGGAGAGAGAACAAAAAAAAGACTCTAAGATAATCTTTCTTTATTGTAAATTGCTATGGCTAGCTGCTCCGCTTATTAGCTCCAGAAATCAACATGCCAATTGAAGAGGGAGCGATTTGAGACACAACTTTTGGTTAACAAAACAGCAATAGCTTAATAGAACGCTTATAACCTTAAGAGTTAAGGAGATTCTCGCTTTTTGTGAGCTTGAAAAGAATTTATGATTTCTTTCGCTTGCTCATGAAGACGGTGTTAGCTTTTTTTTGTTAAATCGGACAGTGCTGTCAATTAAAATCTTAAAATTTGTTCAAGATTCAGATCTCGAAAGAGCAGTTTTGCTAAAATTTAGTGATTAAATCTCAGTGCCAGGCTGCTGATTGAGAGCGTCAATCATGGCTGATTCATAGGTAGTTAAATATCAAAATTCTCTTTGTGTAATGATAGCTGCTAAGTTAGTCTTAAATTGTTGTAAGTTGAGATTGGCGTTGCCCTATCTCATAGAAACTCGCAGACTTTCTTCGGTCCATTTAAGCGTTGCAAACCTTAACGTAGTATTGCGTTTAAGGAATATATAATAACAGAAAGGAAATTGAATTAAAATTTATTTAATGTTTGACTCTTCAGAAATAGACAAACAAACCGAAGCTCAGATATATCAACAAGCTACCTCTAAGAGACATCTTCTTAGATGAGTATAATAAGGCAACGATGACTAGTGTAGATGGAAGAAAACAATTTTCATTTCTTTTTATTTATAATGAAATACCTCGAACCAGAACTTTGATCCTTAGTCTAATTTAATTATTAAATGAAGTTTTATCAGGTTTTTTTTTTTGGATAGTGAATCTCACGGAAATGCGACCTGCGCCGGCAATCTCAGACTCCATTGAGCTAATGACTCTTTTCATTTGATAAGCCGTCGTCTTCAGTGAGAATAACGGCATATACACTCAACAAATCCAAAAATAAATTCAAAAAAGGTTTCAAATCCCGAAAACATATTGCCCCTTGGAGATTCTGCGAAAAGAGTGAGGACGTCTAAGGACAAGCAAATGAAAACAAGATATTTGGTCCTCCTATATTGACCTGAGGTGATTAAAATTTATTAAATTCGAGATTAATAAGTAAAATATCTGCTCTTCTTTGTTCCAAATGCTTAATACAAATGCAAAGCTTGCTATCAACTCCTTTGTGAAATGCCTGCCTCATTGAAAGCTCTTTCATTTCGCAAAATTTCGCCATTCTCAGAGTTTTTGAGAAAATTGAGGAATTATGTCAATCATAGCTTAATTTTTAAAGGTTCGAAGCAGCGATCAGCTTTCTTCAAGCCTAGCCCCATCAGAAAAGTTTGTTTAACATCGTAGTTTTCAATTTGATTTCTGAGTGAAAGTAGCGATACTATGTTCTCAATAAACTTTTAAAGGCATTTGAAAATTTAAATTTGCTATTTAACACAATTAAAAGTTTTATTCAAATATTTAAAAGAAATTAAAGTAAATAAAAATTTGGATTGAGTCGAATTATTTACGTGTAGCCGCTTTCGCTTTAAATTATAATTGTTTTTACTATTCTACGGAAATATTTTCTCCCGCTCGTGTTTCATGGCTTACTTCCCTCACAACCTACTTCCTGAATTCCAGAAACTCAAAGCCGACAGTTTCCAAAACGCATTATCTTCAGGTTCATACCAATCGCCTCCAAAGGACTTCTCAGCAGCCATAAGCCCTTATCAAGACCTTGGTTCGCTTATGGCGACTATGAGTGCTCTCAACGCTCAGATGAGCCTCCAACAAATGGCTTTTCAGCAGCCTGAGCAAGCAATGATCAATGAACTTATGCTACAAAACGAGATTCTTCAACTGAAGGTTCGAACCCTTACAGCTGAGAAGGAGGCTCTGGCTGAGAAGTTAGAAATCATGCAAGAGAAGCTTAGAAAAATCACAAACACAAAGGCGGTGATCGCAGAAGAGACTTCGGGCAAGAAGAAACGATTCCGACGAGTTGCCAAGGATATCGCTCGGGATTTCAGCTGTCCTGTTGCGGGATGCGAGAAGAGTTATGGCTCGGAAGGTTCGCTGCATCAGCATATCAGACTGAAGCATCCTAGCTTTGATCTTGTACAATGGAATGAGTCGATAGGCGGAGCAAAGAAACTGAAGCCAACATCAGTTCTTATGAGCGGCAAGAGCGATTTGGGACAGAATACTTCTGAACCGCTCTCAGAAAACACTCCTAAATCGGAATAAACTGTGCTGTTTGATTCGAGGCGCAAAGCCCTTAGTAATTGCATTTATAAGAAGGAGCTGGTAAATTAAAATGATTATTTAACATTTCAAATTCTTGAGTTGAGTTTTTTGGATTTTTATATATATATGGTTGTTTTAAGTGGTGTTTGCTATTCCCACTTCTTTTTCATATCGATATATTGGATGTTAGCCTCAACGGGCTTTTCAATGTGGTCATTTCACGTCAAATATAAATGTGCTGTTGCCCAATAACTCCAAAGTAAATCCTTTCAGTGTCAATTATACAGAGATAAGAGCCTTGCTCGTGTAATAGAGTTCAGATGATTTATTTTTATTTTTTTTCGAATGTTCAATAAATAAGGTTCGAGTTCTTCGCTCAGATATGATGATATACAGAGTAGATATCACTGCGTCTCAAAACTAGCTGTAGAATACTGTTTAACAAGAAAATATGAAAGAGACCAATACGAAAAAAAAGTAGATTTATAGTCTCTTAATTTGCTTACTGAGCAGGACTTCCCTCATTCACGAGCTTTTTCACGTCGTCCTTGAGAACTTTGAACCCTCTGAAGAATTTCCGCATGATATGAATTACAAGGATAGGTACAAAAGCAATTAGCACTGCGGCGAGTATAAACGCGAATCCTCCGCGAGCAGAGCTGAGCTGACTGTCTATCAAACTCGAAAGGCCTTGTATGACTTTTTGAGGCTCAGAATCGAAAAAGCAAGCACCGGATATCTGGATATAGTTTTCGGCGATATCCTGAATATCGCCTTTGGCACGATCGATTGAACCGAGTCCAGCCGCTGCGGTAATCATCGTAAAGAGCATCCATAGCACGATGAAGACTCCAATTCGCTTGTATCTATCTTCCTCGCTGGCCTTTGGATCGGCGAAGATCGTTACTTTGCTTTTTTCAAGGATGTCTCTGAAGAATAACATCAGAATTACCGCATCGAAAGTTATGAGCCAGAACAGAATAGCCCAGCAAGAGGCGTTTAATCTGCCAATGAAGTCATTGAAGTTGTCTTGTATCGTTAAAAACTGCGTCGCGTTGAAGGTGGTGCATGAAGAGCTCATGCTGTAGTAGTTCACTTGAACGAGCTCCACGTTATTCGTTAAAAAGTTTAAGAGACCAGGGAGTTGCTTCGCTGAAGGCCACCAAGTCTGAGCTTGGAAGAGGGTGGACTGAGTAGTTGCGGCTGAGTCCACCTGCTGGAAATTAGAGGCGGTGCCGAACTCACCGCAACCGTCTTCAGCAATGTTTAGGCCTGGATAGTGGGTATTATTGTTTGGCTCGCTGTGATCGGCAATACAACGCTTCTGATTAATGGTAAGATTCAAATCAGCCACCACAATAGATTGTTGCGTATCTCTAAGTAAGTTGAGGTATCGTCCACCACCAGGAAGCAGGTGCGCTGACCATCCATTATTAGTACTGGTATCGGCTGGAGTGTTACTAATTTGTACTGTAGTGAGTGGACAGGTCGAACCCATGACACATACGCTGTTAGGGCATTGTGTATAACCACTTGGGCAATTGCTTTGTATCGTAAAACCACTCGCTCTTTCTAAACAGAACTTAACGCCACCCCAATTTGTGAAATTCGAAGAGAAGCCCGGCTGAAATTGCTGGCAATCAAGCATGCATTCGTCAATTGGACAGACACCCAAATTGAATTCTTGTGTCATCGGATTGTAGCAAAATCTCTGAACGCCAGGCCACATTCCAAAAGACTCCTCTGTACCTGACGGGCAAGAAGTTCCAGCACTGACTGTGGTTATGTTTATGATCGGATTTGTCGAATAAAGGTAACCTAAACCCAAAAGCCCTCTGTTCACCTTTTCCGCTTGCGATCTGAAGGCTTCTGAGGAGCCAGCACGGATAATTATCGCTGCTAAAAGAACAGCAATCATAAACCACCACAACAAGATACAGTGTATCACCGATAAGACCGTGAAAAGCTTGGTTCGTTCCTGAGGGGGCTCAACTTCCTTCTTCTTTCCCGCATCATCGGGTTTTTTATCTTTAGGACTAGCCTCCTTATATCTTTCTGCTGGATCACCAGACTTCCCTTTGCCACTACCAACCTGTCTCTCCACGACCAGCCTGCCAGGGTCTTCTTCTTCTTTGCGATCCTCATTCATTTGACCATAAGCCAGTGGACTTTTCTTTTTCGGAGACGTTTCAAGCTGAATTTCTTTTTTCTCTTTAGGAGACGCGCTTTTCACCTTGGGAGACTCGTTTTTCACAAGCTTGGGGCTCTTCTTGTGCGACTGATGCTCTTCTGGCTCGATCTGAAGGTCGATCTCCTCATGAAAAGCCTCCTCAGGCTCTGCCACCTCATCTCGATGGACATGAGGGCTGGATTCTCTGGAGGCACCTTTTTTTGAACCGCTTTCTCCCATTCTCTGAGGACTCTGATCTTCGTATGCCTGTGCTTGGGAGTAAGGACTGCCTTCTTTTTTGATATTTTGCGGTGACGCCTGTTCCGGTTGGAACTTTCCTTGTGGGGACTTGATCTCAGATTGGAATCCTCCTTGTGGAGATCTCATCTCCGCTTGGTTTCCTCCTTGTGGAGATCTCATCTCTGCTTGGTTTCCTCCCTGAGGAGATTTTACCTCCGATTTTATCGGCTGCTCACGTTGGGACTGACCCATGGGAGAGAACATCACTGGAGACATCATTTGAGCGTTCCCAGCGTTTTGGTAGTAAGGTCTCACAGGTTCAGATGTTGTGAGCACCTGCAGCAGTTTTTTGGGGGTAAATTTGTTCAGAATGGGGAGGAATTTCTCCAACTGGGTGAGCGCAGCCATAAGGTCATTCACTGAGCTTCGCTGCTTGGAATCTCGCAGGAGACAGTTCAAAAACATATAAGTTGTATAGCCTACCAAGGAGTTGATATCCTCTGTCGGAGTCTCTAGTGGGAAAGGCTCCGTTTTCATGAAATTGTTTCTTATGCTGTCCAAATCTTCAAAAGAAATACCGAACGCCTCTAACGCACTGAAAACCAGTGAGTAGACATCCAATTTTTCAAGATCGTCTTGATCGTGTTCTACGTTGATGTCAGGGGCTTTGTAGTGGTCGGGAAGAGCCGGAATGAACTCTGCGTCTATGAATCTTCTGATATCCCAGTGAGTAAGAGAATAGATCTTTTGGCCTTCGTTATTGATCTTATAAACGATGGATTGAGGACTCACTTCAAGGTGGTGGATATTGGCCTCTTTATAAGCGATCAACTGCTCGCAAACATCGTATAATAGCATAATCATTTCACCAAACTTGAGAAATGCTCTACTGTGAATCAAATTGTCAAGCGAGTTCTCTGGCGCATCCGATATGAAGCAAACTACGGTGTAATTACCGTCCTCGTCCTGAACTTCATCAACAAGTACAACACGATACTTCAATGCAGAAGGAAGGTTGTAAGAGTTCAAAAGGCTGAGGGTTTTCATTCGTCTCTCAGTCTCTTTCATGACTATCTTGAGGTCTATTGAGTCAGGAAGCCAGTGTTCCTCGACAGCGTATTTCCCGTCTTGAAATTCGCCTTCAACTCCGTCAATTTTAGAATAAGTAATCCAATCGCTAAGTTGCTCCTTCTTGTCCCAATCAAACAATTGGAGGCCTTGGTTGTGGAGTAGAGGGATGTCAGGTTTATCGCCCTGTTTGAATGCGGAGTCACTCATGTCTTTTTCGTTGCCTTCAACCATTTTTCTACTTTCTGATTTCCTTTCCTTTTTTAAAAAATTTAAATCCAGTCGATTATTAAGATCGGAACTCAGTTAGCTTAACAGCAGAATACTGAATATTATTTGGAAGCCATACGAGGCCAATATGGCGAATTTTCGGTTTTTGTTCTTTGAAATTAGGCTCTCTAAGAGCGCAAGATCGGTTCAAGTGCAATTCTTAGTGGTTTTAAAAATCACAGTTTTGAAATCAGCTCTTCAATAATGGGTTGAGACCTCCAACAGTCTTTATGGATTGGAAAGATAAAATGAAATGATGAGGAGAGTGAGCTTCTAAGTCTCGTAGGCTACGTTTCTTATCAATAGTAAGAAAAACCGGTTTAAATACCATTTAACGGAATTTTTAATTATGGTAATTTCAACATTGAAAATCAAGCCAACAAATGATATTGAGGGTGTGAAACGATGGGATATCTTATGCTTCAACGGCGACAATGCTTTTAGTGAAAATTGGGTGATTTTCGAATTTTGCGATCAAATATCAAGTTGGCGTCTTTGGGAACTTCGAATTTGGGAATGAAGTTCAAAATGAAGAAATTCGATAAAGAATTTTTGAATTACCAAGATACAAATTTTTCAAATATTTTATTGCAGTTAATAGGCCAAAAGGCCATCATCATTGAAGGAAAATCAGAAAGATAAAATAACTCACTGTAACAGAGGCAAAATAGGTACAAGAGCCTGTATTGTCAGAAAAAGAAAATGCTCTTGACTAATTTGAGCTGTTCTTATTAGAAACAGCCGGAGTGCATTTTCTTCTGAATTGCACTTCTGAATGAGCTTATCCTCGACGTAATTCAGATTTTACGGTTAGATATGGTGTAATTACCAAATGCTTCAATATTGAACTAAAGATGGAAGGCTTTGTGAGTGAAAATGCTCAGGAGTACATTGAAGAAGAGCAATAAATAAATCTTTGATTGTGGAGAGCAGATTAGCTTATCGGCGTCCATTTGATGAGGGAGCTCAACAATCATTGCTCATACGTTATTAGTCAGCTGAGAGAGAGCAGAATGATAGATTTTATTTTTTGAGACCATAATCAGACAATTTCAGACATCTTCGGTGCATGTCAGATCTCAATGCTCTATTAAGAGAAAACACCATTTGAATTGATCGTTCGTATACCTTTCTATTCTCTCAAGACCAACTTTCCGAAAAAATAAAAATTGCAAAGTTTCGTTTGAATTTATTCAAAATTTTCTCTTTGCTTTAAGAAGACAAGAAAGGCATCCCAGAAATTTATTAATGATAGTGCTTTTTTTCTCCTCTATACTAAGAGGGATCTTGACGTGGACTGACTTCCTTAATAGAAATGTTCCCTTCAAGCAAAGAGAACATGCGAATTAGTGAAGCATAGTTGCTTCCCTTCTAAATTCAAAAGCCCGTTTATATAGATAAATCTTCAAAGCTTTCTCAAGATGGACTCATATTTTAATTAACTCTAAGTGCAAATAATTATCAACCTATAAAAGGCAACATGCCCAAATAATTTTTTGAAGAAATACTTGCTAGTTATATAAATAAGGAATTCATTTTTAGAGCTCTCCTATACCCGGAAATTTGGCAACAGCTTGTTGAATTCTTTTAATGCATTGCCAACAACTCTCTCTATTCGAGTATGCACGCAATCAGCTTCTCTGCTCGCTTTTCTACGGTTGCTCATGGATTTTGTAGTCAGGCACTATCAATCAGAAGAATTCCCCTAATTTCACTTCTATCCCCATCTAAACTCAACACTTCTTCGTTATATTATCAATGCTTCTCCTTCTTAACAACTCAATAGTGTGTTGATAGAACTTATAACACTAATAAATTCATTAAATTTCTATTAGTTGATTGCTATATGAAATTATTTTGAAGGAGACCACTTAAAACTGTTAAGAAAGCAAAAAGGGAAGTCCTAAATGAAAAGCAATGCATTGCAAACCGAATAGTAAACTAATTAAAGGGATACTGATTTCTTGTTTCTTTTGGTCTCCAGTCAGCCACAAAATTTCATATTCCACAACTAGTCCAACTGATTGGAAAAATTTAGAATTCCTGTTCACTTCCATTATCTATATATTTATATGGTGATATGCTCATTTTAAGAGCATTCTTGCCAGCCGGATTTTCATTCTATGTCTGAAAACTGGTTGCTTAATCCCCACCCAGAACCTAAAGCACCTAAACAAGAAAAACAGACTCATCTTCATTTGGAACTTAGCGTCAATACCAGTCTCTGATCAACAAGACTTATACTTTCTCGGCATCGCATTCCATGGCACTTCGACGGCAATATCACATTTGAATATTTTCAGAGCGTTGATTTTGAAATTGGCTTTGTAAATACTGCAATGAAAGTCCAAAGTTTGCTTATGATATTTCCAAAAAATAAAAAACATAATTAAAAGAAATCCGTTTTTTATAACAGTTGAACCAGTATTAAATAGGTGGCTTAATAAGCCACAGGTGCTTTATTAAGCTCAGGTGATTAAAAAGCATGAATTAATTTAAAAATCCACTCCATGCGATGCCACTGCGCCCACTTTGAATGAGCCGTAGGTAGGTCCATATTTGCCAGCACAATTCCATTTTAATCTTTTTTTCCCATCCATCACCTCCTAGCAACCCTGAAGCCTTTTCTTCTTTTTCAATATCTATTATCATGATCTTCATTATTCTTGGGTTTGGCTTTCGTATTCCAACAATTGACTAAAAACTTCACTACAACTCATCACAGAGTCATCATCGATTACAATGGCTCATAGTTCACCCAACCCGCCAAAAGCTCCAAAAGATATCTTTTAGCTAATATTTAAATGACCTTTTGCGAAAAGCACGAAGTCTTACTTATCACTCAAAGAAAAGAGGACGTTAAATGCAAATAGGATAGATTACCTTGAATTAAATTCATTGACCTAATATATACGTTGAAAACATATGTTAAATCAGGCGTTTGAAACCTCTGGTGAATTCCACTTGACTCCTATCTAATTAAGACGCAGGAGTTTAAAATAACTCGATTTCCTTCCAACGTTATTTTTCTACATAATGGATTTGAACTCCGGATAGCTCTGGAATGCTTCGATTTAATTATACGTTGAATTAAAGTACGATTTTTACTTCAACGTATAATTTCAGAAAACGCTATTTTTGGAACATATTCAAGAGGACTCAAGAGCAAAACCTTTAGCGACCGACCACCAGCAATGACTTTTTCGCTATTTGAGCCCTTTGAGAGGAAACGGAGACGCATTCTAAGCGATTCCACGATCCCTGACATTAACGAGCGTTGAAATTGACTATTTTATTGGATTGCTAATTAGAAACTTCATAAAATGACGTCAGTTAACTGAGCAATAAAATGGTCTTTAATGAGTTTGAGACTCATCAAGGACCTGCTTCAATTGCTCACTTTCTCTTTATTTCGAACTATTTTTATAGCTGAGCTATCTGAGCGAGGGTTGTATGCATGTCTGGCAAAAGTGTTTAAGAACAGCTCAACCTGATCTTGAATCCCATTCGTAACTTAGTAAAAAAGCAATTAAAGTTTTTGAAAGAAAATTCTCTTCCATTAAAACTTTATTCTCAATCATCTGATCTGGATGCTTAAAATAAAGCTGCGCGATTTTAATAGCTCCTAGCGACAGTTTAATCTAACGTACTCATGCGACTCGACTCAATTTGATTTTGTACAAGCGACTCAATTTGATTTGTACAAACAATCCTAAACTAATTTATACTCTGAAAAAGCCATGATCGCTGCTAATGCTGATAAAGCTAACATATCTCGTGACCGAGTCCTCGGCTACCTTCCTCTAAACACAGCCTGCAGATCCGCAATATTGATTCAAAACTCACTAATCGCAGTACAAATATACAAAGGCAGTCTGCCCACTTACGAGTCCTCAAGCATTGCTCTCTTCAACTCTCGCACGAATAAAATCGTGAAACAATTCAACGTTGCGATGAGCCAAGCTCCTTCGAACCTCCAACAGCATACCTTAATTACTGATCCTCTCGAACAGTACCTGATTGTCTGTGACGACTTTGGAATTTACATCTACTCGATGCAACGAGCCTTTAAAATCTATAGCAAGTACAGTGTGCCAAACACCGCATTTGAATCTCCTTTGCCATTAATCCGTGTAAACCAGCCTTTAACTCGAGTTAGGGCAGTGAGTCCAGAAGAATTACTGATCGCGAAAGGCTCTTCTCTGGTGAAGTGGAATTTCCAGAAAAATCGAGCCGTCTCGACGTTGCCTGAATTCCTTGGATTTCAGCAAAATCAGAAAATAGCTGATTTTGAATGCGATGTCGAAAAACAGTTACTTTTCGTGATGATCGAACTCCTTTTCACGTATGAATATTGCGAGATAATCATCTATGACTTGGACGAGCTGTTGCCGCTGTCTACGTACAGACTCGACTGTTCGTTCTTAAACCGCTTCTGGAGTGTAAGCATCGAGAGTGGGTCGATCTCGGTAATGCAGAGCGACCTAGTGAAGAAAAAAAGCATGGTTACCTTCCTGCGGTTGAATCCTGATTTTGAAATGAAAAAAGTGAAGAGCCATGAGGTTGAAGGATGGACTCTTCAGCATTTGGGTGCTTCCAAAGAAATCTCATGTATTATTATATCTCAAATGGTGGATACGGCGTTCAAGCGCGTTTGGGGGTTTTTCGAACACGCTGAAGATAGGTTTTTGAAGGCGATCTATAGCGTGAAGCAAGATACAGGAAGCATCCATCTTCCTCGAGTCCAGAAGATTTTTGAGTATTTGGATGGACTGGGTTGCTTTGTTGGTTTCGACCATGGAGCGGTGTTTTTAACGAAGAAACATGACGTTATCAAGAGGAATAAACCTCGTCCTTCAAAGAAATTTTGGGAATATGTCGGAGGTACACCCCAAGCTAACTTATAAAATTTTTGGTTGCATGGTCCTGAGTCCGTTTTTATATCGGGATTATTTGTTAGGTTTTTGTAGTTTTACTGTAGGGAGCTGTCGGCTCTATATTATTAGGAGCAGACTGCTCTTTATGATTAATTGTAACAATAGGTCCTCATAGATATGAGGTGAATAATCATTCTATATCAAACTTCAAATATTTTTCAAGGAATAGCGGTTATTTCAGTTAGTTGATGCATGTTTCCAGGCTTTTGGACTAGCGGAGAGGAGATTAGGTATCTGAGGTGAATTCACGTTCTTGAGAGCGCCAGTAGGTCTTTTTCCCTCTCGTTAAAGAGACCTAAAATATTTGCGAGTAATCTTACTTAATGAAGGGTAGCCGAAAGGCCGAGAGACTTGCTATAAGTAAGAGTTTCTATTCAGAAAAGAGTTACAGATTAAACGAGGTGTATTAGCATGTTTCTAAATGAATTTATTGTTTGTCGTCATTGAGAAAGAGCTCATTTGCTGAGGTATCGGAATATAATTATTAAGTTTCAATTTAGAAGCCTCTGCTTGGTGCTGGTGGATGACAATTATTCATTTCTGTAAATAAAGAAACGTATAAAACCGCCATTTGTAACGTCCAATCTCAGATTCAATAATTGATTCTGAAGACTCAAAGCAAGAGGAGATGACCAAATAACAAGGAACAAGGTTTATCAGACTCATGCAAGTTTTTTTGTAAACAAATATGATAATTCCCAAAGCTTTTCATGTCGCTGAAGAAATATATGAAGATGAATGATGTAATATCGCCAGAATAAAAGTAGAAATCTTTTCTCTCTGGATTGGAGGGACGTAGATCTTGCTGAGGAAAGGGGCAAACCTGGATATTTCATTGAAACCGGATCGGAAAGGACTCTGGAATCCGGAAACAAGTTGTTATATTTGTATTAAGATATTAACACTCAGGCGGATTAAACGGTAAGCTTTCCGTATTTTGTACATTCAAAAGGTAAATAAATAACGAAGGTAAATACGTTAGTGAGCCTAAGAAAACTAACGGAAGAAACGTATACTGATGAGGAATAAGAACTTCTTACAGCAAAATATTTGTCATTGGGTTGACCTATTAAAACAAATTATGATGCTTTTTTTTTTGAGCATTTCATTAAAATTATTATAGCGTCACCAATGCTCACCAATGGCTAAGTGAAAAAAACATGGAGTCAATATCCTCTAGCAAGGATGTTCGCTAGATTCGGTTATTCGAAAAAAAAGAGAAGATTTGGAGTCATATAATTGTGAAATTGTGAGACTTACTGCCTAAAAGAAGGTGGAAGTTCCGCAGACAAGTGCACAGCTAGGAGTGGTGTGCTGTATTCTAGAAGAAGCTCATAAAATTGTTGCTCTTATCGTGAATAATAGAAACTTTGTTAGGGTTCATTTTTTGAATAACAATTATCTTTATATGTGCTAATCTATATTGATTTAATAGCTGAATACTATCTATACATCGTATTAATTTGAGTTCTTGAAAGCAGAAATGTTTTCAACAAAACAGAACCTCCTACATTAGCCGCTTATGAGACTTGCCTTCCTGAAGATTATATGAAAAAATGACTTCAAAGTTTAAGTATTTTCAATTCATTTTCCAGAAATTATCTATCTATTCCACTTTCTATCAGAAAGGAGGTATTAAAAATGAGTGGCGTCTATATTTATATCGCAACGAACTTCGGAACTAAAGAATATTTAACAATTTACATTGAATTGAGATATACATTCTTGCAGCATTATAGCATTATGAAAGAATTCTCAAAAAATTCCAACCCAATTTACGGTTATTGATGTGGTTGTCATGATACAGTAACATCCTAACCTAAACTCAGATAATAAGTTTGTTTGAATGAATGGAGTCACTGTCCCAACGATGTTATACTTGACACTCACTCTTCCTTTATGATGCAATTTTAAATTCTGAGGTAGAAGCTAAATCCTTCTGCTGCATCAATGTTGGTGCAGGGTGAGAAGGACACAAGCAGATATCTATCTGTTGATAAAACAAGAGAGTACACGGAGTGATACTGCATTTATCTAATTACTTATGTTTCATAATATTCACGCAGATAAATAAATACAGATCGTTTCAAGTTCAATCAAGAAAATCGATCACATTTGAAATTAGTGCCGAGTTCACTTGCACAAACATGATGTTGGACTCACAGAAACATATTTCAAAGTTGCTTCAATTACTGACAATTCCAAATGCTAGGTTTCCCTAAAAACTCAATTTTTTCCATAAGAATTGACTGATGAGGATACAGGAAGGTCTGTGTAGCTTGATGAGCAAGCTTCATCAGACCCTCAGCTCAAATTCCTGAAACTCTTTCGAGTGAAATAAAGGATTTAGCAAAATAGATGCTAAAATGCACACATAGAGAGTAGTATAATTTTGAGGGGAAATCGTTGTCAGCTTCTGTCTTTGGGAGATAGAATATATTCGTTTTGAAGGCTGAATGCATAGTCAATCTCCACACCTTTTTTTATTGCAGATCCCATTCACCAGTATTCCAAAAACTGAAGTAAATTCGGAACAAAATACTCAACAGCCTTCTATAGCAAGCAATGAGATATGACTTTTCTTCACCTCTCTTCAGTGGAGAATCATACCAGCACAATTTAATCGTGAATAGCGCTACCTCTCTAAATTTTAAACTTATTCAAGTGGACCTAGTTACACGCCCTCCACTTTCCGACAGAGCCCTATGAGAGAAAAGCATAAATGATTTCGACAATGTCCTATTTAATTTCTGATATCAGTGTGTTCGGTGGATAAATAAGACTATGAGGTTTTTCCAAAGCGAACGAGTCAATTATTCTTATGAATCATCATATTACGTTTTAAGATTTAGTACCTTACAAAGACCATCGTACTTCATTTTTTTCCTCCAAAATCTCAGCCGCCACATCATCTGTTTTATCCAAAAGAAAAATGGAAGTTGCTAACAAATATCTTAAAATGGGTTGCCATAAACTGAGTCTATTTCTGATAAAATTATTAATGTACAGATTAACACAAACAAAATGGTTTCGTTCAGAAATCCTGAAACATGGAGTTATCGTTGCATAAACGTTAACTCTGAGCCCATTGAATTTAATACCTATCCTCTTCAGTTAGTTGTCTCGCTTTACATGGATTTTACATCTCAATTTTTCTTCATTCTTCAAGTTTCAATTTAAAAAAAAGGGTCTAACGCTGTTGAAGAGAATTCTAGAGTTTCGCTTCAAGGATTTAGTACCCTCATCCCAGAAAATTACCTCAAAGTGGGCCTGATAACATTCACAAATCTTCATGAATATTACATGATCAGATATTATTTAATTTAGCACAGATAAAGATCTTCTTTAATTCGACGTTTAAATAAAAGTAAATGCTACCAGCGGACGACAAAAGCAAGAAAAAGAATACTTCTGCAATAATTGAGCCGCTTGAGATCGAAAAACAGGCGAATCAAAACTCTTCAGGATCTGGTTTGCTAGACCCGAGCATTCAAGATGACCAAGGTGATCTTTAGAACTTTAGTCTCAATTACAAAAATCCATAATAGCTATAATTGATGCCTACAATGCACTACGAACAAAAATTGATGACGGAAACGTAAGCTCGATCCGGCTACAAAGCTAATTGCTCTTTTTTTCCGAAGGGCTATGAACTATTACGAAAAATAATTGGCGTGCTCAATGAAGAACAAAGAGTCAAAAAAGCAGCTAGACACTTTAATGACGCTTTAAACGCAAAAAGAATTCGTCATGACTTAGAATGTAACTTTAAGCTCAAGCTCATTTCTAATCTGATTTTCCATCTAGTCATAAACAACCCGATCTTAAGGCTCTGCTACGGTCTTCAACGATCAGGAGGATTCTTGTCGCTGTTGAGCTTTGCCTCCGTCGTTCATATGATAGGAGCTTTCTTGGAGCCGGATTACAGAGGCGATCAGAACAAAAACGGCATCAATATCGTCGTTCCATTGGAGTTCACCATAATCACTCTATATTTCATCGATGTTCTCACATATATCGTGATGAAGTGCTTTGATCGTGCAACTTCATTTCGTAAGAAATATCTCCACGAAAAATTTATTATTAAGCTGATTTGCATTGGGCTGTTTGTTTATGACGATGTGCGGTACTTCGGCCCGTCAGATGAGCAATTCTTTCTTTTTATCTGCATCAGACCAGGTTCTCATTGCTGCAAGGTTATTTGTTGCTGATTTTTTACAACAATTAGTTATGATGCTGATTTATTCAAGGTCTATCAGACGTGATTTTCAGGGGTTCTTCAGTATGATGGCACTGATATTCGACTTGCTTGTGCTGTTCCTTTGTGTTGTGCTGATCGCAACAGTAATCTCATTGAAGGTCATGCATGTAAGTCATGAAGCGGCTGGAGGAGAAGAGGAAGAAGAACTGGAATTGTATATCAACGAGTATGGGTCGTTTGGTCCTTCATTTGTGACTTTGTGGATGGGACTCTTCGGAGAAGGCTATCCAGAAAACATGATTCCGCAGTACATGGGAAACTCGTTGATTCTTTTCTTCTTCATTCCATACATGCTTATCGGAAAATTCATCCTGGAGCCGATTCCTGTTGCGCTTCTCGAACATAGCTATAAGCATTCGAGAAGTCACAACATGGTCGTGGATAGACTCGTTGAAAAGGAGGCTTTGTTCGCGTGCTTCGTTTGCATGCATACACATAAGTGAACCCTTTCAAGTTTTGTTTTTGCTAACTCATTCTACTATTTTTGTTTTTGAAAGGCACTCAAAGTATGTGCTAACAAAGGAGTCGTTCATTAAGTTGCTGGCAGAGATGATGGGCGCTGAATATGAACCAGAAGACATGAAAAATATTGTTAAGTTCTTTGATATCATAGATGACCGACAAAACGGCTACATTGTATGCTTTTTCCTTGGTTTTATTCAGGAGGAGCTTAACTTTTTCAACTTGAATCAAGGAACTTGAAGATTTCTATGAACTTCCGATTCTTATTAGAAGCCACCCTGGATTGAGAGTGAAACTCAGTCAAACAGGCTTACTGTCAAGGTGGTCAAGCTCCTTCGCTTGGAAATTCTAACAATTTTTCATCAGAGTGGCGCAATGGTGCAACAGCAAGCTCAGGCTCAAGTCAGCACTTCGCTCGAACATTTATGCTGTCATTACAATATTAATCTCGCTTCTTAATTACAGTACTTTTGTGCTTAATAGCTTTTTTCTCACCAAGCCTTCATAGCTCTTCTGGCCCTTCATGATTTTACTGGCAGCAGTAGCAGCAATGGTGGCCATTCCACAACACCCGTGAAAGAAAGATTGCTCTCAGAGAGCGGATCAATTACAGAAAATGATCCGTATCTTCCGGTCTATATCGCAATTATTGTGTTCTACACTCTGGATGCTTCTGCAAGACTATTTTCTTATGGAGGCACAATCTTTTTCGGCACTGCTCTCAACTTGTAAAAATTAGCTCTTGCAGGAACTGAGAGATACCTTTTCTAGTTTGGATCTCTTGCTTTTAGCTGCAAGCTATGTAACCTGGATTCCATTATCGATAGGAAGGTTCCTCCTTGCGATATCCACTCTGCGAAACTCTTGGGTAATAGGAAAAGTTTGGTCCAAAATTAATCAATTAACAGATCAAACGCTTTGGGTCTCATAAGAACTCAAGCCATCGTCAGCGAGGATGTTGTGAGAAACTGTTTCAGCCTATCAGTCACTTGTTTGAAAGGATTGGAACTTTGCTATCAAAGATCTTCAAGAGCATACCACTCAGTAAAAAATCAAATTTGCCACTTTTCTGACCCGTTGCTAAGTTCTCTCGCTTGTTCCGATGGTCCTGACTTTCACTTACTTTTTTGCCGCAATCGGAGTCTTCTTGTTCAATGATAATAAATCTATACCAAACGCTCCTAAGCGTTACTTTGGTTATACGCATTTTAATGACCTCGGTCCCGGTTTTCTCTCTCTATTTCAAATTTTCTTCGATCAACTGTAACCTGGGCATGTTCAACGCAGCTATTTAACATTTTCCTAGCTGGAATCGCATCGTCATTGACACTGTCAACAGATCAATTTACCCGCCATGGGTTGTCATTCTCTATTTCGATGCTTATCATTTTCTCATGGATATTGTGCTCTTCAGCATCGTCGATGGTTGAATTTAACTTCACACATTACAAAGTTAACGCACTGATTGCTAGGTCTCATTTGGGAGTTCTTCCTCAGAGTAGAAGAAAACCTCGAAGATTTAGAGAAATCTCAGCACGCTGACGAAGCTAGAAAAACTCTGGAGAGTGCCAAAGCCTCTGAAAAATTAGTCCGGGCTGCTAATCTGACGAGAGGTCAGCGCATTCTCCAGAGAACCAAAGAGCTATTGAGATCTAAAGGACAAGCATATTTCAACGAGCTCATTGACTCTTTTCGAGAGCAAAAGAGAGCTCGTGCTCTGCTAGGGGCGCTTCAAGGAGATGATAAGAGTGAACCTTCGGAGATCGGCAACGAGCCGAAGCATAACCCTAAATGGAACAAGTTTTATTCGGAGAAATTTAGACTGGTCACGACTCTTCGAGAAGATGCGCTGACAGCGGAGAGTCCTAAAGAGGAGATCGAGCAAAGGCAAAGAATGATTAAAAAGATGTCTGGTTTTCAGGAATTTTTGACAGCAAGAGCTAAGAAAGAGCTCCGAAGCAGAGATAAGCTTAAAATACGTACAAAACCGCCTGAATTCTAGTCTAATAAAATTATAAGAGATGATTTCGAGAGATATAATCATGCAGCAGGCTCTGCTGAAGATGATTGATCAAGATGCTGTGAATGTACTACGACATTGTTTGATTTTTTCGTTTCTTAATGATATTGCTAGGCTCATGAACTGGAGTATTTCATTGAAAGATTCGGACAGTATTATATTGATTATTGCTCTGAATCCCACACAAAAGAAATTGCGGAAATCAATAAACACTCTGCTCTGCTCAAAAACGATCTTATCAGGTTTCCTGCACTCCAATTACAGAATCTAACAATCTTTATTTTAGAGTGCTGAGAGGAAACGAAGCTACACCTTCAACGTTAGTCTGGTTACTTAATCTCGTCGAAAACACCTTGAATGAGGTCCAGCTTCCTCATGGCTCAGTTGCAAAAATAATTTTCGAGGTATCTACAGCTTTGTTTCGCTCAATGGCTAATTAATTCCAGGAAAATAATGGTGGTTGGTTCTGTTTTACACAGCCTACGGGAAGTAAAACGGGATACAGATACATCCGAAAAGGACCGTGGAATATGATTGATGAATTATTCCCATTTAGAGACGGTGTGTACATGATGGACGACGCGTTCTCATCAAAGAATATGGATAGCAATAGTTCTGCAATTATTGAGCACTTGTTCGAGAGTTTCCAACTCCTTGCTCAGCACAGTCGTACTGCTTTTGAGAGCTACACTTCAAAAATGGCAAGCTGGAGCGTGTTTGCAGTTCCGCTGTCGAAAAATCGTTTGCTTGAAACTCAAGTAGAGTTAAAGGAGACTAAAATCATACGAAACGCAATGCTTCTGGTTGCTCGGAAAAATGAAAACTTGGTCTCAATGAAAGAGTTGCGAAGAAAATGCAAGCGACCGTAATTCTAGAGAATAGTAAAATTTATCAGTTAATATGATTTGCGTTTAGAGGACACTCTGAAGAACCTTCCCATGGCCACGGTCATGCCAAGCATAGTGAACATATTGAGTTGGCTGTGACTCAGCTGTATCGTCGGGGGCTTCCCAGCACTGACTTGTTCGAGGAGTTGAAAGATTTCCAAGGGATATTTGCTCGTTACGAGGAGCAAATCCTTGGGAAGGTGAGGGATTTCAGATGGTTTGAAAAAGGAGGTAAAAAGCATCGGTTTGGAAGTCAGAAACCATAGAAATTAGACCTATAAAGAGTCGAATACAATTAGTGTCTTAACATTTCGTTATGCCTACATTATAAATTCAATAGCAAATTTTAACAGGAAAATTTCCTGACTCAATCATTTCAAAAAAACTGCTTAATGAATGAATAGAAGGATTACTAGTGGTGACTCTCTTCATTGAGTATTAATAAGCGTAGTCCTACGAAGTAAGACAATAACATTTAAAATTTTTAGATTCCTTTTTAAAACAATAGTTGAGCTTCTTTTCTTGTCATGATTCAAAACATGTTATTACAAAGAGATATCTATTCTTAACAAAGTGATAAAAAAAATTATCGAAGTAAATCCTAAATGAATAAAGTCGAGGAAAATGACCGCCTTGCTCGAAACTACCTCAACGAGTACGTGAACCCCATAATACACAGGTTAATGAAAGACCTTTTATCAAAGCGACCCACCAACGTCCACGATTTTATCATAGAATGGGTTCAAAAGGATAAACACAGCGAAAACAAAGGCACCTATCCTCCTACTCTTGCAAACTCCACTCTAACTCAGCATCTGGGACTGTCAACTGTTACAATGAACTCATCAACCATGAGTCCACTGAAGAACATCTCAACCCTTTCCAAAAGCGCTTACCAAAAACCTCCCGTGGAATCAGAGGAAGAAAACGACGAGGAAATGGACGAAGTGGAAGAGCTCAGTCGCCAGCAAATCATAGCAGCGAAAAAGAATCACCGTATTTCAGTCAGCGCCGAGGCTTATGGCAAATACAATCAGAAGAAAGATTTTAAAGCTCGGATGATCCCAAAAACTGAGGAGCAGAAAACCAGAATACAGCAAAAGTTAAGCCAGGCGTTTATGTTTGCCGGTCTAGATGCAAAGGACAAAGCGATCGTGATCGACGCTATGGAAGTTAAGAACGTGAAGGCGGGCGAATGGGTGATCAAGCAAGGAGAAGACGGAAATGAGCTGTACGTGGTAGACTCTGGGCAGTTGGAGTGCTACAAGCAATTTAATAAAACGGAAGAACCGAAACTGCTGAAGACCTACCTACCAGGCGAGTCATTCGGTGAGCTCGCTCTGCTCTATAACGCGCCTCGAGCGGCCTCGATAAAGGCGATTAAAGACTCTGTTCTGTTTGCATTGGATCGTGATACTTTCAATAACATCGTTAAAGACTCCGCGATAAAAAGACGAGAGAGATACGAAACGATTCTCTCGAAAATTGAGATCCTCAAAGCAATGGATCCTTACGAACGAGCGAAGATAGCTGACGTGGCGGTTCCAGTCCAGTTCCAGAAAGGGCAGTATGTAATCACGCAAGGAGAAGCAGGCGATCATTTTTACTTCATTGAGGAAGGTAACGCGGTTGCGACGAAGGCGTTTAGACAAGGCGAAGAGCCGCAGGAGGTTATGAAGTACAGAGCAGGGGACTACTTTGGAGAGTTAGCGCTGCTGAAGAATGAGGCGAGACAAGCGAGTGTTATCGCAACGACTGATCTCAAGTTGTTGGCATTAGACAGGCTTAGCTTTCAGAGAGTTTTGGGTCCGCTGGAGGAGATTATGATGCGAAATAGTGATAAATACAAAAGGTTAATGTAATACTCATAACACTCATAATACATTGAATTTACCACTCATTCATTCATGCTGTTTAAGCATTATTCCAGAATCTTTTTGGTGTTTGAGAATTTTCTACTAACTCGTCTTGTGATGGAGCTAATAGCAATAAATAGGGAGGATTAGGGGTGGTGTCTGTAGTTGGGATGGAGTAGACGATAAACGCTTAGAGTTATCTAAAACGCGCTATTTCAGTTGGCTGGTTTTACCGGTAAATTCGACCGGGTTAATGAATTAAATTGCATTGAAAAATTTAACGTATATTCACTTTCAAAAAATTTCTGAATAACCGAGTACATCCAAAACAAATGGAGAACATCCAAGTTTGTATAAGAGTGCGACCTCAGCATCAATCAGAAATCGACGCTGAGGACCCAGAAACCTGGCAGATTGTAAGATCTGATACCATTCAGCTCATACAAGAGCGACAGGCAGAACTCATCAAGACAAAAAAATTAGGCTTAGGACATCGAACCGAGTTCACCTACAGTAAGAACTATCCCAATGACTAGTTCACTAACTTGCGATTAGACCGATGCTTCGATAAGTCGCAGACTACGCTTCAAGTCTACGATTCAGTGATCAAAAGGATAGCTTTGTCCAGTCTGCAAGGAATTAACGGCACGGTATTTATGTATGGCCAGACTGGCAGTGGGAAGACCTTCACGATGATGGGACCTAAGACCGACAATGAGCCAGTCCAGTCGCAGCTTCTCTTGACAATGCAAAGTCCTCGAGGAAAAGATCATTCGGGTGAGAAATTGAATTTTGGAGGAAGACAGAGCCCTGATCAAGACCGATTTTCAAAAACGAATCGAAATAGAAGCCGCTCGCCGATTGGGTTACATGAAAGAAGCTTGACTCCGACTGCGAGTCAGGTCCGAAGGACAAATACTGCAACTCCAACGAAGCTCGAGAACGCCATGAAGAAAGATTCGAGCCAGAAAAACGAAGTTGAGGAGTTTAAAGTGCCGCAGCAAGTTACGCACAGACGAGCTGTAACGACGAACGTTCAGCAAACTACGAGACCTCAGGCCGAAGGAGGAGCAGAAATTCCGATAGCACCTGATAATGCTACCGGTGTGCTCGCGTTGGCGGTGAAAGATATATTCAATGAGATAGAGAAGCAGCCTGAGAAGAGATTTTTCTTAAAATGCTCATACCTGGAGATTTATAACGACCTCGTTTACGATTTGCTCAACCCACAGAACAAATTAAGCGAGACTCTTTCAATCAACGAGGATCAAAATGTAATTCTATTCGCTAAAGCACTGTTGGCTCATAATATTTGTAATGATACAGAAAGAATTTTATATCAAGGGCGCCATTGAAGAAATCGTAACATCATACGAGGAAATCCTTGAGAGAATCAAGCGAGGAGAGAGTAATGCATAGTATTTTTCATCGTATTCATTTCCTTCTACTCAATTAGTCAACCGTCACTATGCCTCAACCATGATGAACCACTCCAGCAGCAGATCACATACGCTCTTCAGACTCTATGTCCAGTCGATACCAGCGATGAGTTCCAACGAAAGCGAAACCGTTTTCACGGAATCTATCTTGAATTTCGTCGATCTCGCTGGTAGTGAGAAGCTCGAGGTCCACGATGGTCTCAGAGCGAAAACCCGAGAAAATTCTTTGAATATCAATTTGAATACGCCTTCAAACGCTGGAGCACAGCTCAAAGAACGAACTAAAGAATCCCAACACATTAATAAGAGTCTTTTCTTTTTGACACAGGTCATCTCGATGAAAGCGAAAGAAAGCGCGTAAATTATTATTTCTAATCAACATGTAATTAATATCTTTTGCTTAAATAGCGATGCATTCATTCCATACAGAAACTCACCTCTCACGAAGATCCTGAGATCTTCTTTAGGAGGGAACTCGAGAACTGCGATCATTCTCTGTATCAATCCATGTTTCTCGCAGTTCGAGCAAACTCTGAGTACGTTGCGCTTCGGACTCAACGCCAAGAAGATAGAGAACAAAGTTCAAGCCAACGTCCATGTAAAAGGCACTGATGAGAGCTTGAAAGCTCTGATCAAAGAATACGAGCTCAAAATTAAAGTATTTTTCTTGATTTCCAACCAACTGAGGCTGAACCACTTATTCAGGGCTATGAACAAGAACGAGAACTTCAGAAAGGAAAGGATCAGGGCAAAGGCCAATCCTCTCAAGAGCTGCTGGACACGATCAAAAAGTTGCAAGAGCAGAAAAACTCACTGGCCCAGCAACTTTTGCAAGCGCAACGTTCTCATAATTTCTCCACGGAAAACCATTTGGTTGATTTCACGAAGAAAGGAGAATTTAGGTACGAGCACTGCCATTTGAAGAGCGTTGGAATTTTGCACGTAAAATATGAGCTCTGAAATTTTATATTTAAGTATTCCTCAGGTTTTAACCAACAAGGGTGATGGAAACTGCACCTGTCAGAATGGAAACCAAGAAAATATGTTCAATAAAGAGAAGCTAAAGGTACCACAAGGATATTTAGGCTATTATTGAGATGACTTCTTGATATAGATGACCAGGAAAAACGACACCGCGGAAGCGAAGCTCACTAGAAAGAAACATAGATACAGAACATTGAAACACCGACTCCAAGTCCAAAACTTGGAAAACTCAAGACTCCGTCAAATTTTGATGTTGTACCATAACCAAAACGAAGACGGTTTGAAGCGCCTTTCTCTCGAGTCATTGGACAAGATCGAGCGAAACCTCAGCCGTTTCCTTGAAACGTTGAGATGCCAAAAAGCCCTCAAGCTTCTCAATCGAAAAATGTCGGCGCTTAATCCTGGTCAGAAGGGTGCGGCTGAATATAAAACGATCATGGACACCTTCAATAGCATCTCAGCCTCTGAACTCTACCAAGGCTACAACTCCTCCAAGAATGAATCATTTTATGACGTTGATTTTGAAGAACAGTTCTTTACGCTTGACCCTAACATCGCTGAATCCATGAAAAGCGATGAAATGCTCAGCACAATGCAAAAGGACACAAATCTGTTCGGCTCGTTCGCTGGACTGTTGGACACGAAAACCTCTTTGGATATGAACGTTGAAAAGGACCTTCAATCAAGCATTGGCCCTCAGATCGAGCACGTCGAGAGTTTCCAAAATTACCTTTCCTCAGCGGCTTTTAAGAAGGATAAGGGGTCTTTCTTAAAGAGTCAGGAGCAAGAGCCCATTGAATTCAAAATTATTAAACCGAAAGAAGGAACTCAAAAACCTTCGGTTAGCACTGCTGTGGGAAGAATTCCGATTGAAAGGTACCCTGCGAGTAATATGAGCACGCCTCAGGAGGAGGACGCAAGCGAGATTGGCAGATCGAGCAAGCATCGCTCGATGACTTCGCCAGTCAATTCCATCGCGTTTGCGGAAAAAATTAAGGGCACAGCGAGGAATTTGACTGAGGAGATGAAACTCGCGGTATCTTCAATAGAGAATAATGTTGAGAATCTTGGTAGTCTGAGCAATCTCGAGATCAAAAAGAGCGAAGATAAAGGAACTCGAGTTCATACCGCGAAAAAAGCTGAGGTAGACGTATCTAAGTTGGGTCCGGATTTCAAACCGAAATATGCTTGTCTCAACTTATAATAAATCTCACTCCTTTTATTACATAGCAAATATCTACTATAAAATCTTCATAACTATAAAGAATGGTTTTTTTTTTAGATTGACAAAGGCAGAATAATGATATAACCTATATATTTGTGAAAACAGATGTCTCACAAGAGAATCAATGATATAAACTTTTTTCATCTTAAAAACCTGTTTAGCACAATGGAAATGGTTCCCATGCTTGATAGAGCCAAAATCTTAAATAGATGGATATCCCTTAAAGGCTTATATTTGAAATTATATCAAGATTTTCTTTAAAATTATTGCTGACATTCGATAAATATCTAGCAGAATGTTAGAAAAGAACCTGATCTTAACGAAATACCTTGAATATGAACACGGTAAAGGCAAAGCACAAAATCACCAGCAGAATGGTCATCTCGGTATTCCTATTCAGATCTCCTTCACAAGCAGCGATTATAATATGTTTTTCAGATATAGTGACTTCTGTCGCATTTTGCAATAACTCGGAGAGAGTAATTTCCTGTGGAAACGACTGCGCCGTGAAAGTTTTCGATATTAAGACTCAAACAGTCGTAAAGACGTTTTCGAATTGTCATAGAGGTGAGAATTAAAGCTCGTCTTATCGAATTAATATTGTCGGAAAGATTCAATTTATCATATAGTTGTTTCTCCGAACCAGAAATTGGCTGCTACTACCTCAAATGACGGGACAGTTAACCTTTATTGCCTGGAATCGCTTCAGTTAAAAGCGTCGTTTAAAAAAACGCCATGATGGTATAAGAATTTATGCATCTTCAATTACAACAATTTAGAGTTCGACGAAGCGATCACTTTTACAAGCGATGGGAAGTATCTGATAATCGCTTATATGACAGGTGGTATCAAAATGATCGATTTGGAAAATAATTATAATGAAATCAAGCTTAAAGACGTAATTTCGAGTACTCGAATGTCTATTCCTTGATCTTCTCCTTACGAAATCAAATTTTTAGGTACGATTCGCAATTTGTTTAGCTTTGGAAATTCCCGTCTAATCGCTATGAAATCAAGAGATGAGACTTCAGTCAAGATATTTGATATTTATAAGCGAAGGATATTGCACTCAATCGAGCTTTTCAGCGGTATTAGAAGCTGTTTACCTTATGAAGGCTGACGCTGATGCATTGTTAGATAACCCTTTAATATGGATCAATATCTCCCCAAACAATCGCTTCATCACCGTGTTATCCGGAGATGGTGAAATTCTCACCTTTCATCTCCCGTCATACCGCCTTGTGCATAAAAACTGTACCTTATTCTCTGGTAACTGTTAATATCCACTGATTTCAACATTTTATTTCAGAGGAAAGCAATACTACTAGCTTCGCTATCACCAAAAATTGCAACTTGCTTTATATAAGTGCTATGAATTCAGTCTATGTGTATAGCTTGTTGAAGCGAACCGTGATCAAAAGTTATGAAAATGTCACAAAAGGTACAGCGAAAAAGAGTTCTCTCTCCGATCTGATTTGTTTTTTTGTTTTAGATTTAATCTTAAATTTGACGCTCTCTCAAGATGAGAGGCTGGTAGCTGTCTGCTCGAAAGATCTAACAACAAGAATAATAGATGTAATGAACGAAGAAAGTCCAATCATCACTCTCGGCGTCCTTCCCAATTGTATGTGCTCGCTTATTATTTCGCTCTCTCAGCAATTTCTGTTACTTATAGATAGCATCAAAGGAATATGTTTTTCGAAGAAAAGCGATAAGATATATTCCACTACAAGGGATGGGTTGTTAGTCTGCCTCGATATCTATTCAAACACACTCATTTACAGTGTTAAAATATTCGACAGTATGCGAATGACATCACACATGGCTTATATTACCTATTGATCTTAGCTTTCGGCTTGTCTGTAATGGTTAGTCCTACCGAAACATACCTCATTACTGGCACTAAAGACGGCTGTATCAATTTCCACTTGGCCAAGACCGGCGAAGTAATTGACACGCTGGAACGCGTGCATACGAGTAAAGGCCTCTCTCTCTTTCTCCTTCTGACTTAACCGCAAACAGAGCAAGTTAGTGTGCTAAAAATGTCCCCTGATGGTTCAATGTTTGCAGCGGCCTCATTTGACCATACGATTTCATTATATGACTTTAAGTTAAGGGCGCTACTTGACAGATCTCGGCATTCGCATGAATGTAAGGCAATTTACTTTAAACAGAGGTGTATTATTATGTATTTTTCAAAAGCGGCGATTCGACATCTTGTATTCACGAAATCTGGCAATTTGATATCGGTTTCAGAAAAAGGAAGGCTCAGTATTTTTAGCATACATACAATGACAGTCGTTGGAAGCATAAGGGTTTTTAAAAAAGGTTGCCTTGGTCATAGTTGAAATCATAACATTTTGTAGTGATCCGAAGTGTAAACCTTGTGGATGACGAAAAAACGGCAATTATTGCTGGATTTGACGGCTCGATAGGGCTTGTCGATTTGCATTCTCGGACGTTGCTAAAGACGTTTGAGGGGATACACACTTGTAATATTATTATAACCTTCTAGGCTTTGAAGAGTTTTTTTTAAAGATCTTATACTATCAATGAGCGTGCGGCAAATATCTGACAAAAGATATCTCGTGGCGACCTCGTCAAGGGATCAGTCAATTGGGCTGCATATACTAGAGGGTGATAAATTGAAGACGCTTTGTATGATTAAACAAGCTCATCGAAGTAATGTTTTGCTAACAATAGAGTGGATTGATAATGCATTAGATTCGATTGGGTTGATTGACATTAGTCCAGATGGCTCTCTGCTTGCATCAGGATCGGTGGATTCGTTCATTAACATATATGAAATCAGCACAGAATGCCTTCAATAACGTTACTGA
>ENA-UOTX01000764-UOTX01000764.1-compost-metagenome-genome-assembly--contig:-NODE-764-length-30901-cov-8.016026_pt1 | contig 30901 bp, 31 predicted proteins | sample MGYA00238143_ERZ746982 | MGnify/ENA primary metagenome ERZ746982 (study PRJEB28758, sample SAMN06268862) | compost metagenome | isolation source: single cell | place: USA: California, Emeryville, Joint... | reverse complement strand
AAAGGCTGTAACTGGTCGAGTGTCAGCTTTTGGACTTGGTGAACGGTCATAAAGTGGAGGAGGACTCGTTCCCAAGATACCAACCAGCGATCCCTGGTGACGGGAAGGCGTTGCATATCTAGTGGAGGTAGGAGTTTGCGCGAGTTCTGGTTTCGCAAACATGGAATAAGGGATCCTGGAGATATTAACAAATAACAATAAAATTTATATCGAAGTTTATTGTTGTCTTATTTAAAAAAGTGGTTGTTGGATAAAGGGCACACCGTTTAATTCTCAGATAACATGAAGGAGAATAAAAAATGATAGTCTCTCCGTATCCATTTCAGTTTATAAGATGTAGCTTGGACCGGTCTACTCTAATAAGCGAGCTGCTGATTTAAAAGGAGCATTGGAGTACCAAGCCCCTTTGATCACATTAAGTAGGTCTTTTACCATTCATTTTTTGAACAATTAGGTTAGGATTAAGGTACACCTTTGTGTAAATAAAATTAAACACCTATTTGAGTCTCCTCTAACCAAATATCCAATAGTATTTAATACAACTATGAAAAAACATGTGACGCGAAATAATTTCAGATTATATTTCCTTAGTAACAGTGAGAAATCGGCTCAAACAGTGCTGGTACATTGAAATTCACTTTCTGTTGGATTTGGCTTTGGAACTTCCCTTGCAACCAGTTCCTTTTTTATCAGAATAATTAAAAATTCGAGCAATAAAGTAATCTCTTACATGCACCGTCTTCAATGTACCCGCACTTAAAAAAAATTTAAGAATCTAACACGTTGTCAGAGTTATCGAGAAGCGAAAGTAACTGCTTCTTCAAGGACTACTCGAAATGTCAATCTCTCACAAGCCATCAATATTCATTACATTTGTTGGATTCCTCGATAATTTGGCTGTACTTTCAACGAATTCTTGACTCGAAATTTCTTCATCGCTGAAAGCGACATCATCAGACTCATCCTCACTTAACTCTGCATCTTTTTGAGGGATGCCACGCGGCATCGTATACTCCTTCCCTCTAAAACAACAACAATAAGCTCAAATAAATACACCCAAAATACATTGATTTTTCGCTCCTATTAGAATATTTGTCGTTACTGACTTGCTCTCCCGTTTGTTTCAAGTTCTGCTTGATATAGTTTCCAAATGACACTTTCGTCTGCTCCTTATTTTTCGCGTCCAAATATTTCTGAGGATCCTGCAAGTGCGTAGGACTTGGACTGAGGTAGCTTTCCGGCATTCTACCTGACTCCTTTTTCGTAGAAACATAGCTTTTAGGTTGCATTTTCCTTGCGAATGGTTGATAAATTCCAACAATTTAAGTGTCAATCTATTTACTCGTACAAAACCTTCTTCAACGCAAGTTGTGCATTTTCATTTTCTATTTTGGCTTTTGCTAGTAATTCCTGCGTATATTGCAGTTTGGTCTTATACGCCTTGTTCTTTTTCCTCAACTGCTCCATTTCATGCTCGTAATCCTCGTATTTCTAAGTTCATGAGTTTTGGTTTGCGATGTATCATAGTTTACATTTTTCGAAGATTCATTTTTGAACTTTGAAAGTTCATGAACGAGCACTGAATTCATATTATTCGCTTCATTTAACTTCATTTCCATTCTTTCTAGCTTCCCTCTCAGCGTATACACTTCATTTTGTTTCTGATCTAGCAATTGCTTGAGCTGCTCAACCGTTTCACTGTTTTCCTGGAAATAATCCGAATACGTTTTGTCTCCGGTTTCTTGCTCTGCCGAGTCAAAGTAATTCAAAAATTCGCTCACGCTGTTTACAAATTCTAATGCTGTTGATTCTGCCACTTGATCTTCTATAAAACTGCCATTAGGTTCTATCATACCTTCAGTTTTTACCTATATCAGGGGCATTGGTAAGGATTTGTTTGTTTTTAGAGTAAGGAGAAATGATTTCGTTCTGCTCAGCCGGCATATTGGTTTGATTAGTATAACTATATGGCTGATTTTCAACCTGCGAGGTTAGGTAGTTCGTCTCGCTTGGTTTCGGGTTGATTTGTTGAACACTGTCACGATTTTGTATGAGGAATTCTTCATCTGCTGATTTGTTGATCTTATTGCTGAATAAACTGTGCTCGGGTTTCTCATTAGGCGTCAAAGTTTGCTTAAACAGCTCTTTTTGCACTGTCGGACCCTCTTTGGTCATATCCTCTGCAGGCTGAAGCTGATCAATGTCTTCTTTCGCCAACGACTTCGACTTGCTGTACCCTCTGCGATCTCTTTTAGTTGTCATCTGGTCAGCCATTTCTCTATTCTTTATGAGAGAATTCAGGTATCCTAAATTATCTTTATCAAGAGTTTCTGCAAAGACTCCTTCGATTTTGTCAGACCGCCCAAAAGGGTTTGCTCCTTGCTGCGAGAAGCCAGGATTTTTCGGATTATCTTTCTTTTCAAACTTGAAGAGGCTCTCTCCTTCCTCGATGTCCAATTTGATCTCGTCATGGACAGATTTGTTTCGTTTTGTTTCTTTCCTCTTGCCTAGTTTTCGCTCAGAAAATGCTATTTGAGACTGGGTTACTGCTATGATACAGATTCATCCTTGCTGTCGACATGATAGATAAAGCCAGTACTAATGATGGAAAATTTTATTAAGTATTTTAAACGCTATTACAGCTTGCGGTGATTTTTCAAATTGCCCTTATTAATCTTTGCTGAACTAATCAACAACCAAGAAAAAAGCGCACAATGCATCGCCAAGCACATTTTAAGGCCTAGATCATGATGAATGATACCAATTTTCACAAAGAGAACCCATTGTCAAAAAAAAAAATAAATTAGAAAATAGGTAGAGCTAAATAAAAATGAGCTAAAGTGTGAGCTACTAGATGTAACGAGGTTTATCGAGGTGAACTACGGTTTTTTTCTCGTTCAAACTATGCATCTGATCTGTGGAAACCAAAAACAGGGATTTTTTTGAATAAACTGACCAGAAGAGAAGAGGGTGCTCTAGAAAATCGAATATCAGGCCTCCAACTGCCTCGTTGTGGAATATTACTAGAAATAATCTCATTCTTAAGGAAATTTTTAACGGTTGATTAATATTTTCGAAAAGAACGTTTTTCTATCAATAACTCCTTTCAGACCGGCTTAACAGCCCTTACTGGTCCATTTTCGCCCATTTGGATCAAGCTACTCACCTTTTATTTTTTTGTTCTTTTCTGTGATTCCTGGCCTTTTTAAGAGGTTAGCGCTTAAAAAACAACAGTAATAAATTTAAGTAGTTCCAGGATGGCTCACGATCTCTTTATTCGAATTTAGGAATTAAATAGCACCTTATTTTAGAATTGATAAAATAAAAGTTCGATATTTACCGTCTCATCCCGATGAACACCTTGAAGAGCGTATTCCGTAACAAAAACCCATCAGCGCCTGCCAGAAAGGCTCAAAAAATCCTCTACTCAAAGTTGAGCCCAGCTGAACTTGAGAAAGGCTACATTGAAAGCAGAGTCTACCAAGATAAAAACTTAGCAGAGTTGATGAATCAAATCATGGTCAACAAATCGGTCCAAGTCCCAACTGTCGTTGACAACGCTGACAAGTTCTATGATCTCTCAAAGCATATTCTCGGTATGAAAAAGTTTTTTTGTTTTTTTAATAACTCTTGAAATAGGAGAAAAGCTCACATCCTTCTTTGTGAAGAAGACCGTTGGAAGAGTTTTCACAGGCGGCTCTACCTTTGAAGACGTGTTGATTCCAACCAACGCTTACAACCAGAGAGGTAGCTTTTTTCTTTACTGACCGATTCGAATAATTTTTGTGTAGGTATCCCAGTCTTTCTGGATTATGTCGCTGAAGCTTCTGCGCGCCACATCCCAACGGCTGAGGTTAGCTTCGAGACATTTGAGCCGCGTTTAATCTTTTACTTTTTCAGGAAATGGACCACTTTACTGACTGCTTCTGCCGAACTGTCGACATCGCGGCTCAGACTCCAGGCAATGGAATCTCCATCAAGCTGTCGCCTTTGGTGGATTACAATACCTTGAAGAAAGCAAACGCCGCCCAAATCGCATTTTTAGAGTTTTTCGATGAAGCCGTAAATCATGATCCGAACGCAAATGAAGCGTCTTTGGAAGCGGTAACAATTTTTCTCATGACTGTGATTGACGTTCATATGGTTTTTAGATTTTTAACGCTATGAAAAAGAAGCACCCGAGCTTAGAAAAGACCGCTTTCCTCGAATTTATTAAGCAAACACACCGCAAAGACATCGATAGCGTCACCGCCGACCAGAAGATTTCTCGATTCGATTGGCGATTGAAGACTCATGTCTTCAATATCGACCCCAAATCGGGACATGTGAGCTCTTTTGTGAAGATGCTTAGTCAATTCGAAGACAAAGAGATTAAAGACATGGTCAAATTCACCGAGAGACTGGACAAGATCTTCTCAGCTGCCAAGGCTAAGAACGTCGAGGTGCTTGGCGATGCTGAACAGACATATATCCAATACATGATTGACTCTGTTACAGAACAATTCAGTCTTAAGTAAAACCTCATACTCACAATTCCTCTAATTCTATATAATCATAGATATAACACTGACCAACCGATTGTTATCAACACTGTACAAAACTATCTCAAGTCATCAAAGAGCCGTGTAGAATTTGAGGTTGAAAAATGCGAGAAGCTAAAAATACCATTTGGTGAGTTAAACCTTCAAATTCGTTTTATTGACGGTTTTTCAAAATTCAGCGTTAAAAATGGTTAGAGGCGCCTATATCGTCGAGGAGAATAGGCTAGCTAAAGAGCAAGGCAGACCGAGCCCGATCCTGGACTCGATTCAGTTGACCCATGCCAACTATGACTCCAACCTTGAGCTTTTGATGTCGAAATTGACTTCTAAATCTCAGGTAATTATTGCCAGCTATTCTGATGTATCTTATACTTGAGTAGATCTATGTATGCAGTCACAATGAGCAAAGTATTCTCAAAACGATTGATATGATAGAGAGCAGAGGAATTAACAGAAAGAATGGTAAACTCTGAATCAGAATGAATTGGTTTATTAATAATAATATAGGTGGAGTTAAATTCGCTCAATTGATGGGATTAGGAGAGCATTTGACGATTTATCTTCATACAATGGTAAATGCTTTGGAAAACTAATAGGTTAACCATTTTTTAGGGATTCAATGTCTATAAATATATTGCTTTTGGTCCGACTGACATCATGATTCCGTTCTTGATCAGAAGAGCACAAGAATCTAGACAGATGCTCGCCGGATCCAGATTACAAGGCAAGCTCCTTCAAAAAGAGCTTAAAAGCCGTATTTTCGGCAAATAATCTCTCTGCTCATTAGGTAATTATAATATGAGAGAGAGAGCGTAAACAAGCATTGAATAAGTATTTCTACATATATCTATATGAATAATTATTGTTGGGGGAATTGAGTAATAAGTGCATATCCCTATTTAATAAGGAGAGATCCTTCATAATACCAAGGGAAACATTCAACTTTTAGTAATTCCATGTTGAAAAGACTCACTTTGATATTCATAATTTTTCTGTATATAGGCCTTTCCCCTCTGAATAATCACAAGGACAACTTTATTTAATTTCCTGTGCATAGTGGATATACGCGTTATAATTACATTCTTAATTAATTACTTCACCTAACTAAACCTGGGATGTAGACTAAGGCACTATTCAATTCGATCTTGAAGCTTTTTGGAAAGCGAATGGTTTATCAAACATAGTGCTAATTTTGATATTCAAACTGAACAGGAAAGATGCTGAGTGAATCAAAACCATCTTCACAACCCCTCAAGACACAGCATTATTTTACAGATTTCGGAGACAGCTGGCAATTACACGAATAAATTATTCAACATCATCATAATCATCCTGTATTCAAGCAAAGTTTTCGATTTTCCTTTAAATTCAAAAAATCTTATCCTTATTTGAATTATTCAGCAGTGAGGATGTCTGAATCACCAGCGTCTATAATGGACATAACTGAAACCCTGTGGAATTTACAGCATGCAGTTCCTAAACGAACAAGAATTAAGATGGATGACATTGAATTTGGATCAAGTCATATCGAGATCGACGTTGTTGCCTGAGAACAATAGACTTGGATCTTTGCGAGCATAGCGTAGTATTGAATAAGGGACTTTCTCACTGAAGGGCAGTTGTTTGAGACAAAACGAGTTTCGCTTTGCCATTTCGGATGGTTTTAAGAGTGACTTTAGTGCCAAGAACAACTTTGCCACTCTTCATGACGAGGGCGAGCTTAGTATTGATATTTTCTTGAGTAGCTTTGCTGACATTTTGCTTCTCTATTTTACAAAGCAAGATATATCTTCGATCTTGATTAACCTTTAATTAGAAATCTGATACAAACATAGAATAGCACACATCCATTCTTTGAATTATTTAATGCACACACCATTAATCTAGTACCAAATTATTGTTGGTCAAGAGAGGTTGAGGCTTTAGTTCTTGCATAATTACCTTCTTTTGAGCACTTGCTCATCGATCAGGACAGAACCACCAATATTTTCGGGGTGCTGTTGTGGATTCGTTATTGATTCTGCTTAAATATTAAAGATTTTATACTGAGTATAGCTGAGCCTTTGAATTACATTTTGCTTTATCTCAATAATGGAGTTCAGAATCAATGACATTTTTCAGATTGATCAAAAGATAGGCGCAGGATCCTTCAGCGAAGTTTTCATTGGTAAAGACTTTTTTCAAAAAATTCATTCAATCTAATGATGTTTAGGAACTAACACTCTTACCAAGGAAGAAATAGCCATAAAACTAGTAATTACGAGTTTTCAAGCTCCGGCCATCTGACGTCTCTTGTTCTAGGAAAAGAAAACAACCAAATCTCCCCAAATTTTATATGAATCAAAAATTTACAGGATCTTACAAGATGGAGGTAGTTCAAATGCATGTCTTGAATACATTGTTATTATTCACCAGTTGGGATTCCACGCTTGCATTGGTTTGGAACTGAAAAAGATATGAATGCCCTTGTATTGGAGCTTCTGGGTCCGAATCTTGAGGATTTATTCAATTATTGTGGGAGAAAATTCAGCTTGAAAACTGTCCTCATGCTCGCTGAACAGATGGTAATGGCGTTAATGCTATATCAATAACATTTTTTCAATATAGATTTCGAGAATAGAATACTTGCATTCCAAATGGATCCTTCATCGTGATGTCAAACCAGGGAATTTTCTTATCGGGCGTGGCAAGACGCAGATGAATCTCCATGTCATCGACTTTGGAATTTCAAAAAGATATATGGATCCAATTACAGGAGCACATATGGCATATAGAGATGGAAGGAGCATGGTTGGCTCGGCCAGGTATGTGAGTGTGAACTGCCTTCAAGGCATCGGTGGGTTTGCTGAGATCTGAAATTGGTTTAACGATTTGCTATTTCGATAGAAACTAGTAGAAGAGACGATCTGGAAGCAATTGGATACTGCCTTGTTTATTTTTTGAAAGGAGAATTGCCTTGGCAAGGGATAGCTGCTTCGAATAAAAAGGAAAAGTATCAAAAGATATTAGAGAAGAAGGCCACAATAGCAATTGAAGTACTTTGTGAAGGGATCCCAGGTATCTTTGATTGATTTAGGGTGTTGCTAATTGCAACATTTTCAGGAGAGCTTGGGGAGTATATTAAATATTGTAGAAACTTGAAATTTGATGAGAAGCCTGACTACGAATATCTGAGAAAACTGTTCACAAATTTGTATTTTAAGCATTACAGCAAATGGGATCTGATTTATGATTGGAATCCACAAGAGGTAAATGATTTTGAATCCAAAGATTGCTAATCTAAACATCTGAGCAGCAAAATAGCGAAATAAAGACTCTCGATGCCCCTAAATCGAATCAAGAGTTCATCGAAACTACAGCTGAAATTCGAGGGAATGGTCTCAAGAAATCTAATCCTTGATGTAATTTTCAGGATCAAGCAGCAATGCTTCATGAGATCAAAAAGGATAGCGTAGAGTTGGCGAAAGATAGAGCTTTTATTTTTACTAGCGTGAAGAGCAAAAACCCTTCTGGAAATAAGTTAGATGAACATTAAAATGAATGGAGCCGGTACAATTCAGCAACGCAATATCTCTTCTCAAGGGGATTATCGAGCTCTGCAGTGAAAGGAAGCCAAGGGGCAGTGAAGGACTTTGAGTGAGTTTTATTTCAATCTCTGAATTCATGTTATGACATAGGATAGAGTAGAAATTCATCAGTATGTAAAATAAGTTTCCAATGTCTCAATATTCAACATTTGTACGAATCTTACTCAGAGTATATGAATACTTCAAACGGAGAGTATAGATTAGAATAGATTTGAATATAGTACATGCAATTAAAGTCCTCTTACAAATCTAGGAGTCATATAACCGTCGTGTTCACTGTCATCATCTTCATCTAATAATTTTTGATATCAAGGGTTTTTTTGTTTTCTTGTTTTTTTTTAGAATTTCTTAATTTTTTTTATTTTGGATCCAGCTGTTCTACCTTACAAACTTTGAGCACTCTTCACTCTTTCATTAATTTCATCAAGCACACCAATCACAATAAAAGCATCAAAATATGGTTGCAATAGGTTGTGTTATATAGGCGTTATGAAAAATCGAATTAAACGATCAGATCAGAAAGAGACGCCTGAGCTACCTGGAATACAATAATTAATTAAACTTAAACTTGAATTGATTAGCCCTGTCTTCTTCTTTCCAGAATGAAGAAATCCACCTTAGCCATCCTTCTCTGCGCCCTCTTAGTACTCTGTTCTATGGTACCAACCATGAGCAAGAAGAGTTCTAGCAAAAGCAAGAAAAATGCCAAAGATAACGACCGTGATGGCGATGATGATGACGTGGATGTTGCCAAAGCTCTCAACGATGACGCTGACACTCAAGAGAAGATCAGACAGAACTTTATTTACCTTGCCGAGGAGGTTCTAGAGCTTTATCCTGTCTATAATAGGCTCAATGAGAACGTCCAAGCAGAAAACATAGAGTCCATCGGGTTGAATCTTCTAAATATTTTCTATAAAATCGATAAAATCGCTGCTGATATCAACATTCCGCTCTACAAACCTGAAAACTACTATGAAGAGGACCCACTCTATTGTGCTGCACAGGCACAAAAGATCTATGAAGTAGTGAGCGCCAGCATGCTCGACGGCATGGGTATTTCTCTTGGTTTGGAAGCTGCAATGGATATCAGTCCCTTGCTGCCTCAGGCTATTTTTGACTGTACAGGGCTTCAAGTGGAACGTAAGTATGGTGAATATCGTAAGAAATATGCGAGAGGTCCTAAAGTAGATAGACAAAGTCTTGAATAATGGGGTTTTTTTTGTTTGTTAATGAATTTATATAGTGTGTGACGATCTATATCAAAAAGTATAGGAAATGAAGCTTTTGATTGCATAGTTACAGACATTTTCTTATGATTAATCTAGAGCAAAAGTGTTTTAGAAATTTGATGTACTCTGTCTAAATTGTTAAAACGAATTAAAAATTCGTTAGTCCTTTTTGCAGGTTTGTTTGCTATCTCTACTCATCATTTTTTATTGTAAATGTTGCATCTGAGATGCTTACTTAAGCTCATTAGCTTCAGAGATCTCGTCATAATTAAGGGTGAATAGCGCTAGTAATTACTGAAATATGCTGCATTAATGGAAAAATTTTATGAGATTGTGATTTTTTTTATGAGAATCTCCAAGAAGGCAGATGCAATATTCAATGTGTGATGCCTTGAAGGTCTGGTTCGACAATGTATTAAGAATTGAGTAGTTTGGATAAATTCTATTCTATCTAGCCATTAAGTCAAAAACGTTTATAGGTTATTTGGATGCGTCTGTATAGACAAAAATTTAATTTCTATGAGGTTTCAGAACTGAAATAAGCAGAGCACAGGAACATGACGGACTTTTTTCTTCGATATAGTCATACAACTCTGAAAGCGCTGACTACCAAGATTCCTGAAGGGCAGGAAAGCCATATCATCTGAAATATGTCTTAATATGGTCCTATTGAGAGTAGCACTTTCATCCAAAATTAGGATGGATGCGAGTGATTCATTTTAAAGTTACTTTCGCATTTAATCAGCGATATTGAATTTGATATCAGATTAGCAGAGATCCTGAGAGAAAACCAACCTCAAAACCCATTATCAAAATTTCCCTTCCAAATTCCACTCGTTAAAGAAGGCTGAGGGCATCTGGGTTCTCTCACTACTCTTTCCGACTATTCTTCAACGAGCACTCGAGGTCGTTCTAAAGAAATTTAATTAACCAGTGTTAGATTTCGCAATTTAAAAAATGCCTCAGGAGTGAGGACGTCTCGCCTTTGCATTCATATATAAGCCTGAGCAACTCTCTTAATTAAAAACAATAACCTGAAAACCATTCAAATGATGAAGTCTGTTCTTATTTTTGCTCTCTTGGCTACTGCTGCTTTCTCAGCTGTCGTCCCTGATGTCAACAGCAAGCTCCGTGTTCACTTGCACGTTGATCAACCTATCAAAACCAACAGAATTGATGGAATTGTAAGAAACCTTATTCACAATGCCATTAACAAACCAGAAGTCGAATACCACCTCCACTTAGATGAACTTGTAGCTGACGACGAAGCCATTGAAAATTTCGATATTATCGACGTCTTCAAGGACGTTGTGAATGGATTCAATATCCTCACTCAAGGCATCCAGGTCGCCATCAACAGAGCAGGAGAAGGCTTCAACAGAATCAGAGGTGAACTCTCCAAGATCGCCCTTCCAAAAATCAATTTCCCAAGCCTGGTTGAACCAATCATCCAAATTGCCAAGGTCGCAAGCAACATGATTCCTTGCGCCCAGACTCTCAAGAATGCTCTTCCTAACCTCATGGGTTTTGCTAGAGCCGCTGCTGCCAACAATGCTGCTGAGGCTGTTAGACAACTCATCAGCATGCTTACTTACATGCCTGACATCTCTTCTAAATGCCTCAACAAGGCCTTCAGCATTCCTCCAAAGGTCATGAGCAAGATTCAATGCGGTGCTGATATCGTTGGCCTTGCCGCAGTTGTTGCTCAGTTCATCGTTTCTCCGGCTAATTTGATTGGAACGATCAATGGCCTCAGAAGCATGATCGAGCTAATTCCTGTCACCATCGCTGATTGCACTGGTGCTTTCAAGTAAGAAACTTAGCGATCCACGTTGAGATGCTGATTTTCTAAGGAGAGTTAGCAACTAAATATTTATGAGAAAGTAATGGATAATTATCTATAAGATTCATAATCTTTTGATCTGTGAAGTGTTATCTCAATCGACAGTCTCGTACAATTCTCACTTCACATCAAATATTGAAACATAAATTAATAACTGAGAATCTTCTTCTCATCCAACAATTTTTTCTGTTGCCATAACGAAGGTTCGTTTATCCATATATATTTCACTTAGAAAACTTACTTTTAGACTAACAATCAAACAGTGACTTCAAATCTTTTTTAGATGCAGTTCCGCCAACCATCAAACATCAGCCTCAATCACTCCTTAATGATTCATGAAAAAAAACCGCTGATGAGGAAAATGCTATAAGAAGTTTTCCGAAACCCAGTTGCTTGCTGATGTTAGATGAACTGCAGTGCCTGTAATGCTTCTAAATTGCCTCCCTTTGTGACTTACTAAATCAAGGAAATGAAATATAAATTTACATTCTGATTCAAAATTAAAAATTGGCTCAAGATTTTAATATGGGCATTTTCCTGCAATCGTTTATAAGCCCGAGTCTGTCTCAATTAAAAATATTCTCTAAAAAAATTTGAAAATTAATCGAATGATGAAGTCTGCCATCATCTTTGCTCTCTTGGCCACCGTTGCTCTCACGGCCGTCGTCCCTGATGTCAACAGCAAGCTCCGTGTTCACTTGCACGTCGATCAACCTATCAAAACTAACAGAATTGATGGAATCGTGAGAAACCTTATTCACAATGCCGTCAACAAGCCAGGTGTTAACGTTGAATACCACCTCCATTTAGATGAACTTATTGCTGTCGACGAACCACTTGAACAAAACATCATCGATGACATCGTCAGTGGATTCAGTATCCTTAAGCAAGGAATCGAAATCGCTGTTCGCAAAACAGGTGATGCCTTCAATAAAGTCAAGGGTGAACTCTCTAAGATCACTCTTCCAAAGATCAATCTTCCTGCTGTTATTGCCACAACCATCAAGATTGCCGAAATTGCACAAAGCCTGGTTCCATGTGCTAATACCCTCAAGCAAGTGCTTCCACACCTCATCGGTTTTGCCAAAGCCGCTGCCGCAAACGCTGCTGGTGAAGCTGTCAAAAATCTCCTCAACATGCTCACCTACATGCCAGATATCACCTCAAAATGCATCAACAAGCCTTTCACCATTCCTCCTAAAGTCATGAGCAAGATTCAATGCGGCGCTGACATCGTTGCTCTTGCAGCAATCGTGACTCAGTTCATTATGGCCCCTGCTAATATTATTCACAACATTAGCGGTCTCAAGAGTATGATTGAACTCATTCCAACGACCTATGCTGACTGTACTGGTGCTTTCCAGTAAAAAGTTAGCAAATAAGCATCTAATTGAAGCAATAAATCATAAATTTAGCGTATTAAGATAGATTACAATCTAATATTTGTTGTGCTGATGTATGGAGCGTTGCCCCAGTCGATAAGCGATTAAAAAAAACTATGTTCACAAGAAGGGAGTTCTCTGTAGGCTAGCTTTTTATCAAAAGCAAAACGTTTGGAATTGTATATTGTGAAAAGTTAGAAATTAAAATACTTGAATAAATTGAAATGAACATGCACATACTCTGGTTCCCATATCCAATTTTCTTCAGCTATTGTACTGGTGTCGTTTATTTTCATTCAGAGAATTTGTTGTCCTTTGAGTTACCGATTCTAAAGTACTTTTCAAATGATGAATATTATATCAAAAGAACTATGAGAAGTGCTACCTCTCTCAGAAAAACCTCATTCCAGAGATAGTTGCGCATTTATCTCCTAAAAAATAGTTTTGAAAAAAGGATTGTGCTTTATTTCTCATAGAAAGCTCTGAACGATACAAAAACTACCTCATTGACTCCAAGGTTTGTCAGGACCGGAATGCTTTCCAAATCGAATCGTATTATCTTATTTTTCTTTTTCTTTCCTTTCTCGAAGGGTTAGATGACATCTTACCATGGGCTGCCGACACCTTTTCTCTCTTTTTTTTTTTGTTATGGTGCTGCAATGCTGATCAAAGACTGGAAGCTGCCTCTCATGACCTTTCTTCTAATGAAATATACGCTTTTTCACAATTAGAATTCAAATTTATCATGACGAGGAAGGAAAACAGGTTTTCCCTGAAAAACGAAATTGAAGCCCGGCAATGGCTTTCTAGTGCCATGAGCCCTACTCAATCGATTGAAAGTATACTCAATTTCTACGTTTGGAAACAAAGAGAATTCAAATTTTCTATTTGCCTAAAATATTCCTAAATTATTCGGCTATGCCTTTTCAGAAGGATTTTTCAGTTTTCTATAAAGGAATGCTGAAAACTGTTCGAGAACAGCTATTGCGGTCGTGAGTTGAGCCCTAACGTAGAAAAAAAAGCAACGCTTTTACTCTCGTTGTTATCTGGCTAAGCTGAGAGAAGAAAAATAAATTAAAAGGTGTAGAAAATTAAAAATCGCCTCAAGAGCAAGGACAATTCAGATTTGCATTCACGTATATATTTATAAGCCCGAGCCTGCCTCAATTAAAAATATTCTCTAAACTTGAAGATCGATCTAATGAAGTCTGTCATCATCTTTGCTCTCTTGGCCACCGTTGCTCTCTCAGCTGTCGTTCCTGATGTCAGCAACAAGCTCCACGTTCACTTACACATCGATCAACCTATCAAAACCAACAGAATTGATGGAATCGTGAGAAACCTTATTCACAATGCCATTAACAAGCCAGAGGTCGAATACCACCTCCACTTAGATGAACTTGTTGCTGAAGATGAAGAATTTGAAACCGAGTTCACCATTGAAGACGAAGCCCTTGAAGACTTCAACATTGGTGGTGCTATTAAAAAAGGAGTCAATGTCCTCAAGAACGGTATCCAAGGCGCTATCAACAAAGCCAAAGGAGCTTTCAATAAAATCAAGCACGAAATCGCCAAGATCCACCTTCCTGCAGTCAAGCTTCCAAAGATTCTTACACCAGTCATTCAAATCGCCAAGATTGTCAGCAAGTTGGTTCCTTGCGCTATGACCATCAAGAACGCTATTCCTAGTCTGGTTTCTTTTGCCAAGGCCGTCGCTGCTAACAAAGCTGCTGATGCTGTCGAACAACTTATGAATGTCCTCAAATACATGCCTGACATCTCTTCAAAGTGCCTCAACAAGCCATTCAACATTCCTTCAAAGGTCATGAACAAGATCCAATGCGCAGCCGACATCGTTGCTCTCGCAGCAGTTGTTGGTGAGTTCATCGTTAACCCAGTCAATGTCATTAACACCATCAATGGAATCAGAAGCTTGATCGATCTTATTCCTAAGGCCGTTTCTGATTGTACTGGTGCTTTCAAGTAAAAAGCCCGTTTTATACATATTATGTCGAGAAGATGTTAGTTTCTTTGATTAATCTGCATACATCATAAATTTAGCATAGTGAGTTGTCTCGATAACAATTTGCGTTGATTTGTTTTGCTCTATGAAACTCTGTACCAATGGATATGGTATGAAAGATATATAAAAAAAAACAGAAATCTAAATCATTGGAATACCATGACACTAGAGTTTAGTCGAGAATAGCATAAAAATGATAAAATAGACAATTGAGACAGAGTTATGCCAAGATCTCATTTTAACAATCAATTTGCATTATTGGACAAGAAATTGCCCAATCGAAAATTTCATCCATGGGAAGCTTGGCTTCACATCATCTGAAAAGTATCAACAAAACTCATAAATTTTTTTTGGATTGTTCAATGGCTTTCTGGTGGGTTAGATTGGCTTTTTTTTTTGGAGCGGGTGCTTCAATTCTCAGAACTTCCCATTCAGTTCGTGTAGAAATTCTTCATCTTACTCAAGTTACTACTTTGAGTTTTCTTTCTTTGGAAAAGGATTTGAGTAAATAGTAAAATTTATAATTGGCTTTTTCATCTTTCTTCCCAATATTACACAGCCTTTTGAGTTGGTTTGGGTAGACTAAGGGAAGCTTAACTTAAAGAAATAGAACGGTTTCAGAGTGTCTTTATAGTATTTGGTGAGCAATGCGTAATTCTTCTCAAAAATAAGCAAAATCTTTTCTGAAAAAGCGACAATAGGTCTTCGTGAAGACAGCGGATGCTGGCTAGAAATGACCGAACGTGATCTCTAAAGACATTTTCCTTTGCCTGTGTATCTGTCAGTTTAGAAAGACCAAAAACAGAAATTAAATGAGTACATTCTGCAAATTAAAAAATCGCCTCAAGAGCTGGTGTTGGTCATATATATGCACGAGGTTGTTTCGATTAAAAATATTTTCTAAAAAAACTTTGAATCTCGATCTAATGATGAAGTCTGCTATCATCTTTGCTCTCTTGGCAACTGTTGCCCTCACAGCTGTCGTCCCTGATGCCAACAGCAAGTTCCACGTTCACTTGCACATCGATCAACCTGTCAAAACTACCAAGATGGGTGGTATCGTGAGAAACCTCATCCAATCTACCATTAACAAGCCAAACGTTGAACTCCATCTCCACGTGGACGAATTCGTCCTCGATGATGAAGCTCTTGAAGACTTCAACATTAAGGATATCATCAAAGACATTGGCAAAGAGGTTACAAAGGGATTCAATATCCTCAAGCAAGGTATCCAAGTCGCTATGGACAAGGCAAAGACTGCCTTTGACAAAGTCAAGAGTGACATCTCAAAGATCCAACTTCCAAAAATCAATCTTCCTGCCGTTATTGCCACAACCATCAAAATCGCCGAAATTGCAAGCAAGCTGATTCCTTGCGCCACGACCCTCAAGAACGTCCTTCCTAACCTCATTGGCTTTGCTAAAGCCGCTGCTGCTAACAGTGCTGGTGAAGCTGTCCAACAACTTTTGGCCATGCTCAGATACATGCCTGAAATCACTGACAAGTGCCTCAACAAGCCATTCAACATCCCACCAAATGTCATGAGCAAGATTCAATGTGGTGCTGACATCGTTGCCCTTGCTGCCATTGTTGCTCAGTTCATTATGGCCCCTGCCAATGTCATTGGTAACATCAACGGTCTCAAGAGCATGATCGAGCTCATTCCTACCACCATTTCTGATTGCACTGGTGCTTTCAAGTAAGAAGCCCAATCAGTACGCAATCTATTGGAATGATGCTAATTTTCTTAGGAAAGTTAGCAAATAAATAGAAAATTTAGCGTATTAAAGAATTACATACTTATAACCTGAATCGTTTTGATGCATCCAGATTTTGTCAGAAAAACCTATCAAAAACCATATTTGAAATTTAACCACCTTTTCCAAACGAGCTTTCTAAAAAGAAATTGCTGTGATTATGTTAGTTTGAAAAGTTAATAGATAATATTTTCAAAGAAAATCAAGAAAAGAAGAAATAAAGAGTGATCATAGCACCATCTCCAATTGAAGTTCATTTTGCAATACGAAAAAAGTTCTCTGTAAGGCAGCAAAATATATGTCATTGTCTTTGGTAGAGGTTTTTTCTGAAGAGTATTTTATTGTACAATGACTTTAAGTATAATGCAACAAAACCTCTTAATTTCACCTACTATTAGGGGTATCAACATTCAGCATTGTCATCTTACTACTATTCATTTTGCTTGCAGAAGTGAGTTATACTTTAATACTGAGCATTTCGAACATCTCATAGCTCTCATCTCTTTCGGGACTTCTGATGAGACGGAAGATAAATCACTTTTCTCGTTATTACAATGCTTTAGATAGCAGATTTCCATACCATCCCAACTCAGTTGAATAACAAATGAACATTTATCCCATTTTCGTGGTCGAGTTAACTAAGTGCAATTTATTATGGTATGAACCATAAAGGAGCGAAACACCAAATATACCAAATATGTCAAAAACGAAAAAAAACAAACGAACAGTTAGAGCAATATCAATCCTAGTTCGATATTATGGCTAAACCAAGCCATTAGAAGCAACACCATCCTTTGTTCATCTTCCTCGAACTCTTTAGAAACAGCTTTCCTTGATCACTAAGATCCTTACTCTTCTCTACCAGTTTTTCCAAATCGCCCTGCTTCTCAAGAAGCCTTGTGATATTCATGTGGAGAACCGATTTAATATCATCGGCGTTTTTCATAGCGTCAGTAAGCACGTCTTTTTTTGTCGGATCAGCATAGTCCTTCAACAATACGCTCAGACCACACAGCAGATTCTCGTCTTTAATGTATTTAGTCCAAGTATCTCCATGTTTTGCTTCAAAAGCCTCCATGAACTCATTTAAACATTTGAATGCCACTCTCTTGGGGTAAGACGAATCGCAAAAGGCGTAATAAGCCAATTTGCTACTATAGGATACTTGGATATGCACTATGAAGCTGGCCTCGCTGCTAGAATGCTCTGCTGTGTGTCTTGTTCCTTTTTCTAATAGAGGAGTCGTTTCTCTCCCAATGAATTTGAAGCAGCCTTTGATTGGGTTCCGATTGAAAAAGGCGAAGCTGCTGAGCTCATACTCTCGGCTATATATGTAGACTTTTTCGTCGTTTGGGTTCACGCCAGCGACCAGAAGACCATAGAGTTTCATTTATCTGTGCAGGATAGTAGTTTCGGTAATAAAATGTGTTGCGTTTGAGATAGTCTAATAATTGAAAAGTAGTTATTAATAGTTTATTATTCGCGAATTCGTAAAAACCGATCAGGTATCCAGGCTGAAAAAATTCGTTGTTAAGGGTGACACTGGCAAATGTTGTTGTCGTGAACAGCTCGAACGCTGTTTTCATAAGGCGGAGTGAGTTCTAGCGAGATTTTATTTTTTTTTTTGGTTATGTTACCTGTCTGAGAGAGCCTCCATTTCATAGTCGAATCTCCATTTTTTTTTTTGACGATTTTCACTATGGTAATTTTAAGATTAGAGAGGAAAAATTGCACCACAGATTATGGAATACAGCCAAAAGAGCGAGGGGAGCATGACACAATAGCAAAACTTATGAACAAAATTAATAGTGTTGAACAGGTAGAGAGAAAGCTTATGGAACTGTTCACAGAGACGGCTGTGAAAAAAATCTCGAGAAAGCCGATCATGAGATAAGACATGCAGATCTCTCATGATTTGATTGCCACAAGTTCTGGCGATCGGAGTGCCAAAATTATTGATATGCAGTCGGGGTGTGTAATTAAATCATTCGATGATATTTGCAATAGTAAGTGCGTGAGTTCTTGAATCAGAAAAATTTTTTTGAAACAAATAGGTCGAATAAGAACGATGGCTTACTGTAATCAGAAAAGTCTGTATAGTTTACATATATGGCTCATAGTCATTTTCCTTCTTTAATTAGAGATGATAATAAGTTCCATATGGCGGTATTTCAATGAAATGATCAAATCTTGCAAGTATATTGAAAATAAATTGGTCGATTAAACCCGCTCAGTAGGCTAGAACAATGAATGGTAGCAAATTCGCTGTGGAATTCATTCATCCCTCTCTCAATTAGAGCGACTTTTCTGATTTACCGATACTTCATCCGAGCCCAGTTTTCTGACCGCTCAATATAAATTTTTTTATTTTGCATCAAACTCAACAAAAAACTCTGCACTGGAAAAATGGAAGCTGTATTATGGGGAGCAACAAGTCTTAGCTCTGTCTGGTGGTTTTTCTCCGTCCTCACAAAAACAAGAAGACAACACGAACACATCAAAAAGCTGGAAGACACCGAAATCCAAAATCCATCAAGACTTCTTAAAAATCTCTCAAACGAGAGGTTTTTGTCTAAATGGACACAGGATCCAGACTTTCCAAACGAATTCAAAAAGCCCTACTTTATTCAAGGGAACGTAAGCTGCGATTATCCAATTCAGTGCTCGCTGGATCCCTCAGTGAAAGCTGTATATCTTATCCGCTTCAAGGATGAGCTTTACTCCGGCGACGTTTTAAGGAAGCGGGTCTACGAGATCGAGCATGATAGCAAGGCGGTTTCGATGCCGCTATATTTCTCTCTCGATGATTCAGTGGGTGGTTACAAATGCCGTGTTGGCCGCTCATTACAAGTTGAATGTGGAGATGATATATTAGAAAGACTCACTGAAAAAACTACGCGTTTTCCACTCTCGGCGATCGAGCAAATTATTATCTTCCTCACGACAGCTCTCAACTATATTCTGGCGACCCTGCGTAGTGATGGAAGTTATTTTAGAGGGTATCAGATAGGTTTCACAGAAAAAGAAGTAGGAATCAGAGTTGGTTCTGTGCTCACCACGTACGGCGAAATTATTTATGACAGAGTCCAAAAAACTCTGAGGATCGAGCAGCCTCTGTATTTTTTCTCATCGAAATCGCTTCTTATTAAAAAGCTTAATCATTCTTTGGCTTGGAAGAACGTGTCGCTGTTCTTGGCGTCTCTTTTATTTGCTGGGAGCACTTTTATGCTGGTCAGAGCGGTGAAGAAGGAGTTCAGAAAATGGTCTGAATCGAGGACTCGAAAGGCAACGGATCCGCTGGGACAGATCAAAAAGCTTACAATAGATGATTATCAGTGCAGGGTTTGTCAGAAAAACCCAAGAAATGTTATCACGAGACCGTGCTTACATTTCGTGCTTTGCCATGCGTGTGCAGCAAAGGCTGAAACTACGTCTTGTCCTCAATGCAACACAACCATTAATAAAAATATTGAAGTGTTTTTTGTTTAAGTTGATTTTTAATTTTTTTTCACCAATGATCGCTCTTGATACTGCCGATTTGTGAAATAGTTGCTTGAATAGAACAGTACTTGAACTAAACAAATCAACACTTTGAAAATTAGTCCTCTCTTAATGCTGAAGGTTTGGTTGGTCTTATAAGATTTTGTCTTAATTATGCTAATACTGAGGCGATAAAATAATATATTTTGTAATAAAAATGAGCGCATTTTTGGCTGACACTCCTCGAAGTCCTAAAAAGCACATTACCTTGAGCTATCGGCGCTCAGAGTCAGACCTATCTACAGAATTCAAACAACCAAGTTCAGCTACCCTTCGAAAAACGCTCCCAAAAGAGCTCTTTGAAGCTATACAACCTGATTACAACCCTATTTGGAACAATACAGAGCTTTTCATGTACACAAGAAGAAATTTCCATGCAGCGGTAGGTATTTCCCACTTACGTTCACTAACATTTGATGTAGCTGCACAAAGATATTTCCAGCCACACTCAAAAGAACAAATACATTGAAATCAGGAAAAAATATTTAGAATCCGTGAGATGGCTTGCTTTCTTCATTAGTATTTATTCGGGAAAATAGATCGGTGATGAAAAGAAAGTCAAAGAAGGGATTTTAGAAAAATATGGTCTTTCTCCAACTCAGTCTCCGAGAGAAATGATACAAACAATAACAGATAAATCTGGCACTCCTAAGTTCGTCGCAAAGACAACGAGGAGTTTCTCGCGGTTTAATATGAGTGAACGGAGCAAATTGACGAAATCAGCGTCGAATGGCCAGTAAACAAATAATTTATTCCCTCATAAAATGAGCCCATAGAATTTCAAAACACGAAAGCACGTTCAATAAAACCAATAGACCCTCAAAGTTTATCACTACCAAACCGAAAGGGGATAGTTATCCGAAAATGATATCATCTGAAAGAAAAAATAAGCATCATATTGTCCCTGCGTTCAAACGTATCTTCATGGAATCAGTTCACCTAATATCTAATTTATTTACAGAGGAAGATCTGATCCAAGTCCAGAGAGACTTATCTGAAGGGCAAAAAATTGAATTTAAATACGAGAACTATGAAGATTTACAAGCGTCTGACACTGATGAGCCTGAAAGTTTGACCATTGCGACAAAAAGCTCTAAATGTTTATTTCTTCTGTCTTTTTTGTAATCACGCAGGTTCAAATAGCAAACTACGATATCGACAGGGAATACAATTTTAAAAACACCTTCCTCAAGCCTTTGATTGAGCAAATAGAAGAAAAACGTAAAAAGGAAGCTGAAGAAAGAAATCAAACCATGCCTGAAAGTAATTTCCCCATTCAATATCATCATCTCATGTCAATCTCCCAGGCACAACAAATGAAGAGAAGCTTCGCGCAATGGAGGAACTCGCATATTCCAAGAATTATCTTGAGCTTCAAGCATGTAAGTTTCTATTTTCTGAAAATTATAAATAATGTACGTAGATACAAACCAGTTGAGTTTAGAAAACAAAAGATTTGAAGAATTACGCTCGATTTGGAATGAAATGGAAAAAGCTCAACAACAACAGCAACCTTACTCAACGCAATATGATAAAAAATTCGCCTTCCACTTTGGCAGCACGAGCAACATTAAAGAGGATGAGCCCTTAACGCCTCTGTCTCCAAAGGCCAGGCAATCTGTTTCCACAACGGAGTTCACGTCCAGCGAGATTATCAATCTACGAGGAGGCAAAAAGCCAAAAATTATGCATAAACTTGGAGATATCGTACAGAAGAACCAAAAGGCTGCCCAAGCGAACGTCATGAATGCCTATATGAGTATGGGCTCTTCGCATTCACCAAAGAATACGCAGAAACTCCGAAAACAAGCGAATGAGATTCGATCGATGCCAGTGCTAAAAAGCGAATCGAAAATTGAGCTTAAAGAGCATCCTAAATCCGAGGTTGACTTTGCTGAAACGCGATTATCAAGAAATAAATTAGTGGCCTTTAAGGAAGACGATTTAACTTCAAGAGAAGTTGAATTTAAAGGGAACGAGCTGCCTGAGAAATTAGATCAAGCTACTGCTCGAGATTTGTTAGAGTTGTCGCCTTTGAGACAACTTCATGAGAAAATCGTGTTTCATTCGAGCAAATATAACAATTCAATAGTTCCCTCTCACGAGCAACAGCTGTATAAACTTCAGAGGTGGCGTGGGAGCAATTGGCTGACTGAGCAAGAAGCGAAAGATCTAGAGAGGAAGTTTCTGATAAGACATAAGGTCCGTCTGTATCAGCTGAAATTGGTAAGGGAGCCATTTAAGTTGCTTGTAATTTTGAATTTGTTAGATGTCAAACACAGGAGTCAAACTTTCAAAAGAAAATCGTTCAAAGCTGAAAGATGAATTTAAAAAAATACAGGCGGCTGTAATATTAAACAAGTAGCGCGAGAAGATATAAGCCGATCTATGTTGGTTTGGAAGTTAAACCAAAAACGAGGAAATTTTTTTCAAGGTGCAATACCTATTACGTCTGAATTTTTTTACACCTCTTTATAGCAAATTGTTCGATGAGCCTATGAATTTAATAATATGAAAAATGATACGATACAATTTATATTTCATAATCTCCATTAAAGTAAAAGTAGAGTACCAGCGCCTATGAAACTAAAATTAAATCTCTGGTCTAACACATATCTTCTCAAGTTCGTCAGGGATTTCAAGACCAAAAGTGTCCTTTACAACTGCCTGGAAGTCCTGAAAATCCTTTATCTCAGTTCTTTCTTTCACTGGAAGGTAATTCGCTTGTGTAAATTTGTAGCCTGTTCTCTCTTTCTTATTAAAGCTGCATCCAGCTCTTCCATCAGGTGTGGCTCCGCCGATGAACAGAGCCCAGCCTCTCCCTTTAAATTCTTGCTTACTAGTCATGAAGTTGATGTATTCTGCAATCACCTTCTCTCGATCCGAAAACTTGGGAGAGGATCCTTCTCTCATAAAATAGAAGAAATTGACTACCTTCTCATCGATAACAGCACTCACTCGATAGTGGGTGGGTTCAACGGCAATCTGATATTTTTCATAACCGAAAACAAGAGTCTCTTGAGTAGTTTCGAAGTTGAATTTTAAAGGAGCTCGAATACCATTGAAAGCACAGCCCGTATCCACGAGATAATAGTCGGATTCAATTTGTACGAGAAGAGCAATATGTGATGGTTCTTCTTCCGAAAGATATGGAAAAGGATAGCCAGAGACAAATTGGACTTTGAATCCAAGCGCTACGAGCGCAGCTTCAATCAGAAAATTGTTTTCATAGCACATGCCTCCTCTCTTTTTGTCGACAAACTTTTTCTGAAGGTATGATATATCCAGATCTTCCTTTCCAATTGGTTGGCCTCTGATATACTTAATTTGAAGGTCAATATTGTGGTAGAGGAACTTTGTTGCGTGTTTTTCTACTACTTTGGAGAGAGTGGTGAGGTTGGGCTCAGGACGGTCCGATTTGAACTCGTCTAAGCCAAGTAAAGTTAGATAACTGTCTAAATCAATTGTATTGGATTCCATTACGAGATCTTATCGCTTGTTTGTTTATTGAAAAATAAAAGAGACCAGAATGAATCTTGGATTTAATTTATTTCGTGAGTTTAAAGTCAACATTGAGCTATAGCTCATGAAAAGAATTCAATGGAAAAATTGAATGTTGTAGGCTTTTCATGAATAGAAAGCTCTCTTTCTGACTTAGTTTGCTGACCCTCCGCTAAATGTATTCTTCAAGGAGAAGGAAACTCACACATAAATCACTGTTATTTCTCTAATTTATATTGCTTTCCTTTAAAGATAGTGTAAAACTCCTCAGAAACCGCAGGCCCTAGGGCTATAACATGTTTTCGAATATTAATTTGAATAAGAGAATCTTCGAATGTAATCATTATTATCATGAATATTTTTCATACAAAATATGAGACGAATAATTATTCTAACCAGACCATGTTTTTGTTTGAGAAATAAGATTCGTAACTCTAATTTCTCACGAAACTTGTTAAAACCCTTGTTAAACCTTCGGCCTCACGCTGATCTTTTGCAATTCAGAAGGAATTTCAAATCCTAGCGTCTCCGTTGCAGCTTTTTGAAAGGATTCGAAATCCGTAAAATCGGTCTTCTCTTTCTCAGGAAGGTAGTTCACTTGCTTGAATCTATAACCTGAGTTAAGCTTCTTATCCCACCAGTAAACGACTCTTCCATCAGGGGTCGCTCCCCCAAGGAACAGAGCAAAATCTCTTGCTCTGAATTCTTGTTCGCTATTCATAAAAGCGATATATTCTTCAATAATCCTCTCTCTATCTGAAATCTTGGGAGAGGACCCTTCTCTCATGAAATAAAACATAGGCAATACTTTGTCCTCTATAGAGAGGTTCACTTGATAGTAGTTTGATTCAATTGCGATCTGGTAATTCTCATACCCGAAAACAGTGGTTTCTTGAGGGACTTCAAAATCGAACTTAATCGGAGCGCGAAGATTGTTGAAAGCGAAGCCAGGATCGACGAGATAGTAGTCTGCGTCGATTTTAACGAGAAGACAGACGTGCGATGTCTGTCTTTCTGGGAGAAATGGAGCGGGAAAGGCCGTCAGAAATTGGACTTTAAATCCAAACGCCACGAGAGCCGCTTCCATGAGAAGGTTGATTTCATAGCACATTCCTCCTCGCTTCTCGTTAATGAGCTTTTTCTGTATGAAAGGTATATTCAGATCTTCTTTTTCAATGGGTTGGCCTCTGACATACTTGATCTGCAGATCGATCACGTGGTAGAGAAACTTGGTTGCGTGCTGTGCTGTCAGCTTCGAGAGAGTGTCGAGGGTGGGCTCAGGACGGTTGAGTTTAAACTCCTCTAAGCCGAGGTAGGTGAGGTAGCTGTCTAAATCGATTGAGGTGGACTCCATCTGTAATTTTTCAAATTAATTATCTATTACGGTGAGAGATGGTTAGTATTTAAGTGCATTAGAATAAATCATTTTGTGGTGATTTAATTGGAGCAGAAAAAGTTGGATAGAGAGCTAACGGACCTTAAAAAGGCAAGGATAAAAAAAAAAATAGTTTTTCTTGAAATAACGTAGGATTTGCGGGACTGACAGTTTGATGAAGCTTAAAGTGAAAAAATCAAGAGAAAAAGTTGAAAATGGGAGGAGGGCGTTTCTGATGATTTCGTATCTTCTGAGCAGTTGGCAAAATTGAACAACGCTCTCTTGGGAAAAAATCCTCAAAGACGAAGGGACATTGGATTTTTGCCATTTCTATTGCTATTTCTATTGAGATGTACTACAGTATTGACTTTCCTATGAGAAATTTTGTGGAAACAGCATTCCGAGGCGTCCAGTCAACAGTGATAAATTCGTCAGAAAAGTGTTTCGAAGTTTGTGTTCAGAGGGAAGAATATGATTTTGCAGTGTTAAATCATGAAAATGCCGAAGTCGTGTATTTCGTATGTTATCAGAATTCAAAACAGTTCTATCAGCAACTTAAATTCAGCAGTTTGTTGGATAAAATTTATACAAACTTTTAATTCAAGTATTGAAATTTTAAATAGAAAATTCCACTGAAAAGTACATAAGAGAAACAACAGTATTAGTTGAAGACACGCTGCTAGACAATTTTATCACCAATGTTCATTTATTGGCAACTCATTCTCTAGATAGATAGATTTTATTAGGAGAATCACCAAAAAAATGAATATTACATAGTAGTTTTTGCAGATATACAGAATTACATTCCTAATTTGTCATTAAATTTATCAATACCAAGCTTCATGCTCATAAAGGCTGCGATCTATGGAATTTCGAGTCCGAATATTTCTTTTGCAGTTTTTCTCAGGGCTTCGAAGTCCTTCAAGTTTCGTTTCTCTTTCGAGGCCAGAAAATTTGCTTGTTTGAATGTATAACCTGTCCCGTCTCTTTTATCCCACCAACAACCAAGCCTCCCGTCGACTGTTGGTCCTCCAGAGTACAATACTAAATCCCTCGCTCGGAATTCCTGCTCACTAGTCATGAAGCTCAGATACTCTTCAGCGATCTTCTCTCTGTCTGTAAATTTCGGAGAGGATCCTCCTCTCATGAAATAGAACATTCCTAAAGCCTTCTCATCTACAATTAGATTCACAAGATAGTGAGGGCTCAACTATAACCTATATTTTTCATATCCGAAAATCATGGTTTCTTGATTCGTTTCGAAATTGAGTTTCACTGGACCTCGAAAAGCAAACCCTGGATCTATAATATAGTACACGGATTCAATCTGAGCATAAGGTACGCCGTGAGATGGTTCCTTCTCTGGAAGATATGGCACAGTGTAAGCCGAGACAAGCTGAACTTTAAATCCAAGCCCAATGAGCGCAGCCTCTATCAGCAAGTTAATTTCATAGCAAAATCCTGCTTTCTTTTGGCCAATAAGTTTCTCTTGAATGGTTGATATCTGCAAATCTTCTTTTCTAGCAGGGGACCTCTCAGGTACTTGATCTGCAGGTCAATGTTCTGATAATGAATCTTAGGTTCAGGACGATTTGTTTTGAATTCGTCTAGTCCTATGTGGGAGAGGTACTATCTAAATCGAATGTGTCGGATTCCATCTTTTACACCTTTACAAGATCTGTTGTAATTTTATTTTGCCATTTCTTAATCTTAGATAAATATCTATATATAATGTGACTCTTTAGTTTCTGGTCTCTCTTTGGTAAAATCCAGATACGAAAATGTAAAATTTCGGCCATCCGATGCTACTCCTGCCGCGTGTTCATTTTTCTAATTGTATGTATTCGATAATAACTAGGTTATTTTCGAAGACTTGGAGAGGAAGTGTATTCCTTCGGTCAAGAGATTTATAAAAGAATTTTCGTATGATCGATCAATTCTTCTCAACCGGGCGGTACAATGATTGAGACTTTAGAAGATTATTAAAGGTATCATTAGTTGCTAAGTTTTCCTCCTAATTCTTAGGAAACATAGTTTTCGTGCCTTTTTGCATTAAATTTTTGAAAGAAATTTCGAAATCGACACGAAGCAATCCATCTATTCACACCAAATTTCTTTAACGACAAATATTTATAGCTCTCTCACACCTTTGCTGATTAATTGACACGCTCACAAATACTTGGTCGAACACTGATCTTTTGAAGTTCAGTAGGAACTTCAATTCCAAACGTCTCCTTTGCAGCTGTTTGGAACTCTTCAAAATTTTTAAAATCAATTTTCTCCTTCGCCGATAAATTGTTCGCTTGCTTGAACGTGAAGCCTGCCTTCTCTTTCTTATCCCACCAATAACCAAATCTTCCATCTGGAGTCGCGCCACCCAAGTATAAGCACCAGTCTCTCACTCTAAATTCCTGTGGACTATTCATGAAACTGATGTACTCAGAAATAAGCTTCTCTTTATCAGAAATCTTCGGTCCAGATCCTTCTTTCATGAAGTAGAAAAGAGGCAACATCTTATCATCGATAGTAAGATTCGCTTGGTAGTAGTTAGGCTCAATCACAATCTGGTACTTCTCAAAGCTTAGCCCGGTCGTTTCTTGACTGGTCTCAAAATCGAACTTCAAAGGAACTCGAACATTGTTGACTCCGAACCCTGGATCAACAATATAGTAGTCGGAATCGATTTTAACAATAAGGACCATATGAGATGTTTCTCGTTCTGGGAGATATGGCGCGTTGAAAGCAGAGGCAAATTGGACTTTGAATCCAAGTGCAACGAGTACGGCTTCAATCAGGAAGTTGATTTCATAACACATGCCTCCTCTTTTGCGGTCAATTAGCTTGTTCTGAATGAAAGAGAGGAGCAAGTCCTCTTTTACGATGGGTTGGCCTCTAACATACTTGATTTGTAGGTCAACGTTATGATAGAAGAAGCTAGTTGCGTGTTTCTCTACAATCTTAGTGAGAGTAGGTAGATTGGGCTCGGGACGCTTTGTGTTGTACTCATCCAAGCCGATGAACTTGAAATAGCTATCTAAGTCGATCGAGTCTGTAGTTTGCATTCCAATAAATGATTTAAGTTTTTATTAAGGGATCAGAATTTGCCTGGATTTAAGTTAACCTCATGAAGTCAGGCTAAAAAAAAAAAAGGAGTGTGAATAAATTTAGGATTCTATTTTGTCACTGTTCAGTTGGCTTTCAAAAAAAAACAAAATTAGGATTACTGTTAATATGAGGAGAATAATGAGTATTCAAGTGGCTCCTAAAAGCTTAAGATGAGAATTGAAAGCCTTCTGATTCTTGTTTCTCATTATTCTTATATGCCAGATGAATTGTTGGGATCCATATTACAGTGACTCTTGAATTTAGATCACTTTTGCCAAAAATAGAAATGCGCAATTTTGAGAGACAGAGAGGAGAGGACAAAAAAGCAAGCAAGTTGGAGGAATTTGTGATGGAAATTGAAAGTTTTATGGGAGGGTCTTAATATCAGTTTGTCCCCATTTAGAATTTAAGCGTTATTGAAATAAAGGAATGAAAGAGGATTTGAGAATCCTCATCTCTCAAAAGGAATACTCCTAATTATTGATAGGATCTCTTACTTTTGTTGAAAATCAAAGAGCGCGAAAGAATTATCAATTCGTCTTGATCTTAACTTTTGTTCATTTATAGAGAAAGAATATATCATAATAAGTAAACGATAAACAAATTTTTTTTAAAAGTTTGGTTGCTTTTAAGATATTAGAACTCTTTTACTGTCTTCTATTGTGGTCAGATGAGCTAATTTTGAGTGTATTATGTCACAATTTTATGAAGGATTCAATAAGAATTCTCTTAGTAGACAGTTATTGAATTTAAGAGAATCTTAATAAAGAGAGGAAGTTAAAGGGAATGTATCGTCGTTATACTTCGTCTGGAACCTTAACGTGCATCTTTTGTTCTCATGTTAGTTACATAAAAAACACAAATAAAAAGCGATGAATTATTTAAACGATCAATTTTTCAAAAAAAAAAAGAGAACTCGTTAGAACTTTAACAATTTCGTGAGATAGCTATTAAGCCTTGGGTCTCTTGCTTACTTTTTGAAGTTCAGAAGGAACATCAACATTAAGTGCCTCTTTTGCGGCTTTTTGGAACTCTTCGAAATCTTTGAAGTATATCTTTCTAAACGTCGGAAGATAGTTCTCGAGCTTGAAAGTCCAGCCTGAATTCTCTTTCTTGTCATACCAGAGCGCAAGTCTTCCATCAGATGTCGCGCCTCCCATAAACAATGCCAAGTCTCTCACCACAGACTCTTCCTCACTATTCATAAAAGTAACATACTCTAATATGATCTTCTCTTTCTTCGAAAATATTGGAGCAGATCCTTCTCGCAGGAAATAGAACATCTTCAACACTTTGCCATCAGTGATGAGATCCACATGATAGCAGGTAGGCTCAACAACAACTTGATACTTCTCATAGCCGAATACAACAGTTTCTTGAGTGGTTTCAAAATCGAATTTCAATGGAGCTCTCAATTTGTTAATACCGAAGCCTGGATCGACAATATAGTAGCTAGATTCGATTTGAACGACGAGAGCCAAATGCTCTGGCAGCTTTCCTGGAATCAGTACCATGGGAAAAGCAGAGACTAATTGGACATTGAATCCAAGTGCAACCAAAGCAGCTTCCATGAGGAAATTGATATCATAGCACATACCTCCTTCTTTCTTATCGATAAGCTTATTTTGAATTGTTGAGATGAGTAGATCTTCTTTAACAATGGGTTCGCCAGAGATATACTTTAGTTGAAGAGCAACATTTTGATAATGGATCTTGGTAGCGTGTTTCTCTACGATCTTGGAGAGGGTATCGAGGTTTGGTTCAGGGCGGTTGACTTTGAACTCGTCTAACCCGAGGAAAGTGAGATAGGTTTCCAAATTGATTGAGTCGGATTCCATATTTTTCAAATGCAATAAAATTTCTATTTGATGTTATTATACAATTGTGACACTATTTAAATCAGACAGACTCGTATCAGTCACAAATCGATTTTTTTGCTTCCTGAATTGGAATAATTTTCGAAACTGATTCATGAAGGCCCGTTTCGCCGCATTTCGCAAAAAAGAATTCGATAGTAGCAGAAAAGTTACCGACTCTACTCCATACTGAAATATCAAGCTAACTCATTCGCTTCGTTTTGGCTCGTTTAGAATGGAAAGAAACGGAGTTAAAAGTTTACTATTTCTGATCAAAATCATTAAAATTAGAGAATGTTAATTTCTGAGCTGATGTAATTATGAACCACCAGAAAGAACTTTTCACACGAAGCATAGCATGAGTTTAAAATACAGGCCCTGAAGGAATACTGAAATTTCAGCAGCGTCCATTTCACCTTGTAAACGGGTTGAGTCTGAATCCCGACTTGATTTTTTGTTCTCAGTAATGTTGAGATAGTCCTCAAAAAAACTATTTGGATCGAAACGCCCATCATTTTGAAAGATATTATCTCTACTCATTTCTCCTATTTCAGGGTGTTCCTCAAACTGAAGTTAAAATTGATTGGTAGCACTTTCCTATAATCCTTGTTCTTCAAAGTTCTGAAACGCTTTCGATTTTCAGAAGAGTCGATTAATCTTAATAAGCGGAGCACCCTCTTCTCACTTGGCGGAGCAAGTACAATAACTAAGTTGTCAAGTTTTTCTCGAATTAACGAGAATGTCCTAAATATGAAATATTATGTCCTGAAACGGTTTCAGAAAAATACTGAGGCTGATTTCTAATACCAAGCCAAAACTGGCCTGTGGTAAGCTAATTAGGTACTCACTCAAATATGTCCGTATAGTGAAGAAATATCTCTCATGCGGTTTTAAAAAAATAAAAGTTAACCATCTCATATCGATCTGTTACAGCTGATATTCGCATTATGCTATGAATTCTAATAAATATACATACTAAAAAATTAAAGATCTAAGAGTAAAGCGATATTTCTCAATTGTCAAAAGCTCTATTCTCAAGTTCTTATCATGAATTATCACAATTTAGGAGAAGGGTTCTTATCCTTGGGTCTAATGCTTACCTTTTGTAGTTCAGAAGGAATATCAACATTAAGTATCTTCTTCGCGGTTTCACGGAACT
>ENA-UOTX01000762-UOTX01000762.1-compost-metagenome-genome-assembly--contig:-NODE-762-length-30956-cov-8.634638_pt1 | contig 30956 bp, 21 predicted proteins | sample MGYA00238143_ERZ746982 | MGnify/ENA primary metagenome ERZ746982 (study PRJEB28758, sample SAMN06268862) | compost metagenome | isolation source: single cell | place: USA: California, Emeryville, Joint... | reverse complement strand
GTCCAATTTCGTTTCTTCCAGTGGATTTTGCTTCTCATTTTGAGCATCTTTTGGGTAATATTCAATTTTATTTTCATCCAAAGTTCTTGTTTCAACAGTGCTTTTATCGACTTCCTCAATGGAGTTCTGATTGTTCATGTTGGAACCTTTAGTCACTTCACTATGTTCGTATGCTTCAATTTCGATGTTATCATTATTACCAGAGAGATCGCCATGAGATATATCCTTAGAACTTACATCTTTCGATGAGTTGACGATCTTATCTTTGTTTGTCTTGTCTCCATGAATATCAAGCTTCTTTCTGATGACAAGATCCGTATTTCTTATGTTTATTTTAAGCTCATGTTTCAGAAAGATTTTAATAGATTGTTTTATATTATCGTCATCCATCATGCTCTTAATACTTGCTGAAAAGTTCTTTTGGCTGGACAAATCAAACACTTTTTGTTTGTCAACACTTTTCCAAAGGATTTCCAGGAATCGGCAAGCAGCCTTCGCAGAATTTTCTTGTATCTGACTCAGATTCACGTGGTTTAAATCATCATCGTCATCTTCTTCGCTTTCTGAAGTTTGAGATTCTTCATCGGTTTCGGGAACCGTTTCTTCATCTGAGATGAGAACTTCTTCCTCTTCGATGGCTTCAACGTTGTGCTGATCAGCACTTGGCTCAATATCTGAATCAATCGTTGGCTCATCAGGAGTTTCTTTGTTTTGGTCTTCTTTAGTGTGGCTATCAGTCCTATCAAGGTCTTCTTTAGTGTGGCTATCAGTCCTATCAAGGTCTTCTTTAGTGTGGCTATCAGTCCTATCAAGGTCTTCTTTAGTGTGGCTATCAGTCCTATCAACTTTCTCCTTTTTTGCCACCAGAATCTTGTTCAAACGATTCGCTTTTGCCAACTTCTTCTCATTATTTCGGATCTCAACTAATCTTTTTTCAATCGCCTGATATTTGATATGAAAATAATCGGTGACTGCTTCATTTGCAAGCATCATAAATTGCTCGACCATCCGATGAGCAGCGCTAGATTTTTCTATTTTTTGGTCTTCTTGATCATCCAAGTCAATTTTGAGTCCAAGCTCGTCTCTTAATTTTGCAAGTTTTTCTGCAAGGCTGCTCAAAACGACCAGAGCAGGGATAATCTCAGGGTCACATGTAACTTCCTTTTCGGGATGCGCCAAGATCCTATCTGCTTCCTCATACGTAAAATTCTTTGCGATTGTAATCGTGTTATGAACAAGTCTTGTCTTTTCCTTGTTAATGAGACCTTCTTTGTTGATTGTAATATAGACTGAAAAGGAATATCGGAGCTTATTTTGTTGTAAACTAAGAATATTCTGAACATCATACGGGAGCATTGGTCTAAAGAAATATTTCCCAATGTAAGTTGAATGAAATCGAGATTCAGCTTCTTTGAAGATTTCCGAGTTTTTCTTTATCAGTTTAGTCACATCTGCAATATGAATACCAACTTCATATTCAGAATCTTCCTTATCAGAAAGTTTTTTCAGAGAATGCATCATCTCTGTTCTTCACTTTCTCTCCATCAATGGAAAAGACCTTCTCTGTTGCAATTTGTGTCTCAGAGTTAATCTTTTTATTCCAAAGTTTGACAGTTTCCTCTTTTTCCTTCGTTACTTTCTTTGAAAATCCATCAGTTTTAACGGAGTTCATCTTAAGAATAACTCTAGGGTCTGATTCAGGGTGTCCAATTTGTCCCTCAGCGCTTTCGATAACAGCAAATGGCCTATTAGAGTTTGCAGGCCAATCTACGAATTTTGCTTTGACATATTGCCTCCAAATTTCCGGGGTGGCTTCAAGATGATTTTGGATGTAGAAACATATAAACGTTGGGAGTTTCGTGTTAATTGGTTTGAGGAAGCATATATTCATTTTTCTCATTTCCATTCTCTGATAATTTAAATTGTACAGTGAGAAGAGAGCTCTTCGAACGGTTTTTTTTTTCTTCGGCATCATCTCATCACCAAATATCAACTTAATGATATATGCTATAAGGCTGCTTTCCTTCTCTAGGCCTAATTGCTTTGCAGAGAACTCTTTAAATTGCTCCTTTGTAAAGTCTTCGCCATCCCAAGCATCGAAAAATTGTGTTGGAGTTTTATTCATAACTACTATAAAGCTATTGACGATATTCCAGTCAATATTTTCAGGCAGAGGGTAGTATAGGTGCTGCATTTGGATTTGAGATTGAGCATCGGGGGTTATTTCTAAGTAGCCATAGATAGACTCAGAATCTTTGAATGGATTTTTTTCAATCGAAATAATCTTAGCATTGCTATTTCCTTCAACTTCAACAAATTTAACTTGGCAACCCTCAAATGCCCTGTTCATGTCAGTGGGCTTCTTAAAGAAATATTCATTCTTTCCCATGTGACTCTTGATCACCAATCTCCCATCATGTTTAGATTTGACAATACCGTACTGAATTTTAGAATTTGTTTTGCATGGTTCAGGGTAAATCTTCATGTGCTTCCAGAGAAAAGCTTCAATATGCCCGTCTGTTCTTCCAGCTTCCCTGCGATCCAATATTTTAACGAAATGACGACCTTGCTGACTTGGGACATCTTTCAAATACTCGACTTCGTAATAAAATTGTTCAGACAGCTCCACATGGTCGCTGTGTCTGACGTCAAAGGTGAGATATGGGTATCTGTCGAGGATAAACTTGTTGAAAGGAATTAACTTGTCAGAGAGTCCTCTTGTTTTAATGACCGTGCAAAGAATCCGAGATTCACCGAAATTTTTAACGAAAAATCGTTTAACGTCTGCAAAATAAAGCTGTTCTTCTGTATGGGTATACGTGCATCTCTGTTGGAAGAGATACTGACAATCGAAGCCTTTTTTGCACGAAAGTATCGTTTTCTGAGAACGCATTTTTTTTTTCTGAATTAATTTTTTTATTGAGAAACCGAGTCGATTGATGAATTTAAGGAGAAATCCAAAACTCTAGGGGTTAATAAGCTAATTTAGTCACTGCAAATATTCTGACATGCTGTAATACTGTTTTCCAGTGGAAATAATCATAGAAGAAACGAGAAAAGAGTCGTCAAAGATGGTTTTCTACTGGGATAGAACAAGTAGTGTTCGAAAAAGATCCATATCTGTCTCTATTGGTTGTTTTTATTGGGATTTTCTTTTTTGTTTTGTGAAGAAGAACCAATAGCAGCAACATCTCTCTGTTATTACTAAGTAAGTGAATAATTTTTGGACGCTTGTAACGCCTACATGAAAAATTACGAAATTATTTCTTATGAGCAAAAGTAAAGCACGTCTTTCTTAATTAATAATCTGTCAAACCAAAAATTTCAATGGGTAAGCGTGGACAATATTCTCGTCGATGGACTAAAAGCTCGAAGAAAAGGAAGGGAAAGACCAAAACTGGCGTGGGCTGGGATAAATATTTTCAGGATTTTCAAAAAACCCTTGAACCCAAGGGAATCTTTATGCGCGATGTCGGTGATGACGGCAATTGTTTATTTCGAGCAGTATGCGATCAATTAGAAGGAAATGAGAACAATCATAGATACTACCGTGATCTTGCTCTTGAGCATATCAAAGAAAATATAAATACTTTCAAGTTGTTTTTATTGGAAGATGAAGATATTGACGAGTATCTTAAAGATATGGAGGAAGATGGCACATGGGGAGGACATTTTGAGCTTGTAGCGCTTAGTGAAGCTCTCAACTGCAATTTCTGCTTGCATATCAAAGGTCAGGAGCCTGTTATTGTCCATGGGTCTCAGACGAATATCCGCTCCAAGTGCAAGACATACCATCTCGCGTACCACGTTGAAAAGCACTATAGTAGCATAAGAAAATTAAATGACGACAAGAACACTCCAGCAGCAGAAATCGATCTCTCGACAGTGATGACCATTAAAGAAGAGAGTAAATGTTCTGATGATGAGGACGAGCTTGAATATCAGATTCTAAAAGAACAAAAGAAGAGTAACAATGATTATACTATCTGCTGAAATAAACTAATTTTTACCTGCTAGGCGGACTTTTGAAATGCTTTACCAGAGTTCGTTTAAGAATGAAGCTGAAATACAAGCGAACAAAGCGAGCAGTAAAGACTATCATACAGCGTATCAACCAAACATTTAAAGCGGCTATTAACTGCCTGAAACCTAAACTATCTCATAGACGGTAGCTAAACTGTAGTTTCAAAAATATTCAATCCAATATTTTGAATATCCGTTTTCTCTCTGCCTTTATCAATTTCAATGGCGGTGTTTTTGATGTAATGTAAGCTTTATAATTTTTATTATAGTTCTCAATGTTCTTGCACAGTCCATTCCAAGTCGAAGTGGCATTCATTATAATTGCCTTTCTTGCCGTTATATACGGTATATACTGAGGCCGTGATTGAATTAGAATTAAATTAGATCTCGTAGATTCGAAAGAAAAAAAATACAACTCATTCATTTTCCTCCCCCTCTCCCAAAATGATCTACCACTTCGACATGCCGCACATTACTGATACAAAGAAATTTGAGAAGTTCATCCAATCGAAAAAGATAGGTACCCCAGAACTACAAGCTATCAAAGAGATCAGCGCGATCAGAAAATTATTTAAACTCTCACTTCTTGCACTTTCCAAGCCAAAAAAGACAAAAGATTTCAATTATGATAGCGCTCTCGCCAAAGCGAGTATGATTACAGATGAATATTACAGCTATGTGCTGAAAATGGTAGGATATTGCTGAAATTCTGGTCGAGTTCATTCTTTCTCTCATAGCTTGAACTGTACCCACACGATCACCCTTTCAAGAAGAATATCAAATGGACACCGATACTCGGAAATGATCCAGTTATCAAATTTGGGAAAAGTAACTTTTTAGATGAATCCGGGGTTTTAAAAGACTTGCCTTTGCGTTTAGCTATACAAAACGGGATTAAATTCGACATAATAATGACAATGTACTGCAAAATGTGGATGACACTGGAGTCAGCGTTTAAAGAGATCCAATGCATTAGGGAAGGCTTTGTGAATTTTGAGGAACCTCTATCAAAAAGAGAAGAAACGAAAGATTCAAAGCCCAGACTCGGCAAATTTCCTCGTATTGAGTAATTTTATCCTGCCTTGTAAACAGACTCCTCAACAAGATCTGCACTGCTGTGATTAGAGAGGCGCTGAAGAATACTCTTGAAATTTATATCAAGGCATATATCTTCTGTGAAGATTTTCGCAAGAAGCATTTAGATCTCTTTTCCGCAGTAAAAGAAAACGAAGGCAACTCCATCGAGACCAAAGCGAACGTGTTTCAAGCAATAATTTCGTAACAATTGAGTATTTAGGGTCGAATATGAATATAAATTTTGCAATAGGTTACTGCGAGCAAATATGAATGGGTTAAACCTCGAGCTGGTGAGAAGACAAGAGAAAAACAATAGATTTTTGATGGAGATCTGCAAAGCGGCCTATTTTCAATACCTGAGTGTAGAAGCTGCGGTGGTGGACTACGAATCTAAAGCGTCAAGTCTTCTCCTTCATTGCAGAGGATACATGCGATTTTATAAAATTTACGCGCTCTATTTGCTGCTTCTCGACTACCAAGAGAAAATTAAGACCGAAACTTTCAACAAGATCGCTGGAGAGAACCTTAACTCCGTCGCGAGCAAGCTTTTAGCTACTGCTTATCAGGTGAAGAAGCTAATCGGTGAAGTCCGAGAGATGTCAGGGATTAAAGGGACATTCCTAGAAACCTACACTGAGCATATCTTCAATACGTTTATTCTTCCCCTCTGCAACAAGTAAAATATCTTTTGTGGTGCTTTTTGCTAAACACTCTTGAAAAATTAGCATTATTGACGTGTACGGTGCTGTGTACATCGGAGCGACCTATTCTGATGGAGATTTCTCAAGTATTCAGCCGTTTGACTACGTTGATTCGAAAATTACAGCATAATTCTATTTGAGTAAAAAAAAATCTTTTGACTTTGATAGATAAAAATATTTTATATGTCCATGCATTGTCGATGATGAACGGAATTTTCTTTTTTTTTTTTGATTGTCAAACCCTTAAGAATTGAATTTAGAGGAAGAGAGAGAGGACATCTTCTCAATTGCCCTCAGATTACGATTGATTCATATCTAACTAGGATCACTTTCGAATGAGATGCTTTATTGATGTTAAGAGGCCTTTAAGAGTCGGACGGTGATAAGATGTATCGGATGCACTATGATTTAAGAGTACACTATGAATCTGTGATTAACAGAAATAAAGAATTGATCTGTTGAAAATAAAACAAACTGAAATAACAGCGTTTTATTTACTAATCAATTAGAAAGTTAGTACGCTCGAAGTAACAATGAGCTCTCCTTCGGAAATAGAGCAGTATCTTGCGAAACTTATCATCTCAGTCGCTCATAGCGAGAGAAGCGTACCATATCCACTCTGAAAAGTCTATCTGATTTATCCCCTCCATAGGTCGAAAAAGCGCGATTGGATCTTGTGAGCAACAGATTCTTCATTCCTTATAGCTACTTCCGAAGACTCGATCAAAAGGGCAAAGGATATCTCACTCAAGATGACTTTACGGACTTCTTATAGTAAGTGTATTCAAGCACCTTGTTTGATAAATGCGCATCAGTTCAGGAGGATTGAATCATAACACGAAAGAAGTCGAACATATTTTTACCTTAGGAACAACCGCCGGAGCAACAAAGATGACCTACAATGAGTAACAATTAAATAAAAATACAAATATCTGAAAGAACTCCGCTAGTTTTCTCAAGATTGTACTGCCACAAGCAGATAATGCAGTAAAGAACGAATGTCTTGATCGAGTTAGCAAGGGGCAGGCTGAACTGGGCGAATCTGAACAACAGGAAATCGATAACGCAGTTCTGGGAGTATTTTTGAAAGAGATCGAGTTTTACAGGCAAACGAAAAAAGCAAGACTGTCTTTCATTTCACTCAAAGAGTTCAACCCTAATACCGCGTTTATGATTATCGATACTAAAGCTCAGGGATTCCTTGATTTTAATAGGTATGATGCCTTTCTCTTGACATTATACCCTCATGAAACTTTAGCATTCAGAGCTTTTTAAATCGCTTGGCATTCAGCTTCAAGCAAGAAGATTACGATGCATTGTGCCGTCGAATCGATAAGTCTCGATCCGGAAAGATCTCTTTTCAGGACTTTAAAGACGGACTCTTTGAATCAGGGCAGAAAGGAGTTGAACGTGAACCGAGCGCTAGAAACACTGGCATGACTAGAAGCTCCAGTGCTTATCTCAATGCGTCAGACGCGAAAAATAGCCTCAGCAATGCAACATATCAGCGGTCTTCTCGGTTTTCTGTAGGGAAAGAAACTCCGGTTAAATTCTCGCGAGGTAGAGGCAGCTACGATACCTATAAAGGCAATGCCGAAACCCAGAAACTTCAGCGTTTTAGTGAAGTTAACCAGCCTCAACAACGGGACAGTTATGGAAAACCAGTTACTAACCTTCTCGACGATTTTTTGCAGCCTCCAATGCAAACAGCTGAGTTCAATAAGAGCCAATCAGAAGGAAGTCAAGTTGTGTTTCTTCCGAAACCAACAGTAGAAATATTGGGTTCGAAAGGTACTCGCGGAGAGCAAATGACTCTAGACCAGGCCGTTTACTTCAATTCTGGCAGAAAAACGGAAGCAGGAATTAATAATGTAAATTATGCGAATAAGTTCTCCAAGGAAACAATAAATTTGCCGATAAACCCCTCAGCTGGAGACTTTAACTCCATACATACTGAGGAGAAGGAACTTCAGCACTTTGGAAGTGTCGAAGATATTCATAGAGTGCGGTCAGCAGGCGGTTTTACCACAGCGCGACGGAATTATTTCGAAACGCTCACCTCTCCTCCGAGTAAAGGCGGTTCTCCAGCAAATATCCGGAAAAATCGCTTTGCTGGAGAGAATGATGAGAACACAGTCGAAATTACGATGTCTCCGCTTCGGCAGCGGACTGCTGACCCTGTCGATGATATGTACTGGGGGTACAATAAGCACCATAACGAGACCATAGCCACTTGTCACCCTTTCACGGCTGTTAACTTCCCTTATGACCTCACAAGGACGATGAGAGAGCCTGTGGCATATGACATGAAATCTTCATTCTTACCACATCATTACGCTCCGATTGATGAGATGAAGGTCGACGTGAAGAGGTTCAAGGAAAACCCATTTAGGTTCACCGACCACGAACATTACTTCAAACTGTACTACAATAGATTGCGTGGGGGTTATTATGATAAGTATTTCAATATCCCTCAAGCGCAGCACAAGACATACATCTACAAGGATCCTGACGTCCAGCATTATAATGATGAAATACAACCGGAAACACCGCTTCCAATGCGCCGAACAGCACATCGAGCTTCTTCTCAAGATACCTCTAACGCGAGGTATGTGCTCCTTAAAACGCTACGGAATGATCCCGAGTACACATCAGGACATGGACATTGGCCTCGTCCAGAAGGTAGAGCAACGTCTACTTATAGAAGGCTAGACAGAATGTCTCAAGAAAATTTGGAACCAGGATTGGTTCGTCCAGGTTCAGTTCGATACTTACATAATGAACACCAAAAGCCTGCCCGAGACCGCAATGTTTCAGATTTTATTTCGGATACAAGATACGATAATCGCGTCGATTACGATCAAGTGCATCGAGGGCCCCTCATGAACCAGATTAACCTACTAAATAGACCAAGATATCAATCATCACAAGGTCTGAGTCACCTCTTCCCAAACAAACCGTCGTAATATGACCGTTAGCATCTCATAATATCTATATAATATTCAAGTGACCATTGCAAATGCAAAGGTGCTAAATTTTGATTTTTCATTGTTTTTATTGGATGTAAAGGATGCAAAACAAAATCTATTAAATACTTTGGTTGATCTCTGCAGAAAATTCCTTTTGATGCATCTATCGATATGAATAACTGATTAACATTCACATATATATGTATTCGATTGATTCCAAGCCTTTCGTTTCAAGGTGAAAAAATATTTTGCTAACAAAATCCTTAGGGCACAGCGATCAATCAGATTTGAAGCTTCTAAATTCAACGAATGTAACTGCAATAACCTAATGAATCGAAGTGATCTCTAGGTAAGGATCACAACGATTCGTAATTATTCCTTTCACAACTGTTTCTATCTCGTCAACAGGAACAATACTCGTGACTTTCAGGCCCTTTAAATCTTGAAGAAAATACTCCAATTCTTCTTTAACTCTAATATGATAACAATAAGTACCAGTTAGAAAGCATCCTCATTACCTTTGAGCTACGATGCGGCTTTCAATTTCGAGTTCGTTGAATATTTTAAGATATTGTGTTTTGATTTGTTCAAAGACCTTGGAGAAGATTTCAAACAGGTCTTCTGGAAGGAAAAATTCCTCGATATTTTTCGCCATCGTTCGAGTATTATTAATGATATCTGCTGTGAATTTCGTCGGCGTGGTGAGTTTTGTGGTTTGATTTGTCCATTCTAACTCAGCAATGTTTGCACAGCTCTGCTTTATCCTAATGTTGAATGAAAAATTTAGGAAATCTGTTCATTTTCAGTGGAAAAGTACCTATCGCGTAGAATAGTGACTATTTTCGTTTTGATTTCATTAATATGGTTCCGTAGCTCCGAGTTGACATTGCTGATTTGCGCGTGAACAATTTCTTTTTTAATATTGAATTTCTTGTCAATTAGGTCCTGGATTGGCTCCAGAAGCATCTTTAAGAAAGACAGACACAGCGCGGAAAGACCTAAGGATGCATTCTCAGTTAGTTGTTATTTACGAACAGCATATATTACCAAGAATTTTAGCTGTGATTGTCTTTATAATTTTGAATTGGACAACTCCTGCGTTTAAGATGAGCTTAGTGGCCATCGTGTTGTAAAACTAAGTATTTTGAAATTATTATTATAATATCGCAGTCGATGTGTTTATACTTTCAAAATCTCGATTGTTTTCAGCAAGCAATCCATCGAAATCCCTTTGAATCGATACCCAAGATGCAGATAGTCATAAACTATCTGAACTAGCAATAAAACTGAGGACGTCAACTTGTATCTCTTCTCGTCGATAACAAGCTCGTTTTTCATAATCTTGATAAATCCAGACTCTTCCAATGGATTCAGCTTGTGCTTTATATGGCCATTGGTAGACTGCTTGCTCTCTTCTTCAGGATTAGTTTTTTTGGTAGTCTCCTCCTCATTGTCAGAATCTACGTTTGTTTCCTTTTGCTTGAGGATCTCCTCGCCGTTTTCAGTTGCTTTAGTCTCTCTGTTATCCAAATCGTGTGACGGATCGAAAAATAAATTGAAAAATGTCATGTAAGAATATGGGATGTCTGCCGCCTGCCAAGTCTCTTCTTCAAGCTGCTTTTTCAGACTCAACACGCTTTGTTTATGGAAAACCTCAAGATATGCTGCAGAATATGGGGGTTAAAATCAACTGTAATGAGTTTCGTTACTTTTCTCAAATTTCTGTTTCAGGTCCATAAGAGGAGCAATCGAAATTTTGTCCATATAGGTGGATTTCACTCGATTGATTGCTGTGATTAATGTCTGGTTCTCTGTGACTAACCAGCTTGAGACCGTCGTACTGATCTTGAGCTCTTCTTCAAAGCATTTACGCACCTTACTGATGAAGGCTTCGAGCTTATAGAACTGAGGAATCGTCATAGATTCAACAGGGAAATAATGGAGCATCTCGCTGAGTTTCTCATTGAGGAATTTCACGACCATCGCAATCGTGGAGTAGAAATCTTCAACAGTATCTGAAATAATACGGAGGTTCGTCTTATCCAACGGCATCAGCCCTTGGTGACATCTCGGGTCATACTCACCCTCTGGCAGATAATTCTTCTCAAAATAATCCAGCAGAGTGCTCAGTGTCTGGTTATGTAAATTTAATAGCCTTGAGATCAAGCGCTTATAAATCTCGAAATAGAACAGCAAAAATTTGACGTAGAGATCAAATTGCATTTGAGGTAGTTGGTTCCTATCATACGGTAAATACCAAAGAACAGAAAGGTCAAGTTACCCGGTGGCACCGTTGGTGGCTGTCGTGTTGGTCGTATTTTTAGTTTCAGATTCAGCTTGCTTTTGGGCTCCTTCATACTCCGCCATGTCCTTTAAAAACTGCTTATGGAAATTTTTCAGTGCTTCAAGAAGCTTCATTTTGAAAGTTCGATGGTTGAATTCTTTTATCTTAACGTTTTGAACTACAATATGCGTCAGGAAGCTCTCCAGCTACAGAAATAAGGGGGCCTTAAAGAGGGTTTTTCTATCAAAAGAAACCTTTTCATCCTGTTGGCAATCAGGCAAACTCCAAGTGACTACATTAGCTGAAGCTCGACCAGAATCCTCTTGAGTTGTCGCTGTAAGCTCGCTTCCGTTCGCTATAACAGAAAGGTCCTAATTCAATTAGTGTTGCTATATTGATCCATAAATGGTCGGAATACCAAGAAGCTCTCCTCAACAAGAGAGGAAGAGTCAAGATTGGTAGTTGGATTTTTATTGTAGACCAACGTATTTGAAGTATAGCTGAAGCATTTGTCAACGAATTCTGTGTTTAAATTTTTCTCTAATGTCGATCTTGCGTCCGCGAATATTCTTTGAACGTTCCTTTATAAATATAATATATAGAAGTTTCATTTTCGGAAGAATCGAAGAGTAATTTACGTCAAACAGGAAAGATCCTTTAGCTTTGTTTTATACGTCTCTTCGGAGTTTTTGATGAGCATCACAGCGTATTCATAATTTGCGTTTTTGACGAGTTGCTTCAGTGTAGGAACGATCTGTCTGAGAACCGATATCAGCTCCAACTAATACAAACCAATTTTAGATTGACAATGCGTCCTTTGATGAATTATCTATACCAGTTGAAGTGTTTTCTGCACGTTTATCTGCTTCCGTTTCATGCTCAATATCTTTATACTATGTAAATAAGCTTTCTCTTTCATGTCACAGTTGAATTTCCTGTTTCATGCTCAATATTTCAAATTAAATGAAGCTGTTACTTGTGGAATTCGATTGTTTTAAGACAGTTCTCAACTTCGATTTCCATTTCATTTAGATTCATAATAACATCCATAATGTCTTGGAATCGACTTGTTATCTGGTAAAACAGGTTTAACTCGACATGATCCAAGTATTCGGTTAGCTAGGTTCATTAAAACGAATCGAAGGGCATATATGATTATGGTTACTTCCTCCTGAGTCGATTTGAGCTGTCGCATATTCCTCGTAAGGTAGCTGAAGTCGAAGATATAGTTCACATCGAAGAAATTCGGTTTAACGATGTTATAGCACTTCATCAAGCTCTCAGAAATATTAATCAGCTCCTTCTCGCGCTGTCTCGCGCTCTTAATGACGTTATTCTTTTTATATATCTCGAGCACCTTGCTTATTTTTTGAATATAATCCTTAAAATCCTCGAATTTGACATTCAGAATGGCACTATCTATCGCTGGGGCTTTCTGAGAAGTGATCGTGTCTAAAGCAGGGTCAACAACCGTCTCTTGGAAAATGTCGTAGATATCGCCAAGAAATGTGCTCTGTTAAGAATAAATTATGGACAGAACTGCTAAGGGTAGTATACTCTGCGAGGTGTGTTGAGAACAGAGACAATATTGGTGCTTGATTGCATGGGCGTGAAATCGTGTTGATAGTCATTGTCTCCCATATCGGATAGACTGTGGGTGAGATTTATGCGCAAATCTCTGTAGGAGCTTGGTGGCTCACGTTCATCCCTTTCGGTAAGACTGACGCTAATACTGAGGTCAGGGTCACGGCGAGTCACACGAGAGAACAAGCTGTTGAAAATGCCGCTCATTGCTTATTACTAAATTATATTTATCAAATTAAGAAATTAGCCCTGGAGAGTGAGCTGGAAAACAAAAAAGAATATACTTCTGATACCCTTTTCGATGAAAGTACAAACATAACAAAAGATGTGTTTTGCTGAGAGTTTCGAGAGAGTTTGCAACATATGCAGAAGATAATCTGCACGAGGTAAATATTTTGGAGCAGTATGGAAACCCGTACTTTGAGGATCTCGGATCGAAATGTCTCTCTGCATTACAGTACCTTTATTAAGATCTATGTTCATGAGGACACTGAGCATGGATTTGATGGAGAGAGGTTAGTTCAATGTGGAATAGAGGAGCATTCCAACAAAAAAATACAGTTTGGATATATAGTAAAGTATTTTCTTACGTGTGAAATTTAACTAAGTACTTCTACCGTATATTGTTGAGCGTTTTTCTTTGATAACATTTACATTACATTAGGTGTATAACTATAACTACTCAGGATCCAATACCGATGTCATTTCAGGGAGCTCTCACCCAAGACCAAGCTAAACATCGATTTTCTTTATTTGAAACGAACCAACAAGACAATCTTCATTACGATGTCTTTCTTAAACTTGCTAAAGGAGACACTTATTCAGGACGGGTCACGGCGACTTTTCATTTAGCGAAAATCGGAGACCTCTTTTTCGATACTTCAGCAAAGTCAATCGACAAGCTCATTGTAAACTCCAAAACTGTTGAGCCAACCCGGAACGATCGTTTCTTACTAGTGGCGGCTGAAGAATTAGTGAAAGGGAAAAATGTTGTTGTGATTGAATTCACTAACACCTACCGCAACGACAGCACAGGACTTCAGTATTATATTGACACAGACGGTCGTCAGTATCTCTTCACATACGGAGAACCTTATCACTGCAACAAGATTCTCCCGTGTTTCGATCAACCTGATCTGAAAGCAACCTGGAAACTTTATGCCGCAGTTCCTCACGACTGGATTGTCGTCACCAATACCAGAATTGATATTGCTGCAAAAACAGAGCCCAAAGACTACCTCTCCTCTGAAGATCTTGAACACTTCAAAATATGGACTTTCCAAAAGACTCTGAGGATCTCAACTTATCTATTCTGCGTAGTCGCAGGTCCTTACCGTGAGGTGAAATCCATAGAGAAGTATCGTGATGTTGAGATGTCTTGTTTTTGCCGAGAATCCCTATTCAAATCTATGAATGAACAAGCTGAAGAACTATTCGAAATTACTCGTGTATGTATGGGTTACTTTGAAGAGCTCTTCGGTTATCCGTATCAATTTGACAAATATGACCAGGTTTTTATTGCGGACCATCCAGGTGCAATGGAAAATCCAGGGTGTGTGATATGGTCAGATGATTTCATTGCTGAAGAGACGCCGACCATCCAAAGCCGCACGGCTCGCGCGGTCTATCTTACGCATGAGTTGGCACATATGTGGTTTGGAAATTTAGTAACGATGAAGTGGTGGAATGATCTGTGGCTAAATGAGGCTTTTGCTGAGTTTATCAGTCATTTTGCTATGGCTCAGATTAATGGGAAGCTGAAAACAATTAAATTTTCTGATGTTTGGGTTGAATTCTTTTCAGAGAAAACCTGGGGGTACAGTACAGATCAGCTCGAAACCACTCATCCTATCAGAGGTAATATTAATGATACTCTTGCGGCGCAGAACAACTATGACGGTATCACTTATGCGAAAGGAGCTGCGGTATTGAGGCAATTCGTCGCGTTAATAGGAGAGAAAAATTTCACTGCAGGCCTCAAAACCTATTTTCGAAAGCACCAATTCGCAAATACAGACCTGCAAGACTTCATCGACTGTATGCAAGAAAATTACAAACCACTTGACCCCTCATATCCAGAATCGCTTGATGAGTGGCAGAAACAATGGCTTCAAACGGCAGGAATGAATGAGTTGTCTCTCTTGTGGGAGCCTTCAGATAACCTCACAGAAACAATCACTCTCAAGCAAACGGCCGTACTCACTCAACATCCAACTCTCCGAGTTCATAAAATGAAAATTGGATTCTTTGGAGAGAGTGCTGAACTGTTAGAGGTGAGAGACTTTGTCGTTCCAGCCAAAGAGTGTGTTACTCTCACTTTCGAAGGGAAAAAGAAACTGAAAGGCATCCTCCTTAACTACGAAGATGAAGCTTTCATAAAAGTAAGAATTGATAATATCTCAGCAGATTTCTTCAAAAGCAATCTGAAAAATATTAAAGATGAGCTTTCTCGCACCCTAATTTGGCGAGCGTTCTCCGACATGCTAAGAGACGGGAGAATGAGCACATCTGAATTCATTGAAACAGTCAAACGCACATTAGCGGAGGAAGTTTCGGATGTTATTATCAATGCAGTTTTATCCTATACTTATGATGCCATCACAGAGTTCACGCCTCTGAAGCTCAGACCGTCTCTTAATTACAAAATGTTCGACCTCATTTATCATCTTATCATAAGCACTGCTCCCGAAAATTCCGACAGAGTACTCACACTTCGCGAAAATCTCATTCATTTTGCGGCTAATAAAGCACATGTAGATTTACTGTTGAAATGGCTCAACAACGAGGCTCCTGCTCTCACTAAATACCCTTTAGGAGTAAACGACAAATTGAGAATTATTGAACTTGCGGTTGCGAAGAAAAAACTTGATTTAAATACGCAATGCAGACTGTATGCCAAAGTAGCCCAGGAGAATCCTTCAAAAAGGTCTATGAAGATGAATCAAGCTACTTCAGCACTCATAATGCAGCCCGCGTGGCAAGGCTATCCTACACCAGAGAAAGACCCTTTCAGGATGACTGCATTGGGGTTAACAAAATCTGTAATTTGTATGATCCCGAAGAGTATCGCCAAGTGTTTTTCAAGATTATGCTCAAAGTGTTGCGCACCGAATAAAACAAATAAAAAGAAAAGCATGACATCAAACCAAAAGAGCTCGTAAGTCTTTTCTATGCAAGCTATTTCGATTATTTTCTCATCGGAATATTGTCCCTAACATCATTTTGTGCTGATGAAATAGAATGCTATGTTTGACATGGCTTTCATTGTCGACGACTTTCGTTCTTTCTTTTCCTACTCATTTTACAATTAAATCAAAGATGGTTTTTTTTTGGTTAAATATTTTTTTTTTTGCCTTACTAACTTTGATTTCCAATGTCCCGTGTCTTACGAATATAAAAACTTATTCGCTATTCCTTAACGCTATGATATTTGCAAATTCTAATTATTAATCAGAATATCCAAACTAATTAATCTACTCAGAACCTTATAAAAATGGGCTTCAAAGAACCTCTTACCCAAGAGCAAGCTATCCAAAGGTTTTCGCTATTCGAGGCGCCTCATAATGATCTCCATTATGAAGTGTTTTTCAAATTTGCGAAAGGAGACTCTTACTCCGGCCGCATAACAGCGACTTTTCAGTTGGCGAAAGTCGGCGACCTTTTCTTCGATGCCGCAGTGAAATCAATCGACAAGGTCACCGTTAACTCTAAAACTGTTGAGCCAAAACGAAACGATCGCTTCTTACTAATCCCTCCTGAAGCGTTAGTGCAAGGGAAAAATGAAATTGCCATCGAATTCACCAATGACTACCGTATCGATGGGAAAGGGCTTCACAGCTTTATCGATACTGACGGCAGACAGTATCTCTACTCCACTTGTGAGCCCTACCACTGCAACACGATGCTTCCTTGCTTCGATCAGCCTGATTTGAAAGCAACTTGGACCCTAACCGCAGCGGCGCCGAATGACTGGATCGTCATTAACAACTCCAGGATCGATAACGAAGCGAAAATCGAGCCTAAAGATTACCTCTCTCCTGAAGATCAAGAGCATTTCAAGCTATGGAGCTTCCAGAAGACTCTGAAATTCTCGAGTTATCTATTCTGTGTGGCTGCAGGGCCTTACCTTGAGGTGAAATCTCCTCATAAGCACAGAGACGTCGAGATGTCCTGCTTCTGCAGACAGTCTCTGTTCAAATTTTTGAAAGAGCAAGCCGATGAGTTCTTCGAGGTATCTCGTGTTTGCATGGAGTTTTATGAAGAGTTCTGTGGCTATCCTTACCCATTTGGGAAATATGATCACCTATTCTGTCCTGAGCACAATGTAATCGCTATGGAAAACCCAGGCGCTGTTACTTTTATTGATAACTTCATTTTTAAAGATGCGACTACAAGTCAGCGCCGCACTGTAAACTCTGTTGTTGTGACGCATGAGCTAGCGCATATGTGGTTTGGAGATTTAGTCACGATGAAATGGTGGAATGATCTTTGGCTGAATGAGTCGTTCGCTGAATTTATGAGCCATTTTGCGAATGCGTATATCAAGGACAAATTGAAAACGATTAAGTTTTCGGATGTGTGGGTTGAGTTTTTGAATACAAAAGGCTGGGGGTACACAGATGATCAACTTTCAACTACCCATCCGATTAGCGGAGTTGTTCGTGACACTCACGAAGCAGAAGATATCTTTGACGGAGTTACTTATGCAAAAGGAGCTTCAGTCCTCAGACAATTAATTGCTCTAATTGGAGAGAAAAATTTCAGTGCAGGCCTCAAAACCTATTTCAACAAGTACCAATTTACAAATACAGTCCTACAAGACTTCGTCGACTGTATGCAAGAAAATTACAAACCACTTGACCCCTCATATCCAGAATCGCTTGATGAGTGGCAGAAACAATGGCTTCAAACGGCAGGAATGAATGAGTTGTCTCTCTTGTGGGAGCCTTCAGATAACCTCACAGAAACAATCACTCTCAAGCAAACGGCCGTACTCACTCAACATCCAACTCTCAGAGTTCATAAAATGAAAATTGGATTCTTTGGAGAGGGTGCTGAACTGTTAGAGGTGAGAGACCTTGTCGTTCCAGCCAAAGAGTGTGTTACTCTCACTTTCGAAGGGAAACAGAAACTAAAAGGTATTCTCCTGAACTATGAGAATGAAGCTTTCATAAAAGTGAGGATTGACGGTAACTCAGCCGAATTCTTCAAAAGCAATCTCAAGAATATGAAAGACGAACTCAGTCGTGCTTTAGTGTGGCGAGCTTTCTGGGACATGTTGAGAGATGGGCTGATGAGCTCATTGGAATTCGTCGAAATTGTCAATAGCACGCTAGCAGATGAACCTTCTGATGTGATAGTAAATGATGTTTTATCATATACAAGCGCAGCCGTCCATCATTTCACGCCCATAAAGCTTAGATCTCTCCTTTGCTACAAAGTTTTCGATTTCATATATTACCTGCTCCTCAAAACTGATCCCCAAAGCACAAGCAGAGTCGTTTCTCTTCGTGAGCATCTCATCGGTTTTGCTGATAGTGAGAATCATGTCGAATTGGTTCTCAATTGGTTCAAAGGCGCTGTCCCTGAACTTGGTAAGTATCCTTTAGGCTTAAACGACAAGTGGGCCATTGTGGAGCTTGCCTACGCGCAGAAAACGCTTGATTCTGAGACCAAAAGAAAATTCTATGCTCAAGTCCAACAAGAAGACCCATCAGAGCAGTCTGTCCAAGTCAAGAGGACAATCGAAGCACTTGAAGTGGATTCCAAACAGAGAAGCGAGCTTTGGGCACGCTTTTTCAAGCAAGGCAAAGATAATGTCAACGTTGTTGCTGCTTCTATGGCAGGCTTTAACAGCCTCTACAACTTGGAAGATCTTACTGATTATCATGAAGACTTCTTCAATGTGATTCTCAAAGTGTTGCGTAGTGAGTCACGAGAATATGTCTCTACTTTCTATGCGAAATTATATCCCAATGACGAGAAGTTTGACCACTACATTGAGAAGACAACAGCATTGATGAGCGAGGTTGACGAGAAGAAAGAAGGATGGTTCTTGAAAATATTAAAGCAATCAATAGACAATTTGAAGAGCAACCAAAAGGTCTATCTCGCTGTTGAAAGACATTTGAAAAACCAATTTATCTAGCTAATCACTGAATCGTCATCTATAATCAACAGATAACAAATTATTTCTCTTAATAAACAAAGAATCAGAGAGAACAGCTCTTAATAATGAAATAAATGAATTGTGAATTTAGTTGTGGGGGTAGGGCGGAGGTATCTCAAACAATATAGATCCTGCAAAATCTAAGCGCTTTACACAAGTAGCCCTAGTAGATATTATGACTCTTTATAAATTACTAACTAAGCTTCATGATTTGCCTAGAAACAATGCCGATAGAATAATAGATGGCAATTACGATATCTAAATTCAATAGATCCAACAAATTTGATCGTATTTAAGCTTCAGAAGCTCGAGTTTAATCTTTCCAACTTAAGCAATTTATTAACTTAAAATAATTTGATTGAACATGGAAGACGACGAATTAGACGCATTGATCGAGGAAGGTGTTGGTAGAAGCACCGGATCTTACAGAAGTACAGCTCTCGCTCGACCAACGCTTGAATCAGCCGGTAGAAGAGCCATTAGACCGACGGTGAGGAGTTTTTTTCGCAATATGACTAAAATAATTATTTCTCACTCCAGCAGCAAACTTCACCAGGTATTGCAAGGTCATCGACCTATAACGTGACAAGTTCTTTGTTGGAACCCGAAGAAATCAAAGATTCTCCGATTAGGCAGCCTTATACTGAGTTGCATAAGGAGTCCCAAAAGGAAAAGCCCGTCAAAAGCCCAGTAAGCGGCACAAATGAACTTGATATCGACCAAATCCTTTCTGAATACACTACTAATAGTAAATCTACATTGTTGGGGCCATTTAAGTAAATGTTTGAAAATTTTCAGCAACCAAAACTAAGCCAGAAGAAACAAAAAGGCCGCGTCCAAAAAATATGACGGTCACTGAGCAAGTCAAAGCGGATGACACAAAAAAAGAGCCTCTGGTAAAGGAAACGCCCGTGCAGAAGGAGGTTGTAAAGAAGGATCACCCTGAAGATATTTCGGAAGTTGATAAAATTCTGGGTGACATTGACAATCTGGCCGCCACAAAAGATACTGAGTCGTCACCAATTGGCAGATTATCTACCTTCAAACATGGCATGCATTCAAGTTTCGTAGGAGGTGACCCCAGAATGAGTCTCGGAGCTGATGCCAGAATGAGTCTCGGAGCGGATGCCAGAATGAGCGTGGGCTTCACTGGGAGCGACGCCAGGATGAGTAGTAGCTTCCTTGGATCTGATATCAGAATGAGCGCGAGCTTTGTCGGAACTGATATCAAAGCATACTCGTCAGATAGAATGAGTAAGATTAGAACCGATGATGTCGAAAAGAAGGACCCCGTTGAGATCGTTGAGAAGAAGGACGTTATTCAGGAACAGGACACAACTGAAAAGAAAGATGAGCTAGAAATAAAAGAAACACCAATCGTTGAAATGGATGAAGAGCCTCAAGTTGTAGATGTTGATGAGATTCTGAAGGGAGAGGAAGAAAAAAACGAAAAAGAAGAAAAAGACAACGAAAAAGAAGAAGAAGTATCGCCTATAGAAGAACCAAAAGAAATTGTCACACAAGAGAAAGAGTCTCCAAAAGTAGAAGAAGAAGTTATTGCCGAGCCTGTGACAAAGATAGCGCAAGAAGAAACCGTGCAACAGGAAGAAAAAGCACGATCAGACTCGCAGCCACAGGAAAAAAGCCGGTCTCAGTCTCAGCAAGAAGAGGAGGAAGAAGAAGTTAGAGTTTCAATGGCAGAGTTTTTAAAGCCTCGTTCTCGGAAAAACAGTCTCTTATCCACCAAGTTATCAGAGAGCCATATAAGTTCATCCCCGCAATCTGTAACGCAAGATTTTGTGAGAGAAAAACTAAATATGGAGCTCGAGAAGAAAGAAGAAATGGAAAACCAAATCCAAGAAAGGAAGAGAGTCGCCTGGTCTTACAATTCTGAGTTATCCGAGTCTTCTTCACTGAACAATTCAATCGCAAGGAAGCAATCCAAGACTATTAAGGTCCCGCAGAAAGCTGATGATAAGTACCCAAGATCCATCAAGTATATCGACGAACAAATCAAAAGAGAAAGGGTAGTCGAGCTCCGTCAAAATCTTATCCGTACGAGTGGCTCTCATCATGTTCTAGCGACTCTGTCTGAAATCAAGAAAAATGTTTCTACAAAAAGTAAAGAAGTTGACTCTGTCAAAACGTTCGCAATTAAACCACCTTTTGATCCATTGGACGCTTTCGATGAAGAGGAAAAAGAGGTTTTCTTTTCAATTCATAAGGAACGTAGCTCAGATAAATTGCTCGTGACGCACAATCCAATGAGCTCTTCCTATCGTATTCGTGTAATCCAAAGCGGTGCTTTACCGGAGCTATCAAGAACGTTCTATCTCTCTGAATTCGATCCGGCTTTCCTCGCCCTGGTCCCTCAGGACTACGGACCACCGAAAACAATATTAGTATAAATTATTTTTTTTTTTGTTATTTATGTTGTTTTAACTCCCTACCTTCAATAGACCGTCCAAAATGAATATATAATCGTGGGAACATCTCATGGACAGATTTGCCTTTACAATTACGAAGAGAAGCTGCTCCATAAGTTCGGAACTTCTAAAGAAAAAGGCTTTGGCGCGGTTACGTGTATGGATATTTCATTAGATAACAGTCTTTTGGTCGCTGGTTATGATAGCGGGACAATCGCTGTATGGGATATCAACGAAAAGAAATGTCTCAAATACATCACTGACATACACAAAACGACCATGCTAAGCATCAAGATCTGGAAAACAGCTCCCTTATGGTTTATTACGAGCGATGCGTCGGGTACCGTCTATATGGTAGAGTTAGAGAAGCTTGTGCTCTACTATAATCTGAAAACTCAAGCGCTCTTCAAGAAAAGCGCGGGCCCGGCAACCAATATGTCTGTGCTGAATCGACATGCATGGGCTTATCAAGTCATAGATGACCCTGAGATTCTGAACAACACGTACGTAGCTTTAGCCTCGAATGTCGTGGTAAATGTCGTTTGTGTGGAACCAAACGTGGAAATCGTCTTCAAGTTCCCGCGTCCTCCATACATTAAGGAGAATTCCATCCCAACAATCGCGTGGGGGCATTCAAACTTCCGTAGCAAGTCTGAGAAACCGAAAATATTTTTGGCTGTTGCTTGGGAGCGTATTGTTTATTTATTCGAAGTGGTCGAGTACGGCGAAAGGATCATTTTCCAAATTGCGGGGTATCTTGAAACGGACTTTGAAATTAACTACTGCGGGTGGTTTGGATACAATCTGCTTTTCCTCATTGACAACAAGTCTCTGATTCATATTATTCACAGCGGAGAATTCAAAGAAGGGGATTATAAGATCAAAGACGAAACTGCATCAGATGCCAACACCGATGAAGAAGGCAGTAGCGAAGACACACAAAAGACGCCAAAAATTGAATACATTGACTCGATTAAAGAAGCCGATGCGCTACCTCATCAATACGTACGTGATCAGCGAGGGATCGCAAAAGATTATTATCACAACACGATTTCGCAGAAAAATGGAGAGATTATTATCCTCGGCAAGCGCTGCTTCTATCGAGTGACTCTTCTCTCATGGAAAGATTACCTCCTTAGATTGTTAGAAGAGAACCAATGGCTTATGTTCCTGACTGTCGCAATAGAAATTTGCAGAGGAAACATCAAGGAGTTGGCTGATATACCACTAAAGGAAGCTGATAGAGTCTCTGTCATTGTAGGAACGATCGAGGACATGATGTTGCAATTCATTCAGGAAAAGCTGTTCATCGAGATCGATAATGAAGGAGAGAAACAGATCATCCAAGATGTAAACTATCGAAGCGAAGCAATTCTAAGTATTATCGATTTCTGTGTTGAACTCGAGCAATACAACCTCCTCTTTGGAAAAATAAAGAAAATATTCGATAAATTGGGCATGAATGATGAGTTTTTAAAGAACCTTGAGCCGTTTATCAAGTTGAATAAGATTAAATCGATTCCTGACCAGTCTCTGCGAGAAATTGTTTATTTCTATGCGAAAAAAGAGAAGAATAAGCTGATGCAACAGATGATTCTCAACCTCGATATCAATAGACTCGACGCGCTGGCCCTCCAGACTCTCTGCCTCGAGATAAATCTCAATGCTGCTTTGATTCATATCGTCATGGACCAAGAGGACGTCGTTATCCCATTCATTAAGCTGATAAATGAGTACATGAGAGGTCCGACTCCGACAAAACCGATAGAAGAAGTCAAAAAGAGTGGGTATCAATGCTTGTGGCTTCTGAAAATGTGCTTCAAAGGAAGATTATGCTTCTCCACAAAGACTCTGCCCGATGAAAAGTGGAAAAATATACTGCAAAACATCCTTGCGGCTGCCTTCGAGAAAGAGTATCTCAAAGCTCTGTTTGAAATAGAGCCCGTTGTTACTACAAATCTCATGCTATTGTTATTCACGAATGAGGCAGCTCGAATTATCGATTCTTTGGAGGAGAATACAAGCGGTGTTGTGGTAACAGACACACCGAATAGTGACTGTGCTCGACATCAAGAGTACTTTGAGAAAATTGTCGAATGTCTGCAAGAGCTGGCCAAAACAGACAAGAGGAGAGAGTATAGATCGTACTTGGGCTTCTTCGTGGCAAAGGTGATTCGTACATCGAGGTTCTTTTTCGTAGAGAAGGGACTATGCCAAGCCTTCATCAAGCATCTGCTTAAAAATCCTGATACACTCACGACGGAGCTTTTAATCATGAATTTTAAAATGAACCTGCCGTATACTAATCGCAGAGGGCAGGCTATGGATTTCCTTGAAGAGTTAAACAATCAATTCAGCGCTGATTTCATTACTAATGAGAAAAATGAGCTTATTTTGGCGCTTGTTAAGTATGTTGAGCCGAGCGATTACGAGATTGATGAGTACATCAGAGACGCTCAACTCTCACCATTGTAAGTTGGAAATTTGAAGATGGTTGCTTTAATCGCTTTATATTAGCTCTGAGGTGACCAGTTATCTGTACTTCTTAGGCAAACAGTACAAGAAAGCATTCGAAACCTTCTTACCTGGCACAGTGAGCCCTGGAATCAAAGTACCGCTTTACCACATTGATTTAACAGCTTAACGGAACACTATTTAATAGATGAAAGTTTTTAGATACTTAAATGATTATCTTTCCACTCTCAACAGAACGAACGAGCAAGCCTTCAGGCAATTTAAAAGCGATGTTTTAGCAAGGATGAGGGATCTGGTAATCGATAAATGTATCAGAGAGCAAGAGAGTCTCACACGTGTTTCTTTAATTCATTTCAGGTCGTGATTAACTGCGAACAGACTAAGCAGCTCATTGAAAGGTATTTCAAATCCGAAGAAGAGGCTGTTGTGCTCTCTCTGTCACCTGAGCCAGAAGTTCAGTTGGAATACCTCGAGAAAATGCTAGAAGGACGACAACAAGGGGATTGGGTTGATGATAAGTTGCTCGTGCTACATATCGAGTTGCTTTGTCGATTGCAAAAGGGACCCAATGGAGTTAACCGAAGAAAGAAAATCCTTCAGACGCTGAAAGCGTTTGATTATCCTCAAGACGATTGCCTTGAAATCTGCAAAAAGTATCAGATAAAAGAAGCTTGGGCCTATCTCGAGCAGAAGAGAGGCGGAACCAACGGAATTGAAACAGCTGTTCAACTCCAATTCGAAGTATTTATTTCCACTTCGACTTGCTGATTAACTCTCATTCAAGATTTTCGAAGAGCTTGCGTTTAAATATATTGACAAGAAACCTATGATTACCCACGAACATATCGAAAAACTTGAAAACCCTCTAGGAATTTGTATTTCAGCGCTTTTAGAGAACGATGACGGTGAAGGCGAAGTAATCAAATAAACTATCTCAACAAATCGTCTCATCCTTTTCGATGATACTCATAGAGACAAGCAATTTGGTTCAGCTTGCTGGAAAAGATTTCATTGTTTGAGACAAACATGGGTGTGAAATACGGTTGGAATACTCCAAAAACCGACATTGTTGGCCGGGTGATAGATGCCTTCCTTGAGAAGCTTCTCTCTGCTATGGTTAACTGTCTTCCTCTCGAAAATATACTCGAGGTAAATTTCTCAGCAGAGTAACCGAATGTGATGTGATTTTCCTTCCTTCTGCTTAGGAGCTCAACAGCAAAAGCTCCCAATTCAGTTTGGGTAGACTGAAAGGCTTTTTGTTGAAGATCCTTGACAACAAGAAGTATGGCAATAAGATTTTAATGGTCTCGAAGAAATTGATCGAGGAGGATATAACTCAGATGGGAATTGGATTGTTCTATAGTGCAGTGAGTGAAATTTTGATTGAATTAGTGCTTAGTGCTTTGAAAAAATTACTAGAATAAAGGAATTGATCCGAAATTCGTTTCAAATTTCGATGGATTAGTTTATAGGCCTAACGGAGAGAAAAGGCCGGTGGCTTATGGTTGTGGACACGGTTTTCTCTATTCAACAGGACAAAGAGTTTGCTTGGCCTGCCAAAGTGATCCAATGACTCAAAGTAATTATTCCATTGAACTTATTAATTGTGCTAATGTTCGCCCTCATAAAGTTACAAATATCCTGACGAATCCGAAACTAGCCTCCTCTCGAAGAATGGTTCAGGTATTTTTTCGTTCTGTCAGCTTTCCCACTAACTGTTGGCTAGCCTACAAACACAAATGTCAATCAGACCCAAGCGCAAGAGTCAATATCGAATCCGGGTGAAGAATCTAAGAGAGAAAAGAATGCGAGAGTCAAAGGACTTCTGAGACGCTGGGATAACTCGAAGTATGAGGAAACAAACAAAGTAAATCAAATTTTTAAAGCGACAACAAGTGACCACTACCTACTTTAGTTTTTGGAGCTTGTGGCGAGATAAGTCATTTTAATTGAATCTCCAATATTTGAATCCGCTTATCAGGAATAAATCCCATCATTTTTACAACAGTATTTGGGGTTCTTTGGTGTAAAGATAATTGATTTTACACAGAGCCTGTTACAATCTATATCTCTAAATGTATTTCTGCTTGAATAATCATCATTCATTCTCACCATCTGAACCAATGAAATATCAAAATCTGCTTCCTACAGCTCTTTTTCGTGAAACGTCAGCAATATGTTATAAATTTTTTTCAAATTCAATAATTTATTTAAATACTGCGAAATGTTAAAGGCCAAGGAAAATTACGACATCGTCTTTGAGGCAGCTGAAGACCTCTACAATCTCTCCAAAACCCAAATTCTACTCCTGAAAAACTCTTATAAAATCATCCCCATTTCCAAACCTAGACAATTCCAATCTTACTGCTACGAGTTCGCTGGCATCGTTGGTATAGCTTACCAATCATTACGTTTTCTGATCGGTGGCCGAGACGTTAGCCCTGAGATCTGTATAATGTCAAATTGCCATGTAAAAGTCTTCCACACATCCGAGTTTAACCTCCAGCCACAAAATTCACTCAAGTCTTCCTTCCTAACATTGCTGAACTCGGGCATATTCACTGATGTAACTTTAAAAGTCGGAAAAGAGCTCATTAAAGCTCATAAGTGTGTGCTTGTGAGCAGATCAGCGAAATTCAACGCGATGTTTACTTCCAATATGCTCGAGACGGAGTCCAATACTATTGATATCGATTTCAAAAATCCTGAGCTATTCCGCTCGATGATAATGTGGTTGTATTGTGGGGATATCAAATTTCCTGAGGATATTTTCGATGTGTTTGATCTCATGTTGCTGGCGGATGAGTACTTGGTGTCTGACCTCAAACAAAAATGCGAAGAGGACATGCTGGCGAAACTTAACGAGGCTAATGTGGTGAAAATGCTTATATTACTGGAAAGGCATCCTATGGTAGATAACTGCGTGTCAGATCGCTGCAAGACGCTGTTTATTGAAGAGTTTGACAAGATCAGCAAGTTGAATCCAGATCTTGAAAAAGACATACAGAGTATCCCAGGACTAATGACGAAGCTGTTTTCTCATGTTCATTCGCGGAAGCATACCAAGAGAAAAGTCACTTTTGTATTTGAAAATGATACTTAAAAATGATCATGACCGTTTTAATAGTATATACTTTATGATCTAGTTGAATTTACTTTACATAATCTCTGCGCCATATTTTAAAGCGCCAGAAGAGAAATCCAAATTGTTCCAACAACTAAAGCAAATCTTTATGAACTGCGCCTCTGAAGAGATTATTGTTGATGATTTTTGCTGCTAAGGACGATAGAAACTATTTCTACATTTATTTTGAACAAAAACTATTCCTCCACAATATATCCGTAAAAATATGCTATTACTTTCCATAAAAAAGAAAATTCCTTATGTAAATTGACTTCTTTACGGCAGAATTCCAGCGACCCATTTTCAATTATCTATAATTTGATGAAAAAAAATCTCTGATGAATCATAGCTAGCTCTGTTCTAACCACTTTTCCGACAAAAATTCTTGAACGATTTTGAATACATGGAAATTTCGGTCTAACACTGAATTGAGAGTTCAAGGCTCCAAAAAAAGAGAGAAAATATTACTTATTTGAATATAATTAAAATAGATTGGCAAAAGGAATTTCCAGTATGAGTCTCTTTGTCGGAAATATCTCCAGAAACGTTTCATATAAAGATCTTGATAAAGCCTTTTCTTACTATGGGAATTGCAAGATCGACCAGAGAGTAACTAATGAGTTCCTGCTTTACTCAAATCTCCCTTCAATATCGATGCTTAATATCTATTATTTGAAATAGGGGAGCTTCGCGTTCGTCGAATATGACAAAGAAGCTGACGCAGAAGACGCTAAAGCTGAACTTCAAGATAAAAACATGGGCGGTTTGAGAATCAATATTGAATGGAGCAAGAGATCCGGAAAGTTTGATCCTAAGGCCTCAGGACGCAGGTAATTCTCAATAAAATGCTTCAGAAAGCTGAGCCTAATAATGTGTTAGAAGGAGAGATGATGACAGGTACACTGCAGATTCCATTTTTCTTCTTTTCTTCACTTGATCGGATGATTTACGATATATCTTCTGAGTTATATCGCTCTTCAACCATCGCCGATCTCCTAAATTTTCGCCCGCGCTCGGGAGTAAATTTCTTATATTCCTTCTATTTTATAACGATATCAAAGCTTTTGGGGGGTCCGGTCTGCACCATCCTCCTCATAATCTCCATCTTCGCACCCTACACATCTTCGTTATTACCATCGTCATCATCTTCATCTATCTTCTTCGCTTCACTCCTTGCTCTTTAAAGAATAATCCACTCCTCCATCATCCTCGCCTCATAACTCTCCCTCCCTCTCTCTTCAAAATCGATTACCTCCTCGACTCTACTCACATTACTCTCCTTTTCTTCGCCACCACCTCCCCAGAAAGCTTTGTATATCGAATATAGCTACTACTATTGTGGAGTTTTGCCTTCTGCAATAGATAGTTAGTTGTCCCTGCAATTATCATCATCATCCCCATTATTCATTGATCTATCCTGCATCACCTCATTTTTCCTTTCCATGCTAACTGCAATGCTAACAGAGGAAGAAGAAGGAGAAGCAGAAGCAGATCAGATTCACGTGACCGCGGAAGAAGAAATCGTTCAAGAAGGTAGATTACTGCCAACTGGATTCAGGGTTTTTAAAGATTATTATTGTAGAGGAAGAAGTAGGTCTGACTCACGAGACAGAAAAAGAAGAGACAGCAAATCTAGATCGAGATCAACCTCAAGAAGAAGAGAAAGAAGAAGTCCAAGCTATTCCGTGGAGAAGAAATCAGACAAATCTAAATCGAAATCAAAATCAAAGTCTAAAAGCCCGTAAAATATTGGATAGAGGGAGTTGTTCAACATGTTTCTTTTTCATTGTTCACTAGAAACAAAAAAGAAAATGGCAACGCTGAAGAATCAAAGAACGACGAAGCTAAGTAAATTTAGTAGCTATGTGTGAAGAGCTTGTACTTTTGTTCCCTATCTGTTTAGAGTGAAGTCAAATTCCATAAGGGTATTCATCGATTAGTAGCACATCAAAAATAAGCATATAATACTCAGATTTCTGAATCTCTCACACAGATCCTAATAGATAGCACAAACTATGGTGTTTCTGGTAAGAGGTAGAATATATAGTATGAGAATACACAACATTAGCAGCAGCGCAATAAATGAAAAGCAGCCATTATTTAGGATCTAAAAAGAGAATAATTGAATAATGTACACAGTACCGTCTTTTTATTTACATATCTTCATCGTTTATTGTCGGAGCCAAATAAAACTTGAGAGATCCAATTTTATCAGTTTTGTATTCGACGACGAGCGGAACGCCAGAAGCCATGTATAATACAACCTGCGGCGACAAACTTTGTGCTTTGTTGAATAAATTCAGGTATCTCAAAGCGAATGATAGAGAGACAGGTTCCTCTATCTGTAAGAATGTCTGTTCGTCTTTTTTCTCTCTGGCGTTGGCTCGAAGAGAAATAGAACCGCCTCCAATCTCGCCAGCTACAGAAAACTTGAGTGATTGCTTGGAAGTTTCAATGTTTACTAAAAATAAAAGTTCAAAATAATGAAATGAGGAGCGTAAGTATATTCTGCTTGTTTCTGCTATTTGACTCATTTCTCGACATATTCTTGAGAATTCTGAAGAAGATAAAGTGCAAATCGAGCTATATTCGGTGTCAGGTATTCCGAGCTGCTCGCTGTCTAATGTCAGCAAATTTACCGCAGACTCGACCATTTTATCGTTTTCTTATGATGAATGGGATTAGCAAAAAATTGCTATATGGAACCATTGCTGGTGTTTTCGAAAAGGAATGACATTGTCGCTGCTTCTACCTCAGCTTTTAGGGTGATGATGTCATCATTTCCGGCCAATTTCAGAATTTTAGAGAGATTTTCAATGTTGAGACCAAGAGTCATAGGCCTATCAGCTCTGAATTTGGAAAAGCCATCTGCATTGTCTTCAGTAGGACAAGTGCAACATGAGAAGAGTCCATTGCTTGCATAGAGATACCGAATTCGTGAAGTCTATGTTGACTTTAACAATCAGATCCTTAACTGAATCGATTTTTTTTTTTGAGTATCTGACCTTGCTTGAGTCTAGCTTCGAACATCTGATTGGAATAATAGGAAGAAGAATGTCTTTTGAAAGTTTTTGGATTAACGTATTTCTCAATATGAATTTTATAATTCGCGCCAAATTTTACGTAGTGTAAGCATGTTTTACCTATTTTATTTTTCAATATAGTAGTACGTTTATTCGCTTTTATGTCAGAAAATGTTCCTATTACTTCTCAAGGAACGAAGTAGTCATGAGGATGAAAGAAACAGACTAGATGTAGATACTATCTACAAATTATTTCATTGAGGCGTGGTCCCAATCTGTTGAGAAGTCATTCAGTTGCTCCAGATCGTCATTGAATCAAAATTATCAGCAGTCATTTCTGAAAAAGGCAAAATATCAAAGAACTTTATAACATCATTTAAGTGGGATACGCGAAAATTCTGAATAATTATGTGAGAACAGTAGAGCGTCATTAACCTAGATCATAATCCTATTTTAAATTGCTTACATCAGAAGAAAACCTGAAATGTTTTAGCTATATTATAAAAGAAATGGAATAAGTCAATGAGAATTCTAACGCATTTTAAAATATAAACTCGTTAGCTCAATAATTCGATTTCCAAAGTGTTTTCAGCCTCCTAGATACATTTATACCCCACCATTGCTTCCTTACCAGTGTTATAGTACTGGGTATCTACTATCAACTATTCTTCAATCATTATATTTGTTTCTCATCGGGTTCGAAATATCTTCGAAACATCAACAATTTTTATTTCAAGTCTATGTCTTCTCTTTTCAAAAATAAAATAGCATTTTAGGAGTCGATTTTATCAATTCAAAGTTAATATCCAAAAAACAAATCAAATCATCCTACAATCATGGAAATTATACCACCTGAGAAGAGTCTGTCTCTCCCTTTTGCTCTCGTCGAAGGCGAAGAAGTAAAATTGGTCCAAGACGCTGTGAAGTTCTCAATAAAATACAATAGATTTGATGAATATGAGCTCAAGGAAGGAACTTTTGTTTTAACTACAGGCCGAGTTGTCTTCTTTACCCTAACACCTGAGAAAAAACTTGTTTTCTTCTATTATCCCAATGCAGTCAGCTTCGGAATCTCTAAATTAAATTTGGTGGTCTACCTAG
>ENA-UOTX01000761-UOTX01000761.1-compost-metagenome-genome-assembly--contig:-NODE-761-length-30966-cov-13.302341_pt1 | contig 30966 bp, 25 predicted proteins | sample MGYA00238143_ERZ746982 | MGnify/ENA primary metagenome ERZ746982 (study PRJEB28758, sample SAMN06268862) | compost metagenome | isolation source: single cell | place: USA: California, Emeryville, Joint... | reverse complement strand
CAGGAAATATTAGACTAGCATACGGATAAGGGCGTCCAACACAGATAGCTTTTCTTCTATGACCAATTTCAAACTTTCCTCCATCATTGACAATATGATATTCCTTCAGCACTCCTAACATCTGGACCAGGAGTTTTTTGTCTTTGGCTTTTTCCTTCAATAGGTCAATTTGTTCCTTTATAATTCCCAAGTAAAGCATTGCTACATGCCAGAGTGTGTACCCGACACCACAGGCAGCGGCTATCAAAATAAAAATATCACATGTAATGCCAAAACCTTCACCGAAATTGTTCAATTTGAATACTATAATTATCAGCGTGGCTCGATAGGCTTGAATGCAATATTTTTCGGCTTTAAATAGAATGTCCTCTTCGTAAGGCGGTCTTCTTGTCAAGAGTTCATAATACAACTGGATCAAGATGAGGAATATCATGCATTTCGAGATATTTGGGACAGTGAGCACAGAACCCAGCGTAAATATCAACATATTTGAAATAAATGAGGAATATCCCCCAGTAGAAAGCCTTTTCAGTGTAGGGCTTATAGAGATGACCAAAAACAGTAAAAAGACGTTCTGAAGTAGCGAGCAGTTTTCGTTTTTTGTAGAGGACATAGAACAGAGTAAAAGGAACGAGAATTCCCCAAAAGACGAAAGCTGGGATAACGGCAACGTTCCTAAAATGCGTGTATTCAGGTGTATGGCACTGGACTGTATTTGGTAACTTTACGAATTTATCCTCTAAGAAGGATCAAGCTTGTCGCATGTAATATAGTTCGCAAGCACTCCGATGATATTAGGTTGTTCTAAAAGCGTAAGCACAACAGCAGCCGTGCCAAGTCTGACTGCTGTGTTTTTTTTTGGTTCGCGAAATTTTGTGTATATCATTCGTGCCACCTCAAAAAGAGCAACAAAGAGAAGCTTAACAATGGGCGAGAAGATGTATAATAGTAACCTGAGAAGTATGATCTGCCTTTGAAGAGTTAGAACGGATAAGTACTAATAGCTCACAATGAATGAAAAATTGATCCAGTATTATTAGGTTATGAATCAAGTACCTTACATCTGATAATTTCACCGACTCTTTTGTTGTGTACCAAAATTATGTAATCAATGCTAAAATAATCAAAGCCCCTTCCGTAATCGATCCAATAGTTCCCTCTAAACATACAAAGAAAATGAGCCCTGTCAAAATAAATATAAAATGAGGATTACAACTTATTGAACATTCGTCGATCATTCGAAAAATGTAACATAGCTTCTCGATTTGAGCTGAAATTTCAGGTATATTCGTGATATTTTTTACCCTTCAGCATCTGGGTCCCGCGGCCGCTTTTGAGAATGATGCCAAATTATTTGTTCTACGGCAAATGACGACTTTTCTCTGCTTCATTTGTGCTTTATAGTAAATTTTGCCAGAAGCATCCGAATCAGTGAGTGAAAAATGATTTTGCTCAGCAATGATAACTATTTTCGAGCCTTCAGAGTTCAGAACAAAGGAGAAATGGGATTTTGCCTCTCGAATATTAATATTTTTGATGTTGTAAAGATACCTCTTAAGCTCAGATGCAATTAGATTTCGAATAACTTAATTGAACTTAAGTCACTCACCTTTGATGAAATCGAAAACTGCTTGATTTCTCTTCGAATGACTGAAAAAATTCGCCTCATTGACATCCATCTGGCAGTTTCTGTCTTAATAAACTCAAAATGTTAATTGGAAAGAGGGCAAACGCAGGTGCCTCCGCTGGTTTTAGGTGATATCATGATCGGCTTGAATTTTCAGATAACAATGATTTGATAACTTGTCAATTCCGGGATAATTCCATCTGTATGATAAATGAGAAAACACTATGAGTGATAGGCTTCTGCTCGAAATATCCATTTCCATGATGAATCTAAAGGTGGAATTATCAGACAATAAACTATCCCTTGTCTGAGACTCTCAAAATTCTCCAGTAATGTCTCTTTCAGAGCCATATTATCACTTAGATTGGAAATCTGGTGTCTTTTTTTTGGAGCTAATGGCATGTATAGCATAGTTTTTCCTCTCTGATGCCCCAATTCGATTCAACTTTGGGCACTCGTTCATAAAATCAAGATTTTCTGCTTCTATAGTGCTTTCCATGGAACTCTCATTATTAATGCTGCTTAATAAAAAAATTAATCATTCGGAACTTGTTTACCAAAGCCACATACTGAGACGATAGAATTCCAAACTGATGTTATTCCTTGTATTATCTTTATCTGTCTACCGCCTTTATTGTGTGATTGTTAATGATCTATTCATTTTGCCTAACCGCAAAATCATTTAAAATCAATAGACATCGATAATTTAAACGTCCAAACGAGTTTTTCGAGTCATTTGATGAGTAATTAAGTTAAAACAAAGGTATTTATTCATTTCAGAAATGAAGAAATGAAATTAGTGAAATTTTATTTGAGTTGCAGATAGTCGTCGCATAATTACTTTTTTCACCATTTTCACTGCCAAATACAATGTGATCACATAATTGAAGCTCTCTCGATTTTGAAAAAGCTCTAATCTACGCAGTCACAACAGAAATAGAATGGACTTGTTGTAACTGTTTCAAGAAGAGAAAGAGAAAAAGTAGGGTTGCTGAGAATTAAACGATACTTGGAAGAATCTCAGAAAGCTAGATCTCTCATCAAACAAAATCACTGATGAAGGTGTAAAGGTACTCGGCAAGAACGACACTTGGCATCAACTACAAGAACTCAATTTGGCCGATAACCAAATTGGAAACAAATGTAGTTCGATTGCAAAAAATTATGCTTTCAGAAATCTCAGACAGCTCAATCTGTCCGCAAACAAGATTGGTGATAAAGGTGCCACTGCGATAGAAAAAAATTTAAAATGGATTCATCTAGAAGAGCTCTCTTTACATGATAATGAGATCGGAGATGATGGGGCTATAGCAATTAGCCACAATAAAGTCTGGAAAAAACTTGCAAAGTTTGAGATACAGATGAACGTATTTATCATAAAGATAGGAAGGGAAAGTTTGAAAAAGAACCCTATCTTTGGATCATTTGTGCATTTCGATCAATAATCACGAATATTAAACCAGATTAAGACCACTAGCAATGAATAATGAACAAGTTCATATAAATAATTTGAACTCGTAGACGTTATGGTTATGCTGAGAGGATTACCTTTAAAATTTGGACTGAAAATATAAAAATAAAAATTTTTCAGGCTTGCTGAGAGAAATAACAGTTAAATGGATGTTAAAGGGAGAAAGAAAGTTATTTAGATTCGAACGCGCTAGCATTGCGAACAATTCTAAGTTCATAATGAGAATGATAAAATATTAGAATGCCATGACAAAAGAAGTCGAACAACGCGTATTCACAAACTAGTTAAACTTTCAATGCTCCTGGCTCAAGTATAAGGAGCATCGGGACGTAAATCTTTAAGGGATTGACTTTAATTAACTAGTTTGTGTCGGATAGAAATTGAATTAATTGTACTTAACAAACCTTTCGTCATTCATTCCGAGGCTCCTTAAGGTCGGGATGAACATGCTCTTACACTCAATCGAACCAATCCTTAGAGATTCAATCAAATTTTACCACTAATTAAAGTACTGGATTAAGGTGTGCCTCAAAGAATATTGATTCGACAAAGACCACAGAATTGAATTCATGTGCGTTCAGCATTTTTCCTCGAATCGCCCCGCGCAGTACTAGTTTAAATTTTTTTCCAGCACAACCAACGCAAACATGCTATGGTTTTTGAAAAGAGATTCTACAGTCGGCAGGTATAGCAGTCAATAATAAAAGATAGCAATAACATTTCTTTAAATGGGAACAAAACGCGAAGTCCAGGTCTCGAAAATGTGAATTGTAACTTCTGGTCCTTTCAAATATTTTTCAGATAAAGTTTCTTTTTGTTTATTCCATTCATTTTATCTTTTATTCTATAATAAATAATAGGCAGCTTATCCTAACTCAAATTAATTGCTTGATATCCTATCATCACACTGATATGTAGATCCGTATAGAAATAAAAGATAATTTTCTAAGATCAAGACCTGTTTCAAAACAAAGAGAGATTTGGCCATCTCTTCAGCAGCACCGCTTCTCCTTCGTTGCCGATTTTATTCTCTGTTAGGTTGAGAATGCTTAAGTATACCCATGATTCATTCTTCCCGAGTCCTGCCGCTCCTACGTCATCAATGACATTGCTCGACAGATTGAGTTCAACAAGATTTTTCCACGAAACGTTTTCACCCAGCGCTTTAGCTCCTTCGCTCATGAGCTCATTCGACGACAGATCGAGTTTCGCGAGAATTGTCCAAGAGGTATTTTTGCTGAGCCCTCTCGCTCCTTCGTCAGATATCTTACATCTTGATAACACGAGTGTCGTTAGATTTGTCCATGAATTATTAGTAGTTAATGCTGCTGCTCCCTCCCCTTTGATCGGATTCCCTGATAAATCCAGGGTTACAAGCTTCGTCCAAGCAGCAGTTTGACTTAATACCTTTGCTGCCTCAGCACCGAATTGATTTTCTGATAGCAGTAGCGTCGTGAGGTCAGGCCACTGACTATTCTGACATAATACCATTACGCCTTCGTCACCGAGCTCATTCCATTGTAGATTTACTTCTTTGAGTTTCGTCCATGAAACATTTTTGGTCAAAGCAGCCACGCCGTCCCTGCCAATGGAATTTGACGATACGTCAAGCACCGTAAGATTCGTCCAGGCAGTATTCTTGAATAGTTCTTGAGCTCCCTTCTCTAGCAGAGCATTTGAAGGTAGATAGAGTTCCGTAAGTTTCTTCAATGAAACAGCTTTGCTGAGTACCGCAGCACCTTCGGCACCGAAATCGGTGTTTGATATATCGAGTAAAGTCAGGTTTGGCCATTTTGTCTTCTCAACGAGAGCCGTGAAACTCTCCTTGCTGATCTTCTCCCAAATGATGGTGAGAGTTTCGAGGTTCGGAAGCGAATATTCCACTAAGGCTTCTACCCCAGCATCAGCAAAAAAAGTGAAATTCAGATCTAATTTCTTGAGTTTGAGTGCTCCCTGAGGTTCAGACTCTTTAGCAAGCAGATTCCTTCTGGCTTGACCTACCCAACTCTCAATCTGGTTAAACCTCGTTTTTGTGATCCATGCTGCGTTTCCTCTCTCTTTCTCTGAAATATGAATACCGATTACATAGTATTCATTGGTACCCTTGACTCGGTAAAATACTCCACTGCCCTCTTGTCCCGGGGATGTAACGATATCTCCATAGTTGATGAGACCTTCGCTGCTCTTCTCTTCTTCGAAGGACCAAGCTTTCCCTTTCATTCCCCATAGTTGATGCCGTCCTGTCCCCGAAAGAGTCTGCAACTCGTCTTTCGATCTAATAACTCCTGGATATCCAATGACTTGAAGCTCTTTTCCCTTTAAAATCTCTTTTTCAGCAACACATAGTCCGAAATACCCGGCAAACACGCCTGCGGGCTCATCGAGAACAAGAAGTGCATAATCTTCTTGCTCCCAGGTCTCCAAGTACGCGCCAGGGACATATGATTCAATAACTTTGAAAACTCCAAAAGGTGCGTCTTGCTCATTCATGCCTGGGATAAATTCGACGCTTGGATATTTTTCTTTCGTCCCTTTGAAATCATAGAGGTTGTGAGCAGCTGTTAATACTAAGTCCGCTCCGATTAGTATGCCAGTCCCTGTCTTATAGCTTCCATTTCCGAGATCTACTCTAACGATGCCATGGACACTGTAGGGGAATACAGAGGTATTTCCAAATCGAGTTCGTGTTTCTTTGTCGATTTTTTTGGTCTCATCTCCATTAATGGGACTGGATGTGAATTGACAAGATTTATGATTAATCTTGCTTGAGTTGGGTTGAAAACATAACGTATGGAGTTCGTTCTCTGGATTTAACAGAACAGTTAGTCGAGATCTCTCCTTAGTAGCCAAGTTTCCTTCTTTGGTCCCTGTTTTATAGTCTTTCAAAATGAAGATGCCAGCCCCTTGTTCCTCACTTGCTTCCTCTACCAGAGCTTTCACTTTTCTCTTTCCTTCTTCTCTTTGTTGTTTGGTGAGCTTAGGTGCCTTATTTTTTGTATTTCCGCATCCCATTTTGAGTTATATTTCTTCGGATCAAAGATAAATTTTAATTATTATTAACAGATTCAAGAAAGTGAATCATTCTCTCAATTAATTTAAGATACGTGAATAAATAAGGATAAAAACAAAAATTTGCAGTATTCGACTAAAAAAAAAAGAGATGTAGGTTCTATTCAAACCGCCGTTTAGGAGTTTACCAATCGAGCTCGTATTCGAAGATTTAAAATTTTGATCGGAAAATATGGAACTCAAAAGATCAACGAAATTCTTTTCAAAACGGTGAGCGTTTGACGTTTTATATCTCTAATCTCTCAGCTCCATCACATTTATTAGATTATCAAAAACTTTCTGACAACTGTCCAATTTCTCACAAAATAAACTGTATTCGATTCAATTTAATGTGTTTTAATAATTTTTTAAGGTCGCTCGCTATCTTCAGTAATTTTTGAATGTGAGAAAAAGCAATGTGGAATTAAGTGCAAAAACAGATCTGAGAAATATATCTTCAGTCTCCTTGGAATATCACAAACCATCTCCTCTCTTATTTGTAACAGTTGAATTTTTTTCTTGTTCCCTTCAGCTCACTTTCGAAGTCAAGGTTTGAGTAATGATAGACTTTGTTCTAGTCGAAAGTAGAAGATGCTCTACCTGCTTGAATGACTATAGGTCACGAAATAATGAATCCCAAATAAAATATCTGTATATGGCAGTTATTTCAAATGAAAAGAATGTAACGCACCATAATAACAAGCTTATTGATCAGTCGGAATAACTTATTAAGCGATATCAGATTAAATACCCCACTGGAATTGGAGGTTAAAGGATGTACTTTTTCACGTAATTAACATTGCGTAATTATATTAGCTTTTATTAAAGTCACACGTTGAAAATTATTCAACCGATAAGCATGAATTGTGCTAAACAATCTACCTAACATGCTTTCTCCAAGCATCATCTTGTAGCATGTGTTCTTCCTAATGATTGTCAAATCTGAGGTTGGAGTATAAAATCAGTATTCAGACGAAAAATTCGACAACATCGGAATGATTAAGCCGCTCAATCTGTCCAATGGTATCTGCGAGGAGGGTCAGCTGATAGAAATTGATCTGCAGCAAAATGTGTTTGCCACTTCAAGTAATCTGAAAATTGTAATTTCAATAATTATTTTAAGAATGTAGACTTCATAATGTTTGTAAATTTGCTCACAAAGCCACCTAGTTCTGCATCATGCGGTTTGCAAATACGATCTGGCAGTATTCTGGGTGAGAATGAAGGTGAGAGTTGAGAGCAATATTCTAGAGAGAAGGAAAAGGATAATATTTATTTGAAATTGTGCTCCATTCAATACTATTATTTCATCCATTACAACTTCTATATCAACAACCATATGAATCATTGCAATATATTGGCTTGGAGAAAAATGTTAGAATATAATAGCTCGCGTTGACTGCTAAGTAGCCATGGGCAATATCATTTTGAGAATTTGTAAATAACCCAGAGGGTAATTAAATAGAAAATACGAGGAATAAACGATAGGAAAACAATCAAACTATTCAGTTTAGAAAATCCTGCATGGTTTTTTCTCTTCATTTTGGAACTCTGTTTTCTCTTCACTATTTTTCACTGTTCTCTCTTGTGGTTTCATTAGAAGCTGAACAATCTCCTTTACCATTTCTCTGACAGAATCTCCTGTTTTCGCAGAAATCTCGAAGAAAATCCCGTCAAAATTTTTCGCTAACTCCCTGCCTTCGCTGCTGTCGACTGTTCTGTTTCCACTAAGGTCAGCTTTATTACCAGCCACTATCAGCAAAGGTGGATCCTTTCTCCATTTTCTCATCATTTCCAGCCATTCCTTTGCGTCTTCAAAAGAAGATCGATCAGCAATATCATAAAAATAAACCAATGCATCTGCCCAATCAAAGGCAGTCTTCCTCACAGACATGTATTTGTCAGCGCCATCAATATCGAAAATAGAAAATTTAATAGCCTTGTCATCGAAATATAAACCCTTTGTTTTCTGTTGGTATCCCATTGAACTCTCTTTAATAAAATCAGGAAATGTATCGGTTTGAATTCTGATCGCAGTACACGATTTGCCGGTTCCTTTTTTCCCCATGAATGCGATTTTGAACATAGATTCCAGACGAGCAGGGTCTTCCATCATAACAGCCAATAGAAGTACTTGACACCAACAAAAACTGATTAAGTTCGATAAATTTTAGAAGCAATAAAATATTGAGGAGTTCAATACGATATATATTTATTCAGAGTTCAAAATATCAATGTAGATTGCTATTGTAGAAAGTGACGCAAAGACGTGAACGAGAGTCCTCGAAGGATCATAAACACGACAGAATGGATGTTTTTATTGCTTGAAAACAACATTCCGAAGATATTCCCCTGAAGAACTTGATTTCCTAATCATGAAGTGAAAAAAATTCTTGCAACCCGGTTACTCTATGAACCCTTCAATACAACTAAAATGCTCTTCAAAAAATGTATTTGAGTGCTACTTTGGTTGGTCTCTGGTAAAATCGAGTACTTCTGTGTATAATACTGACTAATCCGCTAAATAGACTCATTAGACAAGATAATCACAATTACACTACGAATGGTTCGATCAGTTCTCAGTACTGCCTTTTTTTTTCTTTTGTCTTAAGCAATTCTGAGCTCTGCTCTAGCCGCTAAATTTTTTCGAGATATTCTAGCCTTAATTTAGAAGATTTACTGATAATTTTGCCATCTTAGAATTCCAGTCAACTTCTTTCGGAATTAGCATTCTTTCAAACGATTATGAATTCAAAAAATGCGTCATTTTAAATGAAATACCGTCATCTGATAAATGATAAGTAATTTGCCGAAATTTGAAAATGAGCAGAATATACTTCTCCCAAATGCACAGCGAATCACTTCTCTTCATTTTAAAACCTGTTAATTCAACATAGCTTATTGAATTTAATGTTATTATATAACATAATAATATATGACAAGGAATACAAGCCTATTCATCCATTGTTCATTTCTACAAAATATTGGAAGTTGTTTTGTTGAAAAGACTAATTAACATCCAGTAAATTGGAATTAAAATCCAACCACTACTGATTCTTAATAAAAAAAAATTCCTACAACTCTTTTAAGAAGATATTGATAATTGGCGCAGGCATGCATGGCATGCTGGCGGCCCGATACCTCTCTCAGCTCAAAAACGTTAAAATCACCGTCATTGATTCGAAATCAGAAGTCGGTGGACTCTGGGTGTACAGCGAGATAAACGAATTCCATCCGCAAGCAGCTGAAGAGAAACAAATCGACAATTTCTATAAGCTCTACAACTGTTTCCAGAGCTCAATGTACCCTCATCTAATAGCAAATATGCCGTTACCGCTCATGTCGTTCAAGGACTTTAGTATTCGCGACGCGAACCCCAAAGCACCGAATTTCGTGAGGCTGAATGAGTATAAAGACTATTTCAAAGCCTACTGGAACCACTTCGATATCTATAAATACATCACTTTTAACACTCTTGTTAAATCTATCAGAATCTACGATAATCTGCCTCTCGAGACCAAATTGAAAATAAGCGCAGAATGCCAGCCGCGTACATTCGTTGTAACAACAATCGACAGCAGAGCCGAATCCTTCTCGCAGAACGAGAAAATAGACACATATGACTACGTCATTGCGGCCTCTGGACAACATAGCAAGCCATACATACCTCAAGTAAAAGGAATTTCCGACTTCAAAGGAGTCGTTATGCACAGCAAAGAATTCCGGGAACCTGACGAAGCGATGTATATCGACAAGACAATTCTGGTCCTTGGAGGAAGTTACTCGGCGCTAGATATGATCGTGCAGTTGTATCATAACCCCGTGAAAGGCAAACAAAGAGTCAATAAACTTATCATGTGCGCCAGAGACCTTACTATGATGGAGAAAAGCACTGACTTCAAGCCACTGATCGAGGCTGGCAAGGTCGTCTTGAAGAAAGGCTGGGTCGACAGCTTTACTGAAAACACAGCTGTTTTTACTGACGGAACACAGGAGACCGTCGATACGGTGATTTTCTGTACGGGATACCAAATCAGTTTCCCATACCTGGATCCTGAAGATAAATTGATCGAATATGGAGATGAAGCAACACGAGGAAAGTTTTTTGGACCAATCTATAGACGAACGGTGTGTATTCGTCAGCCGCAGCTATTTTTTATCGGGATTTGCACGGTTTCGAACCTGTGTAACTACATTTCTGAGTTGCAAGCGATGCTGATCAAGCATTACATTGAAGGCAGCATACCGCTGCCGAGCAAGGAAGAAATGATGGAGGGTTTCGAAGCTGAGGTCGAAGAAGTGAGGAAAAGGGACGGTAACCTGATAAACTTTTTCCGATTAGAGAACTTGAGACTCGCAATGGCATTTTTGAATCGATTGAGGGAGCCAATGAAGAACCTTTACGAAGGCAGTGAGGACAAAGCGGCGAAGAATTTCGAGATTTACGAGAAGATAATCGAGAAAGCAACGGAGTTTCTGACTGCTGGAGATTTCTTGCAGTACAAAGAGTTTGATTATTGTAAAAATTATTGCAAAGAGTTGGAAAACACCTCTGAATTCATATAATCGACGGATAGGAAACCTAATTAAATAGAAATTACCTGTGAATATGTCTGACAGCGTCTAACCTAGAAAATATTTTTAAGGAAGGACAATTGCTTATTTATTATTACTCAATTAATTTACTCAACGAATCCGAATGCCTTTTGAAAAGAAACTTAGCATAGAAAAGAGGAAAGACACCTCTTGAGAACTGCAATGGCTAATATTTCGAACCCTCACCAGCCAAATCATTGAAAACCATTCTGATTTCTTATCAACTGACCAACTTCAACCAAAAACATAGGTGAACAGAATTATGGAGTCTTAGAGACTTTTAATGATGATGAATAACCTCTTAAGAATGTAAAATGTATATATGTGTATATGTAAATGTATAACTAAAATCCAGGAGAAAGAATCTTTGTTTACAATCAAAAATTAACGGTACAGTGAATTTAAAATCTCGAGAGAGTTTCAATTTGAATTCGAATCAAGCAGTTTCTTAAGAGCGTCTTTAAGGGAGAACCCTTTCTGCTGCTGCTGTCGAGAATTACAGGCTTCGTTAAACTTTAGGAGACTCTTAGCCTCCTGATAGCGCGTTTTGCTGGCTTTTGAAGACTTTTTTTTTTCTGATTTCTGAGTCTTTTTGGTTGCTTTAGGCTTGAATCCTTTATTTCTTAGGCTATCAACTTTAGGAACGGGGCTACTCACTGATTCAATGGTGTTAGAGTCTGTGTTTTCTTCAGTTTCGTGGGTATATTCTTGTTTTACAAAGGTTTCCAGTTGAAGAGATGTCTCTTTACTTTCATGCTTTGGACCTTCAGAGCACGTGCTATCATTAAGACTGTTGCTTATTGAAAGTTGCAATGGCTTAGAATCGAATTGGCTGTTGGCCTGCTGAAGCATTTCTTCGAATGAAGCTTTAAGGTCATCCATTTTGCTGGATAAGCTAGCAAGGTTAGTATCAGTGGTGACACCGAAATGCTGTGAGAGAGCCTCAGGAAGGCGAATAACGGAAAGGAGACAGTCAGAGCAAGAGCTTGTTGAGTGGTTGGCAGCGTAGGCCTTTTGGAGCATTGACAGTTGAAGCAATTGGTTTAAATCCTTTTTAAAATTTTCCATCATCATGTGGAACAAGGCCATTTTTTGGATTTCGAGTTGAAGGTAAATGCAAGGGGCGGCGTTCATTTGATGAGATTGTTGAGTGATCAAGATTCAAAACAATTTTTTTATATTATCTAAACGTTTTCCTTAGCTATTTATCGACAGAGTTGCGGTTTTTGACAATGAAAACGTGTCTTTAATTTATTTATCAAAAACCAAATAAGACAAAACGGTCATTGTTTTTATTAACGAAATTCGCTACAACCTTCAGAAAGCAGCAACCGATCTCATAATAGGAAGCGCTGAGCTTTCATTAGAGTGCAAGTTAGTGTAATTCTGTCTGAAATACCTGAGGGTATTCATTAATTTTCCAAAATTTTCCAAGATTTCAGAGTGATTCGGCAAATCTATTCTAATAAAAAGTCTGTTAGAGTTAGGATCCTGACCGTATAGGTGTAGAAATATGAACGAAGTTGCAGCATTTCGGTTTTGGCAACTATTCAGAAGTATTTTCATGACGTGTAGCAATCAGGTTGTACACAGAAACGATATTAATCACAGTAGAGCGTTGTTGTGACTCATGTCATACGTGCTGGAAATTAACAGATAGTTATCAAACGAAATATTTCACACTTCGAACGTGTATTTTAGTTAAAACGGTTAGTTTTCTAATTTGATATAACCTTTTTCAAATGATAAATTTCCTTGGAATTGTTTAGAGTATGAAACTTTAAAAGACCGCCTCATGGTGAGCGAATTCCATTTTCTTTGACCTTTGGAGATGCAGGTGTCAGGTATTTCTTAGGATTTATTTATTGGAATTAGAAAATTACAGAGAATAAATCAGAAAATTGAAATCAACTACACGAAACTTGCGGAAGGATTTATTGATAGCTCTCCATGAGCAATGATTTCGAGATAAAGAGATCCCATCGTATTGATTGCTTTCTGAATTTGGATTATAGAGGGAAAAAAAGTGGGTGTTTACTTCACAGTTTTAATATCCCACTTATCAAAACGTGCAATTAACGGCCGACTAATATCGTGTTTATCTGCACATCAATAACTATTTCTGCGAGATCTGTGACTGAATCCAGAAATGAAAAGACCTCGATCAATTTGATGTAAAGGAAATGGTTCAGTGGTTGGTTCATTGATTATCAGAATGAAGAAGCGAGATCTTTTATCATTTTGAGGAGATTCATTACTCGGCTCCGGTTACCTACAGTCATTGAAGACATCACAACGACTTGGAAGCCTATGATACGCGTCGCAAGATGCGGCAGAAATTTTCTTTCTCGTTTTTAATTTGTTACTTCAAATATACTAGAAGAATTTCTTTTGGTATTTTATTTGATCCCAGAGAAATGCCCTCAAAGCAACTGAATCTTTGTCAATTTTATCCTTATCTCAAATTGTCATTTAATTGTGGCATCTATAGTGATCTTTCAAGTCAAGTTATATGATGATGTCTTGATACACTTTCATCGATGATCCAATAAAGAGGTGACTCATTAATTGGGCCCATATCTGAAAAATAGATGACTTGATTGCTCTTTGAGAGAAACCAATTGAATTTCCCTATTAAACTTCTCCAATTACTGGTGTTGCAGTAACTTGCCAAAAAAAGTTACTAAACCAACACACAATTTAACAACAAGCATTATCGCAACCCAATTACAATTTTCAAAGCTTGGTTTAGCTGCTACATTATTTTTATAGCTTTTAATTTAGACACTTTACTCAATAAATTGTCGTACTCACTGGAACTCGCTGAACTACTTCATAAATACTGAGAATAACTCTTATTTATTTCTTCAACATTAAGACCTGGTTCATATTACTCTTCGCCGTGGACTTTGAAAACAACTATCGCACCAGCCATGAGCCAGAAAAAGAATAAGCTCGCAAACGTAATCATCTCTCACATGCTGATCCATTGTCCTTACAAATATTCTTCCATTAGGATATCAACCACCAATTTCTTATCCGAGCTCTCCAAAAACCTTACAAAACCCACGATGATAAAATGGTAACTTTTTTCCTCTTCGCACCCTTCTAACCTCCCTTCAAGCGGATTTTCGAAGGAGTTTCTTCACTTGAATTCTTCAGAAATCTTTTCGAACAGCAAGGGTCCCAAGCTGAGAGCTTCCTTGGGTTTTGTGGTTCACTCACTTACGAGCGAGTCGCTAGAGGCTGCGTCGTGTATCGGAGCGGCGAGACTTCCAATAATAAGTTCTATGTGGTACTCTCAGGAGAAGTTGCAATCATTGCTCCTCAGCACTGGGATCCATCCACCCCTAAGAAATCTGGAAGACACATCACGATTTTACTCAATGACGAGCTCGAGCAGACTCCACCATCGAGATCTTCCCAGATACCACAGTCATTGTTATTTTCGCAGAAAACACTGAGCAGTGCTGAAGATCTTCGTCTTTCACGAGGATTTTCAATCCATAAGCCAGTTGATCAGTTGTTAGCCTTACCAAGCAGTACTGATTTAGATGTCCCACTTTCAGGTTCTCGAAGTCCAATCTCAGGGGCTCGAACCCCAAGGACTCCTAGGAAATCTATTATGAAAGTGGTTGCAGCGAAACGGTTTCAGGACAGACTTAGCGAAGCGCTTTCGGGGAAGAAAGCTAGGTCGAGGATCTTGGAAGACGAGGATGAAGAAGAAAGAGAAAAAAGGTTGCAGTTACAAGCCGAAGAGGAATTTAAGGTACTGACCTCAAGGTATGGACATCTTGAAAACGTGTTTGTGAGAGGAAGCGGCTTTGGAGACATGAGTACTCAATTATTTGCCTATTGGCTGCTAATCTGTTTCCTCCTTGTAGCTTCTGATGCACGAGTCACTGACACGAAAAGAACCGAGACGGCTTTGTGTAAATATGACGCAGAACTTGTTGTGATCGATTCTGAAAATTACGAAAATTTTATACAGAAAGCCAGGAACGTTAGGAAGGAGTTTATCACCAATGTTTTTAGTTCCTTTGGGACTTTTTCATCGACAACCGTGAAAAATCTGATCTTCAACTCATTTTCGGTATTTCAAAATTGTCAAAAATATTAGTTGCTCATGAAAACATCTTGATAGAGTGAAAACGCGGCGCAAGGGAAAATTATAACTGACCTTGACGAGCAGAAGAAAGTGCCTAAAATTTACGTGATAGAGCAGGGAGAGCTGAAAATAGAGAAGAAAGTTGAGATTGTAGTTCAGGACCCGTATCAAAAGAAAGCGATCCCTCATGTGGAAACTCACTGGGTGCGAATTTCGACAATACAGGATGGAGCGCTCTTCGGTGAGGAGATTTTGCTTGAGAATAATGAAGAAGAGGCCTATCAGTATCGGATTACAGTAAGAATAACGATATTTTGAAAAGGCTTCATGCTCGAATAGGTGGTCTCAAAGACTGCGAGTCTGCTCAGTATCCCTAAACTTACTCTTCAGAGTATTCATCCTCAGCTGGTCAATCAGATTAGAGAGTTTTTTAAAGTCAAGCATCAGCAGAGGTTGGGAATTTTTGAAGAATTAAGCGCCGAGTTGGTAAAGAAAAGCAAAGAGAGTAACAAACTTGCAGCGTTTCTCGTCCAGCATCCAAATGTTGCTCCGTTAATCAGTAAAAGAGCTTTGCAGTCGATCAACCGCGTGTCTCAGAGAAATATGCAGCCGTTTGTGCATTCGTTGGACCCTCAAGGTGATCTCAGGCTACGAGAACGCTCGCCAACAGATAACGTGATCCTTGTTTCTCTCCAGCAGAAAACAGTACCAAGCCAGCCTCTAGATACTCATATCGGAGACCCAGTCACGAAACCAAAACCACCTACTGGTTCACATCAACCCACAGCGCTGACTGCACGAAGGACAGACAGCAATCCGTACAGGCACCACGGTCATTCTCAATCCAGCACCAATTTGATACTCTCACACTCTCCTAGCAATTTCGTCGGCGGGTCCTTGCCAAAACAAACTGAAACTCAACATGGTTTTGCCCACGACTACGGCATGCTATCCATAAATAAGCTTAATTCAAATTGTTCGCCTCTTGATGCTTACAATAGTTATCACCGAGTTGAAACAACTTCTGAAAGAGGAGATGAAGCGTCTCTCTCAGAAAGGCTTTATTTTGACGTTGAAAGAAACAGCAATAGGCTTGTAACCACGAAATCAGGACAGTTCGGCCCCACTTTCAGCCCTAAACAGCAGGATAATACCAATGGCCTCGCGCTGAAAACCGAACCGGATCTTCCCTCTCGTAAATCTCGAACGGTGTTCAGCTTTTTTAAAACCGAGGAACCTACTGAGGAAAAAGTACCCTCTAAAAAAAAAATAAACACTCTGCATTCTCCCGAGCCGACTCATCATGAGCTTCATTCTCATAAAGCCAGAGCAAAAGGAATAATCCGAAAAAAAGAAGTGCCTCTGTTGAAAATAGTGCCTCAGAGCGTGCGTGATGATGTGAATTCTGTTAATCGTCACAACTACCTCGAAGAGCACCCAGTTACAGCATTAACTGAAGAAGACGATACAGCTGATCACCATCGCTTTGTTTTTGGTGAAGCTAAAGTAACCCGTCTGAATGAAATCCTTCGGATGAAGCAGCTTGGACTCGGCGTCTTTAGCTCGAACAAAAGCATCAATTATCTCAAACCCTCTCATGAGCAGACTGAAGGAATTCTCAGGAAATTCGCGCAGCATAAGAAAAAATTATCCAACATCAATCGTGTTGTCGTTGAGGAGAAAGCCAAAGTACGAACCTTCTCCTCTGCTTCCATAGAGAGGCCAAACACTGACGTTAAAGCTGGCTTTAAAGATAAAACTTTAGGTGGTAGTACTAATAACCTACACAAAGGTCTGCCTTCGAAATCAGCTTTCAATAAAACCTCAGAAACCCCGAGACCGACAACGACAGCCAACACAAACCGCCCGGCGACAGAACTTATGGCTGAGCCGCTTGCAATAGATAATTTGGCTCAAACAAAGTTCGTCAAGGGTTTTTTCAGCCCTCAACCCTCACAAAGGCAGACTCCTGGCCCAGTTATTGAAGGCGTTATGACTAGAGGCACAGATTTACCTTCAGGCTTAGATAGAAATTCGCTTGGAGTCAGCGGGGCAGTCTCGAGCTGCAACAATAGCAACTATATTAAGGAATATTCGCATCTACGAGTAAACACAATTTTTACTGGCGAGAGCGTACAGAATGAGGAAAAAGCGGGACGCCGTACGAAATCGTTTGATTTGAACCATGTTAACCTGCTTACTAAATGGAACATGAAAAACCCTCCTCCAACTAGACCGATGAGCAATCAGATTCTTCATAGTCCAAGAGAGAGATCGAACAATAACTCTGCGAAAAATCCTGAGCAGAAAAGTCCTGTTTATTCCGTGCTATTCAAGAAGAGTGAGTCTCATAAGAAACTGTTTGGAAGGAGGCTGAGTGACAAAGCTCAGTTGATATCGGGAAATGAATTCACGAAAACGGTATCTCAGTTTGGGAAAAATAGCAATCGAGGTATTCCGAATCAAATGTATGTGAGGAGCCCGATACATGAGATCTTGAACACCGTGGCATAGAATATTGAAAAATACTATTGGTATAACAAATTGAACCTACTTTTTTGGTTGATCAATCATTCTTTTTTTTCTTAACTAATTTCACTGAGGAAATTTATTAGTGTGACTTTTTTTTCAAAAAGCAGTCAGGCGGAGATATATTTCTATAATTATTTTTCTTTCAAAATATTGTGCCAGCTCTAATAATATGATGTCTCTAGTCGAAAATCGAAAATCCATTGCTACAAATATATCATAGCTGTTTGAAGCCAAATAGATTAGAGTTCATGATGATATATTTGAAACTAGTATGTCTTCTTGAAAAAGGAAGCCTTCAGGAGGATGCTATTGAAAAAATTAGTCTCTTCCTGCTCTTCTATTGAGAGGTTTTTTGAACAGGTTTATATAAAATTTATTTGTGCAACATTGTGCTTCAAAACACAATATTTTAAACTCAAAAGAGATTTTTTCAAATTTCAAGAAGGATAGAAATCTATTGAGATACATTGATACAAATAATAAAGATTTCAAGTTTTCCAACAAACTCAAAATATTTCAGGGTTTTTCAAAACCACTCGAAATACCCTTAACTTTTCTTGAATCTCTCCTCCCAACTTATGAAATCTGCTTCAAATGTCGTAGTTTCCACAACAGGACTGATTAACTTTCTAATTTTCACAATTTTCACTTATTCGATATTCAGCCCTTAAATGAGATCTTCAGACTCAAATCTAAGTTTGCTGCCTAGTGCTCACAGGATCACAGGACTTATCAATTCTTCTCAACTAAAAAGACCAATAAATCCAATAACGAGCTCAATCTGGGCTGATCGTTCGATGTATTAATCTCATTATCTGTGCATATCTCTTCGCTAATTCTATTAGACGAGTTCTCGCCTTTCTCTTGGAAGAATAAGGAACATTTAAAAAGAGCTTCCTTTCGACAGAATTTGAAGATGCCTCAGACTTCTTTTTCAGTAAATTCAGATGATCACCTAACCAAAGCAAAAGTTTCAGTATTTTGTCATTAACATTCAGTCGCTAAAATTATTTCTTTAAGCCAAAAGCTCTATTTTACTTCAATTTGTATGAAAATATATTCAGACTTGACTAAAGAATGCAACAAATAGTTACTGCGGATTTAGAGAATTTTTCGAAGTTACAACCTGCGAATCGCAAGTAAATTACTAATTTGAGACAAATTCAAAGAGAAATTCCTTCGATAGACCTTGAAATCCAATTCAGATCCCATATAAACAGTGGAGCTTCGATAATGACTGTGAATCGGATTCTATTCCTCTCAACTGGTTATATTCCAACCAGTAGTTTAGGTCTTCGCAAGTAATAATTTCATAGATCTTCTAATTTCGATTAAGCCAGAAGCTTCGATAAGTTTATTGAAGTTCATAAGAGTTGACAGCGACTTCTGAAAGTTACTGAACTTAAATTTTAATGACCTGGTGAGAGTCAAAAAGTTTCCACGTCTATGTTCTTGAACATTTCCAAGCATCGAGACTTTCCATAGCAAATATCCACTCTTATAAATGGATTCGCTTCGTAATTTCTTTTTACAATAAAACAAGTTTACCGAGACGAAGCTAATGGAACAATTTGAAGCGTATGATTCTCCTACAATGATGTATTTTTTTACCTCACAGGACAGGATGGACATTCAGGAGCTCCAAGAAGAACTCGAGCCAACCAAGGAATTTGCTACCTTTCAAACAGCAGATTCCGGGCTTTCTACCTCAGTGAACTCTCTGAATCGAATATCCTACCCTTTGTTTACTCATATCGAAGGGATTATGGAAGAATATCCCTTGCCACTCAGGATGAACCGACCTCGCCCGAAAAGCACCTCAAAAAAAGGCTCGTTAAAATTTTGTCGAAGATTATGTAAATCTATTGTGCCTCTGCTCGAAAGGGAGGCGTTTTCAATGAGAATCTTTTCTTATTTCGGCACATTAATGTCGAACTTCCTCGGGCATTTGGATGCCAAATTGATGAATCGAGATCGATTCAATGCGGTAAGTCGGCTGATTTTCCATAGGATTTGGAAGAAACATAGAGAGCTTCTGGCCTGTACGCATAATAACAAGATTTGCCTTGTTACACCGAATGAATGGGACTCGTTTTTCGGAAGCGATGGGTTTGAAAGCGCGCTCTCGAAGGATTCTCAAGGAGAACAAGAAATTTTGCATTTGATTGAATTCAGACACGAGTTGGACAAAGAGGTTTTCAAAATTCTGTTTGCTAAAGCGCTGTTTATCCTTAACGTGGTATTTATCAACACAATCATCTTCTGCGAGATGAATAAGGATGAGAAGTTCCTAAAAAGCGTACCAAATTACGAAGCTTTTGCGATGATGGTCAATGAGTCTTGGCTATGCAAACACTTCAATCACGCTAAGGAAAAATTCGCTTTAGAATGCTGTAATAAATGCAAGATTTGTCGCTCGGGCGCTATACCTCCGGATTTTTTGTTCAGACTCCAGAAAGCGAGAGAAAAATTAAACGGTGTTCAAAATTTCTATGCGAGACTGGACCAAACGAATATTCTTGACATCAATGAAGAGCAAGTTATTGCTCTGTTTACCTTTTGGAGTTCGCAAATGGCAATGTAAAATTTATGGAACCAATGAAGTGAAGTTCATTTTATGTTCTAACACAATACAACGCGATGCTTTGAAAATAATTCATCAGGATATTGATGAAACAAACCATTTTTACGTCATTAGTACCACGAGCGCTTACACTATATATAGTTAATATGCTTCTTTTTTTTTTAATCTCATTGAAAAACAATGGCTATGTGATAGAATTTTAAGTTGCATTATAGCATGTTTGTTTTTTTTGTTTTTGTTAATGCTCTGTTTTGTAGACAGGAACTAATTCACAGATTGAATGTCATTCTTGATTTTTAAGGATCAAAACTAACGTATCACTATGCTCAGTGTTTTGTGGTGTTAATAGGGAATTTCTGGATGAAGAAGACCATTGATTCCATTTCGAACGATGAAAATAGAAACTAATGTCTTTTAGTTGAGGGTATTTGATAGTAGAAAAGCAGTTAAGAAAAGAGGTTTGTGGAAGAACCTGCAATATTTTAAGACGTAAAATTTTCAGAATAGAAGTTTCCAGATCAAATCAGATTAACTGATTGCATATTGAATCCGTGTCCTTCTAGAGGTATTCTTTGTGGGTCTTGGCACAAAGTCCGAATTTGAGTCAATCTAGGTACTCGAAAATTTTCGAATAGGTCTACTCACACTGAAACTGGAATAAGCGTCAAGGAGCCAAATGTGTGATCGCAGAAAAAATATTACAGCGGTGGAATTCTCTTTCAATGGTATCCTTAAATTGCTTTCAATCCTGACAAAAATTACCAAATTGCTGAGTTCTCTTGAAGTCTTGATGATGCCTAAGATTGAATGAGAAATAGATAGCTTTTGTCAAAATTTTGAAATATTTTCGTTAAATGAAGAAAAAACAAGATGTTTATCATAAATATTGCTTCATATCGCTAGTTTTTAGCTGAACGCTCAGATGAGAGAATGCTAAATACATTGAGTCGATGACGACGTTTAAGTGCGAGATTTGAACAGCAAAGAGATTAAAAAGCTCTGAGGGTTTTGAGGCATGTTTCGATGAATTTATGAAAATTCAGTCACCGTACTCTTAATCTTTTGTTAATTCTTGGTGCGTATTCCAGGAAGATGAGAGATTAATGCTATCTGCAGTACTAATAGCCCAAAAAGAAATTATGAAAAATATGATTTCGTTACAGTAATTTGTTAAAGTTCAAATGAATTTAGCATTGAGAAAATAAATTTCTTGTATGGATTTCCAACGCTGTAGGAATGAGTTTTCTTTAGATCAATGCCTAAATATCGTACCGAAAACATCTTTTCAGGTGATTTAATCTCTTTCGAAATTAAAGTTTCGATCTCTCAACTGTGAGAGTTCAAGAATCTAAAGACATTAGAAAAAATGATAGTTAGTGAAGGAGAAAGGAATAAACCGCTTCGTGGCCCTCTGCTCCAAACTGCAAAGTAAATTGCTAAAGAAAGATTGATTGGTGATCCAAGTAAGTACATTTACATTTTGCCATTGAGGTGTTCATTTACCTTTTGTGTTTTAAAACATATAGACAGGGATTGCTTACTTACCACTGACGTTGCCGGCGCTTCAAATATCTAAGGTTGCCAATTCAAGAGAGAAAGAAAGAGGTCAAACCGTGGATTACCTAGAATTTTCAACAAATTCGAGTTCAACTTAAAATTTAACGAACGCTTCATGTTTCTTCAAGGATTGTTAAATAAGATTGTTACTTTGACTTCTCAAAGTAGCAGAGATGAGTGGTCAAATTTATCAAAAAGAAGGTCATTCTTTAGTTAATAAGAGATCAAATTATAGAATAACAGTGAACTTAGTCTTGATTTTAGTCAAATACCTGATTATATAAATCCACTCTCCGATAATTTGAAGGAAGATATCGCAAGACTGCCCCAATTCGGAAAATATTATGAATTAATTCTTAATAACAAAAACAGAAACAACTCTACTTCCACAAATTTTCCAGCTCGTTTCCAAACTTAACTCTCGAGTATTTAATTGCTATTTTATAAATTCAACAGTATTAAAAATGAATAGTTCTGAAAAAACGTCGTGGTGTTTAAAACGAAATAAAGGGGGAAATAATGGCTCTGAATCTTCAAAGAAGCCTGATTCGAAGAAAGAAACTATTCCGAAAACACAACAACGAATTCAAGCCCAAAATATAGGTAATTTTATGAAATCACCTGATATCCGACAATACAATCCACCAATGACCATGCGTCACATTCCAAAAAGTGGAACAACATCAGGACTGTCACATCCTCTACTGACTCAAGGCATGAATCAGCCCTCTGTAAACCAAAACTCGTTTGGAGTTTCAGAATATCAGCATACATCTTCAACGAGTATGGCACAATCAGCGATAACTCCAAACGCACGGAATCAAGCTAAAGAAAAGCAAGAATCCTACAATCATGAGCAAAAAAGCCTCATAATGCTCGGCTTGGAACAAAATAGATCAAGTCGATCAATAAATCCTAGCTATCCTACATGGGATGGACCAAATCACCAGGAACCCAACCAGGAGCAAATTAACAGAAAGATTCAAGCCAGAGGAAGCTCTGTCGTCGGAGCTAGAGCTTCAAATAGGATGGAAATAGAAAATATGAAACCACATGAGCAACTACAATATGGAGGCTCAAAAGCAAAAGAAGAGTCCAAAGGTCCACATGATCAATTTTCTTCACTGTCTGAGATACCAATGGCTACTTCAAGTATTTTAAAAAAATCAACAGAAACAAATTATTCTGATGATGGGAACAAAAACTCTCAAATTTCTTCAAAAATAGGCCCAAAAAGAGTCCTCCGCATTACGAACGAATACACATATTCTGGCGAGATTGAGAATGGGCTTTATTCTGGAATAGGCACTCTAACTTATCCTGATTATACATTTTTTGAAGGCTGCTTTGAATACGGCAAGAGGATTAAAGGCACTCTATTTGATGTTTACGGGCAAGTCCTCGAATCAGGAAAGTACAACGCATATGAAAAACTTGAAGATGACCAAGGGATACTTTACAAGGAAGGTGAGCTATTTCAAGGAGTAGTAACAAATGGCCAAAGAAATGGAGAAGGAATTCAGTACTATGCTAATAGCTCAAACGAAGGGAAGAACATTGGATTGGACTTCCTAGGAGAGAAAATTCTGGTAGGAGCTATTCATTTGAAAGGGTGCTGGAAAAATGATAAAAGGCACGGCAAATTTGAGATTTATGATCCCGATGGAAAGTTTCTCAGGGCAAAGGAGTTCGAAAACGGCGAAGAGGTCATCCCGAAAACCCGTTCAAAAATCCGAATTATTGAAAGTGAATTTGAAGAAGGCGAGCTGAAGCCTTGCACTGGACCTGTTCCTCAGAATACAAGCATTTGCACACCTCTATATATCCTAAGTAATACCGAAATCAATCGTTTAGGGTATGAATGGCTATCTTCCAATAACCTCAATTTTTACATTGAGTATTTGATGAAAAGATACTCCTCTCTGGGTGTTCCAGACAGCAAGAAACCTAAAGTGTTAGTGCTGACGACCGTTGTCGATGAATACATGAAAAAGAATCCGCCTAACAAGAAATTGCTGCAGAACTACACCAAGCGATATACTCTTCCAGCAAAAGATAGCACACAAACAGAATGCCAGCTAATATTCGACGTTTTTGATAGGATTCTCTTTCCGATCACCTTATACAGTCATTGGACTCTTGCCGAAATCAATTGCCAAAATAAAGACTCATATAAATTGTTCATCTACGATTCGCTATCTTCTTGGTCTGGAAATGCTCCCCATCATACCGATCATTTGGGCATCGTAAAGAAATATATCAAATTCGAAGTTGAGGATAAATGCAAAAATCCGGACTTGGTCGAAAAGTATTTAAAAAAATGCCCTAAAACTTGGTCCCCTCATCTTCCAACAGGTCAGCAAAAGAATGGATCGGACTGTGGCGTTTTTGTGCTGGGGTTCATACAATATATTCTTGAGAACAAAGAATTGTCCAAGTTTACACAGAGCGAGGCAAAGGAATTTAGAAAACACTTAATTAAAGTTTCTCAATCTGAGCTAGGTAAAGGTCAGTGAAATTTCCTGAAGATTACAATGAGCAAAATTTGAATTAGAATTAACTCTATCGCTTCTCATAAGTCAGAGAATATTTTTCAGAATTGCATTGATAAATTGCAAGGTCAGCTCTTTGGCCTGCCTCTACAGGTTATATATTGAAAACTTTTTTTGATCTACTTTGATTAAGTGATGACTAAGTTTCTAAAAGTGATTTCGATGAAGCTATGATTCTATTCATGTAACTTTTACAAGATATGAAATATATGATTTTAGATTTTTAATGAGAGTTGGTGGCTTGTTGGTATTGGGTACCATATTGATTTGTTTCATTGTATCTGTTAATTTAATCGAAAAATGAATTTTTTATTGTTTTGAGATAAAATAGAATTCTCGATGGAAAGTGACTTCAGGACAGAAAATGTTGATTATATTGACAGAAGTTCGAACGTGGAGCATACTCCTCTGCTCGATCAAAAGAATTGCACTATGAATGCTGCAACCTCAAATAGTTCAGTCAGCCTGTACAACCTGGAGAGAAATATGGCGCTTCAGGCAACTTTAGACAACGATAAAGAAAAAAGTAGGATTCTTTCATTGTTATCAATCCAACCTGATTTCTTCATGAGGATTCAGATATCTCGAGCAGTTACCAAATAGCAGCAGTTTCTTCTCATTTCACATATGTTTTTCCAAATTCGCAAGATATCAAATCGTTGACGTCTCGAAATTCAAACCAACGTCCGAATCACCTAACATCTTTGGAAGTATTTGAAGCTGATATTCATTTTGTGTTCTACACGAGTTATGCAATTAGATGTTTGTGAAGGAGGAGCCTTTTCCTGCAATTCGAGGAGAAATTTAGCAGCCTTTATTCCTGTTTTTAGTAGGACATCATACCATTTGCTTGACTGTAACACTCTTGAAATTATTCGAAAAGTCAAATGGATGCCTCAGCATACAAGTATTCTAGGCATCATTGGAAAAAAATTGTGACTTAAGACTAGACCGGATATGTTCTTTAGACATTAATCCCGAAGGTAACAAGATTGCTACTATCGATGAGTTCGAAGCCTTCGTAATTTAGTATTTATTTATGGCATAATTGATAACATTGCATGGTTTATCTCTCAAGCATCAGCAAACAGAATCCGATGGATCCGCTTGTGAGTATTCCTGAAATCGCAATCAAAATCGAGAAACATAAGCTCAACTTCCTTGATGTCAACAAGAAGGAGTTTGCTTATCAAAATTTCTTGGTTCTTGATAGGACGACCTACTGTAAGGTTTAATTTATATGGTGATGAAATTTGAGTGCTACATACTGAATGGCAGGGCCTTGTTGGATTGAATGGAATCGAGAGGGAAATTTGGTAGTATGTGGGTGCGGGGTACATACTGTTGTATGCGATCGGAGAATCGGTAAGATTGTCAGAACTTTCGAAGATCATTCAGGAAGTTATTATTGATCTAATTCCCGACTTGTAAGGTTTTGTAATAACTAATAATATGTGTTAAATCTGCAAGATGGAGTCCAGATGGCAAAACTATCACGATAGCGTCGGCTAACTTCACACTTGCTGATTTTGGGACCGAGGAAATTATCGATCAAATTGAATATGAGGAAGATGGTATATTTCTCTTCTTCTCGGGTCTGAATTGTGTATTTCTGACAGATGGTCCGTGGTTCTCATGTTTTTTGGAGCTGTAATATGAACATGAGAGAAGAAACTTGTTGTCGAAGCAAATCCACAGAAAAATTAAAGTTTATAATGTTTGAATATCCAAAAAAAAAATGAATGCCAGCCTACAATCATGCATTTTTGTTGTATTAATTGATTCAGAATGAGTGTTGCCTTTCAATTCTCTAAGTAATGATTCAGTTTAAAGAGTTCGAATCAGAAGCCTAGTTTTATTATACACAAATGTGAGAATATAAATACATGATAATATTACAAGAAGTTGAATCTGTCATTATTTTAATCAAGAGTAATAAATTTATGGAGGATCTTTTAGGAACTTCAAAGGTCCAATATGACGAAAAGACTCTGATTTGGAAAGGAATACTAAGTTAGAACTCAAGAATTGCACTATGATCGCCACTTCCTCCAAAAAAGCCGTGAGGCTCTACAACCCAGACAAAAATATGGCTCTTGAAGCAACGATTAGCTTGGATCCTGCGGAATACATAGGTGTTTTCTGATCATTCTAGTATCTAACTATACCATTCGATAGTTGGGCATGGATATTTGGAGCAGATCCCAAACAGCCAAAGCTTCTTCTTATTTCATTCAAAAAGTAGGACTTTTGCAGAATATAAAATATTTGATGCCTCAAAGAAGAAGGCAACGTTCGAGTCACCTCGAATTAGTGGAGGTACTGGAGTTTCTCATCTTTCAGATCCAAAATTTTATGCAACTCATTTCTGAAATGTTGTAGAAATCAGCGCAGGTGGAGACTTTTCTTGCAATTCGAAGAGAAACCTAGCAGCTTTCATTTCAGTTTGCGATGAGATATCCTACCATATATTCGACTTAAGCACTCATCAAGTGATTCGAAAAGTCAAATGGATGCCTGAACACGAGAGTGACTCTGCCGCTTTGGACAAAGTTAACATTTAGGATACTAGACTACATATGTTCTTTGGATATCGACCCAGAAGGCACCAAAATAGCTACAATTGATAAATCAGGATCTTGCTTGATTACTGATTTGGATGTGTTTGGCAATATTCACTACATAAACCAAGTCGAGTCAGATGAAAGTAAGCTTTAACAATAATGATTCTACTAGTAAGCTAACGTTCTGTCAAGCCACGGCAAATAGATGTCAATGGAATCCCATTGCGAGCATTCCTGAAGTTGCCATTAAAATTGAGAAACATAAGCTTAATATTTTGGATACAAACAAAAAAGAATTTGTTTTCAAAAAATTTTTGCTTCTTGAACAGTCAACTTTTTGTACATTGCAATTCATCCTGAGAAAGAATTTGATTCCTGTTATTAATAGATCCTTGTTGGATTGAATGGAATCGAGAAGGAAACCTGCTTGTTTGCGGTTGCGGATCGGACACTTTCGTTTATGATAGAAGAGTTGGTAAGATTGTCAAGGATATTTCGGATGACTCAGGCTGTAACCTCCATGACCAATTTAGAATTTTTCATTATTTTTAGCTGCTGTTTATTCTGCAAGATGGAGTCCCGATGGCAAAACAATCGCAACGACTTCGGCTGGGTTCAGACTGATTGATTTCGGAACTGGAAAAATTGTGTCAAGCATTAATTATCAACAAGATGGTATTTCTTTTGCGAGTTTATTACTTGTTAAATACTGCTTTTTCTAGATAAACTTTGGTTCTCGTGCTTTTTGGAGTTGTGATCTGCGAATTAATAATTAAAGAGCTAATGAATTGCCTCTATAGATATATATTTCATGCTAAAGTAATTTTTTCTCCTAGAAATGATGGGAAAACAGTATAAAATGAAAAGAATATGAGAGTACGGATTTTGATTTAAAAGACAAATAGTATTTGCGCATCTTATCATTGCTTGACTTGAGAGTTTTGAATTGGATTTTACTTCGAGTCGCCCTCTCAAGAAACCTAAGCTCAGAAATATATAAGTTAAGAGACTTACTCAAAATGCTCGTTAGTGTCCTCGAGGAACTCACTTTTCTCATTTCTCAATGGATATTCTCTGATAACTAGTATTTGGCAATGTCGCACTCATTCCGATGATGAGATCGTTAGAATTGATTTGTATTGTTCTGAATTAAAATAGATAATTCTATGGAAAATCCTTTGGAAATAAAAAATGAAATCTTTACTGCCAAGGACTCTGATAGGGACCAGATTTTGCTGTCAGATCCAACGAATTGCACAATGATAGCTACCTCATCTAAAAGTGCAATCAGGCTCTACAATCCAGAGAAAAATCTGTCGCTTGAAGCAAGTCTAGACGAGATTTCCAAACATGTCATTCAAAGTAGAAATAAAGTTTGGTCAATCTTCCAGTAAACTCATTATGTGATAGTTGGTCATGGATATCTCGAACAGATACCGAACAGTCGCAGCTTCTTCTCATTCAACTCATGGTGTGGTCATTCTGCCAGATATCAAATCGTTGATGCACTAAAGTTCAAACCAGCGTTTGAATCTCCTCAAATAAGCGGAGGTATGAAAAAAATATCTATCTACAAATATGATGTTGTATGTGGCTCTTGGTCGTGTTCATAACTTAAGAATTGACCATTCATTCAAATAGATGCTTGTGAAGGAGGAGATTTTACCTTCAATGCTAAAAGAGAGTTAGGAGCCTTCATTTCCATCAAGGACAAAATAGCTTATCATTTATTCGACTTAACTACACGTGAAATGATTCGAAAAGTCCACTGGATACCTCACCATGATGGTAATTCTTACAAATTTGAAAGTTTTTTCATCATAACCCTGCTTGATATACCAGCTCGCATATGTTCTCTCGATATTGATCCTGAAGGGACTCGAATTGCGACTATTGATGAGTATGAATACTTATCAATCTCCAAGTTAGACATACCATACAAGATTTTCTATTCTAAAAGCATCGGATCAGATTCGAGTATTTTTCAGAAAATAAATTTATCAGAGTCTAATTATTGTAAAGCGGCAGCAAATAGATGTCGATGGAACCCCATTGCGAGTATTCCCGAAATAGCAATCAAAATAGAGAAGCATAAGCTCAACTTTTTGGATGTTAACAAGACTGATTTCGTTTATAAAAATTTCTTGTTTCTTGATAGGACGAGTTATTGTAACTATCAGCTATTACAGGAATCTTACTATTGTGGGTTAATAGATCCTTGTTGGATTGAATGGAATAGAGAGGGGAAATTGGTTGTATGTGGATGTGGAAAAAGTACGTTTGTATGTGATAGACGTGTGGGCGAGGTTGTTAGAAACTTTGAAGATAATTCGACAAGTACGTTTTCGCAGAGTATGAGAGATTGAAATGACTAATAGAATGTGTTTCTTGTGCAAGATGGAGCCCTGATGGCAAAACCGTCACGGTGACAGCATCGCAATTAAAACTGGTTGATTTTGGAACTGGGAAAAATATCAGTCAAGTTGAATATGAATTCGATGGTAACTACAACTTTTTTTTCTTCATCTAATATTGATCCTCATGGAATATTCCATTTGAGAAGACGCTCCGTGGTTCTCATGCTTTTTGGAATTGTGAAACAAACTCAAATTAATTGAAGAAGAAGAATTAAATAGGTCTAAAGTTAACCAAAATATGTTAAATATTGCAAATATGTATGCGTATGAAGGCAATAGAAGCAAAAGCAAAGCTTGTAAATTTATGGAGTTGAGAAAGGATCTATAAGCCAAATTTTTGTTGCTGCGTTAAATTAATTCAGAGCTTTACTTTTACCCAACAAGAAAATTATCAGATGTTATTTTGTAATTCGAGATCAGAATAGCAAATCAACGAATCTCTTAGGACAAACTACCTTCTTTGATTCGAAATAACAGCCGCATTTAGGAAATAGCGGTTTGTTGCTGTACCGAATTTAGCCCGAGACTTTTCATCCAATTTTATTTGAGCTGAGTAAAATGAGCTAACTTTGTGTTCAAGTCGCTCAGTTTGATTGATATATACAATGAAATTTCTTATTTTCATTTCATTTATTAGATTCCATGAAACCACGATGAGTCTCTTGGAAATAGAAGTTATTGCCATTTTCAAGAAATATTAAGTCGTTCAACCAGAGAAACAATTTTCTCATTTGATATCGTAAAGCTTAAAAGCTTTAATCGAGGCATCCACATGGGAAATGGAAGCGATTAAGAAACCTTCACAATTAAACATGTGAAAACTCAGAGAAAATTTAAATCCCAATGGTACAATACCTAAAGTCTAACTGGAAATATGAAGAAGAAAAAAAAAGAGATCAATTTTGAGAGAAATTAGTTCGGAGGTAACCTTAAGTTAGAAAATCGAACTGTTATTCCTAATAATGAAAAAGAAGTTTAGCTTGCTCTTAAGAGATGCTAAGTAAGGCCCCGAGGAGCTGCCATACTTGCTTGACGAATGTGAAAGGGCCTGTGATACCTGAAGCTTAAAACGGTTTCAATAAATAAAACGTATTGCTGTTTAGTTTTTTGCTTTTTGAATCGAAGAACATCAATAGCTTTGTTAATCCTGAAAACAAATTCAGAAAGTCTTAGAGAGATTTTCGGGGCAGCAATAAACAGAGTCAGACCTTGACCTCTAGAGTTTTTGTAATGATCCACCCATACATGAACCAAGTAATCCTTTAGATCACACAATGAGAACTTTCTCATGTTTATCTCTGATTTTTAACAAAGCAATTTATGCGTGCTTCTTTAATTGCTAAATCATCTAAGATGTCCTCCAGTACTTCAGTATTTAGTTTTGATTGAACTGAAGTACTAGTTTCCGAAGTGAAGCTCGATAAATTTTATTCCTTCTCGGCTAAGCTTCAAAGACTTTGGCTTAAACTATGAGAGAGAAGAGAAAACGTGATACGGCATCATCTGTCTCCTAAAATCGCTTCCATTTTCGTCAAGAGTGAATTGCTGGTCAACCTTGCAACTTAGCACAATCACTCCTTGGGATCTCAATTTCGCGACGCAACTGTGGCATTAAAACTACACCAATGATGATTTGCTTTGTGAATCTAACTTTGTTCTCAAAAGGATTCAAGAAATTCGATATTTTACACACGAATACTCTTAAAATCTGGAAAGATCTTTCAGCGACTCAATATTCCCTTTGTTGAAAAGAATTTCCTCTCCACTATAGTGCCGCTGATCACTCTCAAATTGCGAACAGTCTATTTAAGGAATTTGTCGCTAGACTTTCAAGAGAGGTAAGCATTTTAACAAACTATGACGCTGAAGTTAGCTCGAAATCATTTTTTTCCTTTAAGTTTTGAATTCTA
>ENA-UOTX01000759-UOTX01000759.1-compost-metagenome-genome-assembly--contig:-NODE-759-length-30995-cov-7.743386_pt1 | contig 30995 bp, 17 predicted proteins | sample MGYA00238143_ERZ746982 | MGnify/ENA primary metagenome ERZ746982 (study PRJEB28758, sample SAMN06268862) | compost metagenome | isolation source: single cell | place: USA: California, Emeryville, Joint... | reverse complement strand
ATTGTCATCTCTCTGGATTTGTTTTATCCATGTGCAACCAAGCATTCCGAAGATGACTCCCACTAGTGGTCCAACAATCGCAAATTTCGAGAAATCCAGGATAATGGATCCGAAACTTGAAGTATGTCCATCAATCATGTTTTTGAAGAGCAGGAAAAAGACGATGGCACTTCCATCATTCAGAAGAGATTAAACTTCAACGAGGACATTGAAGTGAGGTGGTGCTCCAACATCCTTGAGTAAAGCTACAACTGCCACTGGATCTGTTGTCGCCACGATGGATGCCAAAATGAATGCAGCTGGCCATGGAAAGTCTGCATCGCTGTACCCAAGCACCCATTTAATACAGCCACCAAGCACCAGTATCATAAACATAACACCAGGGCCGGCTAGCGTCAGTATGCTTCCAAAAGATTTTTTGAAAACGTACCAATCTGTATTCATCGCTGACTCAAAAAGCAGCGTTGGGATAAAGAGCACGATGATACCTTGAGGATTAATCTGCTCTACAGTCACGATGACTGTACCTACTGAACCCAACCAGTCTTTGGCAGCTGCTATGCCAATCAAGATTCCTAATATCATGAGTCCTGGAGTGTAAGGAACCTTGTATCTCCGATTTAATTCACGGAAAATGCCTCCACAAAGCAAGCAGAAGAAAACAAATGCGCAAGCATTCGCTTCTTTTGGAATGGGACCACCTGACATTTCTCTCAGTAGAGTTTATTTGATAAAATTGCAAATTAAATAAGCGTTCCGATTTTAAATGAGTGATAAAACTCATGATGTCAATTAAAAAAAAAAATTGAAGGAAATCGTACCCAAGGAATTTTCTATGGTTTCTTGACTTATTACTTTCCATAGAAGGTAAACAAGAGCCTATCTTAGCTTTACTGCTAATTTGATTATCTAAAATTTGCATTTTTCGTTGTTTTTCTTAATACCTTAAAATAGTAACTATTCATACTCAGAATTGAAAATTCATGAAGTGTCGGTTTACTAGTTGATTCTATTTGATCCTCTGTTTTTGTCAGCATCTAATCGGTCAGAAAGGAGATTCATGAAGATCAGGAATTGAAAGAGACGCTCAAGAGGGGATCTTTCGAGTTGCTGGATGTCTGATGTTATTAAAATTTTGGAGCAAAAGTGTAGCAGGCATTACCTCCAGCGAAAGATAGTTTTTCATTTGAAAGAGATTCTTGCATTGTTTCAGATAACACCTCTTAAGGTTAGATTGATCGTAATTCGTAGATCTGAAAAATATTTATAAGTAGTATTTTTTCAAAATTTGTTCTCTAACACCAGAATTGGTTCCTAAATTTTTGGATTTGCAAGAGATGTAATCCTATGTCTCAAATATTTTATGGAACTACCAGTGTCCCACCGGAATAGCAAGTTAATTAGGTATTTATCTGCCATCTGCATGGGGATTTTGAGAAGCCAGAGGTCAGAAATTTTTAACTCTCTTCATATTTATAATATATTTTGAAGGACTTTCAATGCGCTGTGCTTATTTTCATTTTCAATACTTTAACAATTTTCGTGCCAGAAAAGTTTTCCTCCTATTCGGCAACAATATTCTGAGATTGAAGGATCATGTAGCGCAATCAGAATAACCAGCTTTCATTTGTTAAAATTCCTACTCGTTTTTTTCGTTTTTTTTTTGAGTTCTTGAAAATGAATTCATAACTATTGTAAAATGAGTTTTCGATGGCGCTGTTTGCTGGCTTTGTTACCTTTTTCCTTCGCAACAAATTTACTTTTTTTTCATCCTACAAGAGGCTCATGGTTTCGGCCTCAACTGCAGAAAACGTCCATACAAGTATCCACGTAAATCTGATCCCAATAAGCATCTTCAAGTATATTATTCATATATTCCACCAGAATACTAATTCCAGCTGCTCACACAATGGAAATCAATTGTTATATACAGACAAACTGTTCACGAAGAGAGAGAGACAGATAGCGCAATGCTCACCTATTCTCTCACAAATTAAAAAAACGCAAACAGCGTGCTGAATTAATTTATCAGTGCCCCTTCTGATCAGTTATATCTTATACTAACAAACCTTTTTTGGCTTTTTTTTTTAATATCGTCTACTAACACGTCTATAAATTACCGATTGCTCAATAAAAATAATCTATAATTGAAGATATTTCACAACAGAAAGCAAGTCAATCTTATGGAACCAAAACAAGCTTCTGAAAAGAGCATCGATTCTAAGCAGATTGTGGGCATTGTCACCGACAACGACATGACCTTGCACAAATGTAAGAGTGATCATGTAGAAAGACCTCAAAGACTGACAAGTATAGTCGAGCATCTCAAGAAAACGGACCTTCTCACCAAATGCGTGTTCATTGACAAACTGACTGAGGTAGATGACGCTCACATTAAGACCATTCACTCTCAAAACTACATCGACTATGTGAGAGAAATTTGCGAAGAGTATGATGAAGAAAAGGATCTTACTCCGAAAGATACCTACTACAATAAGTCCACAGATATGGCAGCGCGGAAGGCTCTAGGAGGGGCAAAGCTTCTTGTGGACAAAGTAATATCAGGAGAATGGAACAGTGGATATGGTGTTTTGAGGCCTCCAGGGCACCATGCTGCGATTGACGGTAAAGTGAATGGCTTTTGTATCTTCAGCACGGTTGCTCTTACAGCGCTGTATGCGAAAAAAAAATACGGCCTGAAGAGAATTCTGATATTTGACTGGGACGTCCATCATGGCGACAGTACACAAAAATTCCTTTACGAAAATTCTGAGATCCTTTTTATTTCACTTCATCGTTTCGATGGTGGAAAGTTTTATCCAGGGCCAAGTGGTAGCGTCCACAATATCGGGAAGGGTAAAGGAGCTGGTTTTAATCTCAACATCCCCTGGGAATCCGATGGTGATGAGCTTCAACCTTTAGCTGGAAATCCTGAATATATTTATGCATTCGAGAGAATTGCTTACCCAATCATCAAGAGCTTCGCTCCAGAACTCATATTCGTTTCGGCGGGATTCGATTCTGGCCGAGGTGATCCTCTCGGATCGCTTGATGTCACACAGGATGGGTACGCCTATATGCTGAAGAGATTGCAAACAGTGCAATCTAAGATTGTAATGTGCCTTGAAGGAGGATATAATCTGAATACAATCTCAGTAGCTTCGGAGGCCTGCGTGAGAGTACTGTTAGGAGAAGAACTTCCATTAGCCTGTTCCGAAACAGGATTAACTTTGGATGAATTAAAAAATACTGTGGCTCCAAATAAGGCAGCAGTCGATGTGGTTGCGAAAGCTTGTAACGTTTTCGACAAGTATTGGGGTGAACAACTCCGAGCCAAAGAACTTAATGAATTTCACTTGTTGGCTTTGTCAAACTCAAAAAATAAGTGCGCACTATGCACAGGAAATATTCTGACCAATCGAATTACTGAAGATAAATTCTTTAAAAAATTGAATCCTTTCGAACACCAATTCTACGAAAGCTTTAAAAAGCAGGAAGGAGAACTTTACACTCAACATGAGAGCATAAAGGAATGGCTTTCGCCATACCTTGGAACGGAGAAAATTGAGGGTGTTGAATTCATAGTTCTCCAAAATCTTGTTGGAAAATTGAATAATGCATCGGTCCTCAAAATTAAGGTCTACCCATCAATGGAAACAGATGAGCTCAGTGCTGTTCTCGTTGGAAAGGGAGAGGGGTTTCTTTAAAGATAACTACAAAATTTTTTGACCGAATTCATTAGTCATTTTAGGTCGAAAAATAGTAGGTGTGTAAGGGAATGTCCTGGAGAAATAACCATGCAGATTGGAATTTCATATGATGAAGAATTACTTTATCGATAGAGGTTGTTTTAACAAATTTTCCTTTTTCCTTACTGTCATATTATTTAATTAACATATACTAATGGATAACAATTTTACCCATGAAGTTCTCTCTACGAACTCTCTCTCCCTCAAGGTAATTATTGATGACAATGGAGTTTCCCAACGACACATCATTCCGGAATATTTGAAGATTAGTTTTGATGACTTACAGGAACTGCAAAATTTGTTGAGGACTCTCTTTTCTAAGAGTGGTTTTGGAATCAGAAATTGGAATAAATTCCTAGAAGAAACTGAGAAAGCAGGCAAAGGTCTTGGAAACTATGAAAAAGCCATTCGATGTATCAGAGCTGCACAATTGGCACTGGACAAAGATTCAAACTCGGAGCTCGGATCTCTCTCAGTGCTCCTGGCCGTGAAAGAAAATGAGCTACTCTTCGCAAATATTATTGACATCGAAAGCAAGGCAGAGATAAAAAAGAAACAAAGTCAAGCTGAAAGTTTTTGATGAGGTAGAGTTTATCTTCGTGACTTGCGATGAAAAATAAAATCATATAGGCTTAAGCATAAAAGGATAAATTTATTATGTATTGAAAAAAAATATATCAAAGAAAAAAGAAATTAGAAATTAAAGATGCATAAATAGTTCTATAACCCTCAGAATCATGAAGAAAGGCATTAAATTTAAATGTATCCTTTGGAGTCTTTTAGGCTGGGATCTGTCCCCATGACTTCTTGTATCATTAATTTAAAGTCTCTGAACGAAATCTATTCAAACGAAAAGAGGCTCAGCCTGTTTTCAAGCAAGGTAATCTGTAGTTCTCCTTGTCCGGTTCTATTAAAGTTCTTTCTCATCTAGACCACATGTCCTTCTCAAGCTCTGAGAGATTAAACTTCTTTTGGAAATCTTCTATTAAGATAAACCCATCACAGTCCTTCAACAATTTATAATTGTTGTGCGATCACGATTACTTTTCTTGTTGATCGAAGCTAAAACAAATTTGGTGATTTTTCATGGGAAACGGAATGAATGTATCATTTTTATTGCTTGAAGCGCTGAAGCGCGATCATCATGTATTCAGCACGATATTTTCCTCGTCCAATGGCGCATTAAAATACGAGCAGAATCAAAAGTATCAAAGACAAATTACAGGCTGCATTAGGAGCTGCTAATTTTAGATCTTATGATTGAGAACCTGAACCAGAAAATGGCGGTAAGGTCCTGAAGGGTTTGCCCACTTTGCTTCAAATGCAAGTCATGATATAGTAATATATGAATTCGGCTTAAATTACTAATTTTTGTTTCTTTTGTAATGACAATATAGTTGCCAGAGCATATGAACAGGGAGCGATCAGATTGGGTAAAATTGCTACTTCCTTTTATTCATTGATGAAAATGTTGAGAACTAAATTCAGAGGAGTGATATGTTAATAGATCTGTAAGAAATAATTTTGGTCTTCTACAAATTAAAGAGCACTAGTTCTCTCTAATTGGTTCAAATTACATTTGCAATCGTTTGAAAAATATTTATATGAACAAACCCTCCAGGTCAATCCATTGAAACAAAACTCAACTCAATGTGGCAAAAGAGACTCTAGACTTGGCTAAAAAAGGGACAACTCTCCAAAGATTTGACCAGCAAACTTATTGATTCGCTCGGAACTGCCGACATATTTCATTTAGAAAAGAATTCTATCTAGCCAAGACTCTCATCATGGGTTCACACCCAAGTTCGAATAGGAACTTTTTCAGATTTCATTTTTTTTCTGTTCATGATTGACTCCGATTTAATTCCGAAAGAATATTAGAGAATTAGAGAACGGCTAACAAGTTCTCAAACTTTCTTCTTTTCTGATCTCAATCAAAAGATTAATAGATATGAGCATCCCAGTTTTTCCAGAACATGCTCTTCATCAACATAAATGAGAACTTCCTTGTGCGCTTGCTTAAAATTATGACCTCAATGGCATCAGAACTAATTGTTTGCATTATCCGTTCCTTTAACAATTTCATAAACAACCATTCAATTGAGTAAGGGATAATTTGGATCTCTAACAAATAATTCGCCTTTCCCACCTTTCTACTCAACACATCAAATTGGAAAAAGGATTAAACGAGTAAACCGAAAATTGTCATCAATTATAAAATTGGAATACGTTTCTTGAATTAATCAGTTTTATCCTAACAAGAAATTTCTGTGATAGAACACAGAAATTCATGATTCAAATTGTACTGAAAAGTTCGTAAACGGAACAAAAATTCAGTAAATCCAAATGTGTATAAGAGCGACTTCAAAAGGATCCTATAAAGCAATATCAAATTCGAAAAAAACTAATTCAAATCAAAGAACATACAATGACAGACTTCGACCAAAAGAACAAATACGCTCATCTCGACAAATGGAACCTGCTAAAGAAACTTGGATCTGGTGGAACTTCCAGAGTCTATCTCGGTTATGACCCAGCATCCAGAAAGAGCACAGCTGTCAAAGTGATTAAGAAAATGGAAGCAAAATATGTCGAGTACGTCAAAAGCGAAGCGAAATTGCAAGCCTCTCTCAACCATCCTAATATTCTCGCTGTACATGACTTTTATGAGTCCACTACACTAACTGATGCCGAGAATAACACACAAACTGTAACCGCAATAGTTCTTGAACACGCTCGTGGAGGCGATATCCTTAAGCTTATTGACACTATTGGTATTTTCCCTGAACGACTTGCTCGAACCTACTTCCACCAGCTCATCGACGCTCTTGAGTACTTGCACAAGAACGAAGTCGCCCACAGAGACATCAAACCCGAAAATATCATGCTCGATGGAGACTATTGCCTCAAACTTGCAGATTTCGGATGTGCTGGCAAATACACAGGACGAAAATTCTTCAAATCCCCTGCTGGAACCTCAAAATACTTCCCTCCAGAGGTCCATGCTGGCAACTGCTATGAAGGAATCGCAGTTGATTTGTTTGCGACAGCTATCGTCGTCTTTTGCATGGCTGTTGGTCATATGCCTTTCTCAAAAGCGTCGGAGAGTGATTCTCTCTACAGTCTCCTGGTGTCCGGAAAAATTAAGAATTTCTGGAAGATTCATGAAGATATCTTAAGAGAGCACAGTGGAGAAAAAAGTATTAACTCAGATCTCAAAGACCTCATGACTAAAATGTTTGAACCTAATCCACTCAAAAGATTGACTATTGAAGAAATTAAGAAAAGCGCCTGGTATAACGGTCCGAAACTCGAGAAATCTGAAATTATCCTCGCAATCAAGTCAAAGACAAAAAAGACCGTCGCATAAATTAATGGCAAATCTGATCAACTGTGTTAAAAGGTGTCAAACTATACCACCCCATAATGTATTGTTAAAAATGTCTCAAGAAGTGTTTTTTTCGAGATGAGGCCACGGAATAACCACTGCAAGATTTCATGGCTCTCTCTCTTTATTAAGGTATAAAAGCAGCTACCCATAATTTTTTTCAATTCATTTATCAAATTGTGCATATGAGTACCTCTGTGATGCCAAGTGCAATTACTTTTTATATTAAACTGAATTTCAAACTCCTCCCCTAAAACCAAACAACTGATTGTTGATGCTTATAATTCTTTGGATAAGACAGCATCTTTGTACCCTTCTTTAGTAGAAATAAATATTAAACGAATCACATTGAGGAATTATTGATAAAGGAAGTAGGAATATTATTCTAGAAAACATTTAGGGTAAGCACGAGCTCTATTGAAGCACGCTCATCCTTGCGACCGTGGCTTCAATAGACCTGTTAGTCTCACTCATCTTTAATTATTAGTTAATTATTAGTAAAAGTACTTCGTGAACATATAGTTGATGTCTTCATTAAAGCCAGCTCTCATACAGATAGCCTTGGCGCTATTCAGAAAGCAAAAATGTCCGTCAACGAAATCGCTGCAATCGATATTTCTGATGTTATTGGCTTTCGATGAGATATCGGGCAATCCCACTGGACGAGACTTTTTCTCTGCACAGCTTAAAACATATCTTAGAATACCGTCCTTTTGAGTGTAGCAATTAAAGAGGTTATTGGCGATTATGCGAAGACTGGTCTTTTTAAAGTCGTCTAAATGTGGTACTCCTCCCATCAACAGAACGTCATATAGTCGATCATAACATTTGTTACGCTCAAGTTCTGCTAGGCAACTGGCGACAACTTTTGTCCCGAGGCTAAATCCAACTAGACTTATTGTTTTGTCCTTATAGCAGTCCGAGCGTTCAATAACATTAGCCAAATGTCTTCCAGTATAGATTGCTTCTCTGTAGGCTGTGAACCAGGTCTCATCTATTACACGAGATGGGATTTTCGTTAAGTCTGTGATGAAATTCACTCCTTTCATAACGACTTTCGTGAATGGATTTTTCAGTTGCGCTGTTCTGTGATCAGATATCAGATTCACTAATGGCCTTGTAGCCTCACACAGGATTTCTCTGCCTATTTTCAGAATATTTTGACTCTCATAATGCAGAGCATGAATCTCACAGTCGGGATAAGTATTAATTAATTCCTTCCAATACGCATTTTTTTGTTCGTTGTTCGAAGTCCAGCCAGGACATACTATGATTATGTGTTTGGATCTAATTTTAGGATTTGATACTCTCTCCAAATAAAACTTGACTGGTAGTGAAACGGCTTCATCAGGATAGGAGATACTAATATATACAAGTTGCTCACGGTTAATAATTTTTTCTATGCTACCCCCCTTCTTTTGAGAGTAGCTTTACCGCTTCCTTCATGTCTCCCATATCCCAGCACTTGGTGCCTTTTGAACGAAATTCCTCATAGAGTTGTTCTAAAATGTGCAGCATCCTTTGATGGCTAATACTTTTTCCGCCATCCAAAAAGCATCTGAATGCTCTTATTATCATTTTTCTATAATATGATCGGTAAGATTGGTTCTTCTCATTACGGCGAGAGTTACTAAAATAAATGAATATAGAAAATAGAGTGTGATAGAACATTTCTTCTGAATTTTTTATCATTTGCTTCCAATTCTGTTTTGATTCTTCTAATTTGCTTTGTACTTCATATCTATCTGCCCCAAGCTTCTTCACATCATCGAGAACCCAATGCAAAAATTGTTTTCTTGTGATTTTTCCTGAGGCGATAAAGCTTTGAATCAATTTTTGAAGTTTAGTGTAGCAATGGTCATCCCACAATTTTTCGTCACGGATGCCATAGTCAGCGCAAATAAGAATTGTAAAGATTTCCTCTCTTAGATCGTTATTGCAGTATTTATCATCAAATATATCGATCTTTTTCTGCTTATAGTACAGCTCAAATTGATCACCAAATTTTTGGATAATCTCTGCCTCTTCTTTGAAATCGAAAATCTTCTCATAGACTTTCTGAGCTTCAATTCGAATCTTTTCTAAATATTCCATCATAAGGACCTCACTCACGTTGAAATTCAGTTCAGCTCTCACTGTTTGAATAAAGAACTCTCGGAAATTTTCGTAACTTTGAATCCGATCTCTGAGAGACTTGTAGAGGGTTAAATCGATTTTTGCGATTCCTGCTTGAATATCACGGAAAGTCTTGTCAAATATGGGCTTCACAAGGGAACGGAGTCTAATAAATTTTTCGTGAATTTTTTTTAAAAGTCCCGAGCAAACTTCTTTTTCGTTCCAATCATCAACTGGGACAGAGTAATAACCAATCATCGTGGATACATAATGCCGTACAACCCACAAACAATCTTCCACAGCTCTGTTATGCTCAGAGAGACCTTCAAGTTTGGTGTTGGTAAGTCCAATTTCTGCGAAAATAATTTCCTCAAGGGCTTTATCACAAGGTCCATTTTGAAAAGTTTTGAAATATTTGCTGATTTCTTGCCTATTAAATTCGATATTTAATGGACAATTCTGCACAAAAGCTTGTGTCTGATTAGAGATCAGCTCGAAAAGTTTTTCTTTGTTTTCCATTTGTATGGATTTCAAGATCATTTCTTCCAGCACATCATTTATTATCTGAATGGGATCGATTTCATGTTCTAGAACCTCAGAGCATTCTTGAAGCACGTGCTGATTTTCAAATTTAAACGTTTCGAAAGCGAGAGTCAAATCATCTTGTTGAATTGGTAGTTTGCCAGAAATATTGCTCTGAAATTCAAGTTTCAGTTTAGAGATTTGAATATCGATGTCTTTGTGTCTCTCGGTGGGCTGATACCTGGTAGATTGCTCCATATAGTGAAGCCTTTTCGGGTAAAATCGAGATTTCCTTCTGCGAAAAATCCAAAATAATTTATCGTCTAGTTGTTAACTCGAAATAAAGAATGTAATTAATTCTAGTTAAGGTCTGTTTAGAGTGCTGACTAGCTAGGGCTGGTTATGGTAACGAAAAATTTGAAAGTTCTATCCAGATGCAAAGGTCACAAAAGATTGATCCAAGTCTTTCAAAAACGGGAAAAAATTAAATCCACTTAAGTTCCTGCTCTGTTTCTGTGTAGACATTATTTTATAGTTATTTTAATCACAAAAAAAAAAACACTATAAAATTCCTAAAAAGAAAGAAAAAGACATCTTCTTTATACTCTTAATACTAGCTTGTAGGAATGCTACTTGATGATATTGAAATTTTTGCAGTTTCGGGAAGAGGAGATGGAAGGAGCAAATTTTCGAGATACAGCTAGTAGTTTGGTTTAACCAAACATTTGAAGAAACAAATTAAAGTATTCAAAATTCAAATGATAGATAAGCCCTTTTCTCTGAATCTCTCTCAGAATTTCTGAACAATGATAGCTAGCGAGTTTAAATTTAAATTTTGTGAATTCGTATAGGGAATCAGGGCTTAATTTCTGTATTATTGAGAATAATTATTTTCTTTGAAAACAGATAAGCGGGAAACACCTGTCAGCTCTAATGTGTGAACTCCATTAACTTGCGTATGGAACATGTTGCTGAATCTTAAGAATCTGCTAAATCCGACTCACTTGAATTACGGTGGTTTTCTTGATCCAAAACCTTAAATAGGAGATTCACATCCATGGAGGATGCAAGAGGACGCGCCTTTTTCATGCTCATATTTCGTTTTTGGAGAAGCCTTTCGATTCAGTAACATGTTCCAAGTCTAGGCAACACCATGAAGTAATCAAATAATAACCTTGGAGAGCATTATTGTTCCATTCATTGAGAATTAAGGTTTGCAGTCTAGCAATCCAGATTTAAGTGTATCAGAGCTAAAGAACCTTTTGGATGGTCTCATTTAGCAGCGATCCTCAGACCAATAATTACTACGCGCATCTCTGTGGAAGAAAAGGATTGTCATTGAGAAGGACATTAAAAGACTTACCGAAAAATTAACATCTCGGAATTATGTTGGATGGCACCACTCGTCCTAACATAAATCTAGCACTTGTATGAGCCAGGAAATTCTATTCCTAAGCGACCTTGCTAAGCAAGAAAATTTTTTTGCAGCATTCAGTCACTTTCCATGCTTCAAGTATTAAATTTCATAAAGACCAGCTGCATTCAACTGCATGCTTGAGTAACTACAAAATAGAGTAGATCTTTTGCGAATAGTTGCCTGAGATGAAAAATTAAACTAGTTGAGCTAACCATAAAATAAAATTCATTTACTGGAGAGGCGAGGGCAACACAAAGTAGGCACTCAACAGGTAATTTTGTAGCGAATTCAACCTTGATTTGACAATGCTCAAAGCATTTCCATGATCACTAATCTATTGAATGGGTCTGTGGTGTAGTGGTATCACGTTCGCTTTGCAAGCGAAAGGCCCCGGGTTCGATCCCCGGCGGATCCAAGATTTTTTTTTTAAAGTAATTTTTCTCTGCAATTTTGCCGGTTAAATTGGGAACAATGCATCTTTTCGCATTCTCTAATAGTTGAAACTATTTCTTTTTTAAACATGTGATCATGATCTTTTTTGTTAGATTTGATTTCATGAAATTCGGAGACAATTAGCTGAGAATTTAGAGCTTTATTCATTACTCTTGATGTGCTCTACGCCAATTGATTTAATTGTCATTTACTTTCAGTCCCCTAATGAGAAAAAAGACAAATGATATGATGATAATATATGATATACTTGCATATTCACATTCGTAGCGTATCACCCAAATTTTGAAATGAAAATTGGATTAACGATAATTATTACGAATTAAATTTCACATTTCACCGGATAATATGATGAGTGATTTCTCAGCACTTCTTAGCAAAGAACTTGACACTCTTCAAAGCGCTCGATCCTTTGACATGGACTCTTTCCCGCTTGTAGAAGATCTCCAAAATAATTTAATACTTGATGGTTATGAAAGCATTAATGTAACCTATGAACAACTAAAAAAGGCTCTGGTCAAGTCAGAGCAAACCGTTCTCTCCCTGAAGAAAGAAAACAGTAGACTTTTACAAGAAAATAAAGAGCTACAGTCCAAAATAATAGTAATAAAAGAAGAAAGCGATTTAAATACGGCGAAATGGCAGACGACTATGCATCGCTTACAGTCTGAGTTGGAAACTCTTAAATTGATAACTCACCTCCAAGAGCAAAAACTGAAAAAGAAAGAGGAAGAGGAGATGATGTCTAACAATCCTTCCTCACAGCCTCTGAGACAAACAAACGAGAAGGGAATTGAAAATCAAGACCCCAACAGCAAGGACCTGATACATCGCAAAGAAGCCACCGAAAAAGTAGTGGCAGTGACAAAAAAATATAAAGAGCAGCTCAAGGAAAAAGATGTTGAAAAGAAAAAACTAAGACGACAAGTTGTAGATCTTGAAAAGCAACTGCCCAAAGAAGCGACAGAAAACATTGACATTGTAGCCAAAAAATATCAAGAGCAGCTTAGAGAGAAAGACTTTGAAAAGAAGAAACTAAGACAGCAAGTTTTGTATCTTGAAAAGCAATTGACGGACAGAAATGCGGAATTAAATCGACTTAATACCTTGTTCAAAGGAGCAGGGAGTCACACAGAAAGAATTCCTTTAGAATATAACACGCAGCAGCAAGCAGAACGGCTGAAAAAGCAAGATGCTCCTGCCGATCTTAGAAATGCTAGGAATTGTGAATTTGAAGAGGCAGTGAAAAAAGCTAAAGACAAATCTCAAAAAACTGAACCTGGTCAAAACGAAAATGTCTTTTTGAGAAATACGACAAACAAATTTTTCACAAATCCTGAAGAACCCAAAAAAAGAAAACCGCAAAGGTCAAGCTCAGCTAAAAGTAAGCGGCAATAGATTCAGCATTTTTATTAAGAATTAACAGAATTGAAACCTATCCAAGCCTGTGGATGGTGGTGCAAGCAAGGCTCTTATGAAAAATTATTTAATTATTGGCATATTGTTGAAAGCAGAATTAAATCTAACCGACCATCTAGTTTCATCATTCCTGACTTTGAGGTTAATTTCGAAAGCAGTTGTGGATTTTTGGCTTTCCCTTTGATATATCATTTTGATAATGATTTTCATAAAATGTATAGATGAACTACAAACATATTTTTCAAATAAGACCATTCGATAAGAAAAAATGGTTGCAAAAATAAATTGAGGCATCATAATAAATATATTAGCATCTCATTGAACATCTTCCAACGACCACTCCAGTGCTTGTGATTTGCTCTTCTTCAAGCTTTTCAAAAGGGATTAAATCACTTCCAGTGTTGAGTCCTCCATGATAGAACCCTTTGTTGTTGTAGGTACAATCATAATAAATATCCCCTTCAAAGATAGTCTCTTTCTTCTGTTTGAAAGCTTCGCTATTCATCGAAGGTCTCAGATGAATTTTCTCTGAGCCACTACTCGCAATAGAACTAGCTGAATCTCTGTTTCTCGGTTTCTTCTCAGGAGTTTCTATGTTCAGCAGCTCTCCTTTTTCTTCTTCTTCCTCGTTGTCTCGCGCATCTCGTTGCTTAAAACTTGTATCAATCTTCAACTCTTCAGGTTTTGGGAGTTTCTCTTCAACCTGAATTTCTTTTTCTTGTGGCCATTTATACTCCCAGGTTGAATTACCTTCATGCATGGCTAAGATTTTATCTTTGTCGATAAAATCGTGGAGGATTTTATGGTCGTTCCTGACAATGAACTTCTCTTGAGTCCTTTGACTCATAAAAGGTTTCACAGTGGCATACACAATTTTGAACAACCAAGTGGCATTCAAAACCAGCAACCGACGCAGTCTTTCTGGATAGTTGTCTTGAAGGATCTTCAACAGTTCAATGAAGACTCCCACCACATTCGAAGTCATGTTCTTGCGGTTGTAACCTTTCATATCTAAGATTACATTGAGTTGTCCAGGGCCATTTTGATCGGCAAGCTTGCAGCCTTGCTCCAACATGTAGATTCCAAAGAGAATCTCAACCTCAGTTTTGATATTCGAGTCAATTTTACTCATAATAATATAAAGACAAGGGCAACCCTCTCGATCTTCACCGAAATAGTACGCTTTTCCAGAAAGAAGGCTTGTCTTGATTTGGTCTTCTGAGATCTTGTAGGGTTTCTTCGTAACTCGCCATCGAATCCATTTTTTCCAAGTTTCAAGTGCCTCTATTTGGTTATAACTCTTGGCAATAAGAATTCTTGTACATCGAGTAATATCAGTGAAGAACGAAGCTGGCTCATCTCCTGTAGTTTGGGTTTTAATCTCCAGCTGAACTGTGTGGTGAAATTCCTGAGCTTGCCGATGTTGGTCTCGTGTGAGTGAGAAATGAACGAGAGGATCAACAACGGTTTCGGATTTTCGTGGATAGCTCATTTGATTCATCAGATCAGAAATAATTATAAGAGGGTTCGAAAAATACTTTGCGTATAGCTTCATTAAATAATTAAAAAACCACAATGGGCGCTATTTACGCCTCCCATTTAGACCAGAATTATGAAACTCGAAAAAGGATATGCAAGAGGAGATTATGGATACTTGCATCAAAGTTTTAATGGATTTTCGTACAATTTATTAGAGTAATTTTCCATTGGAACAATATTTCACAAAAAACCAGCTGGATTCATCATCCAGTTAAGATATAAGCAGCTTTGAGAAAAAACTTTGTTAGGGTCCGTAATAGGGTCTTTCCTAATATATTTTTCCCAAAAAAAAAAAACACTCCACGATGAGTTTGGGTTACTCAATTGCCTCATTCATTAGCCTTATACAGTCATAAGAATCACAATTGATAATAGAGCCAACCTCGCCGCGAGTATTATTTATTTCAAGGTGGTTCTCGGTGTCAGCAAGAAAGCATTGGAAAAGATAAGCATTGATAGGAAAAGGGGAAAAAAGGTAGCAGCTTCTTGTGAAGCATTATAATGAATGTATTTAAGATATTAAATTATTTTAAGTAGGAATCCGATTTTAAGAATTGAATTTGGTCACTTCAGAAATTCTCTTTATTAGGGATCACACCGAAAGTGTTCGAACATTCGTAGTTGTATTAGCTAGAGCATTGTAGTCATCAAATAGCGGACCATTAATAATCCACAATATAAAAATTACTATGTATGCAAGGGAATTTTTCTTCCTTCTTCATTACCGAAAAGAAAAGTCATCTGCAGTTTCTCCTCTCCAAATGATGCTGGAGAGAAATGGCGAAAATAGCTTGCATGTAAATTATGCTTGTTTAAATGGAGTTATTCTAATGTCAAAATCTTGCCTTCTATTCCTGTCTTCAAAATCCTCAGCAAGTTCATGTCAAGTGGCAGATTGGAATTTGGTTGAGAATTTTCTGAAAGTTTCATTGCCCTCATCATAATGTGATTTTTTAGAGATGCCCTTCAGTGGAGCTGGAGTCTTCTGGTGATACTACACCAATACTTGCAACGCGTGAATATTTCAGAAAGAAAAAGAATCCGTGAATTCCCCTTCCCCTATCTTTCTTCTGTATCTTTATATTGCTGAAGATGAGTTTGCCATTTTGATATTGTTAAAACTTTAAGATTAATGGGTGTTTCTACAGCAATTAATTGGTTGAACTAATACTTTTTTGCACAGCCCAATACAATTCTCAACCGAGTGCAAACCACACCTTATCCTCACCTGACAGCTGTTCTAAAGCTTTGGAAGAAAGAGAGAATTTTAATCTCCACCACGTTCGAAAATCATGAATGGAAATTTGGACTTTTAATACGATTAAAAACTTATCTTAAAATTATCAAGTTCATCTCTCTCACAGCTAAAACCAGTTTATGAACCAGAGCTACAGCATACTACGCATACGTAGCTTGCAGCCCTCACATAAAAGCAATTCAAAGCAGGAAATTGAAACGGAAGGGCGAAAAAGAGCCAGCAGCTACTCATTACTGAGCAAAATTTTCGGAAAACAAACTAATCAGCGCTCATTGACAAGTTTCAACGATAACTCTTACGAGAAATCGACTTTTGATTTAAATTATCAGGCTACCTCCTACTCAGAGAGTATACAACTTCCGAAACCTCGTGCAGCGAGCATGACAGAAAGTCCCGAAAGATCACCTGACATTTCCAAAGGTCGACCAACTCGAAGTGGGTTTTTGATCAATAAACAAGCTAAATTGGGCCAGACTCTCAATTCTTTTAACAGTACAAAACCCAAGTCAGTCACTACTCAAACTTTTCAGACATCCTCAGTGTTTAACAAAACCATTATGAATGAAAAAATCGCCCTAAGTAAACTCCTGCAAGATATGCCTGTAAAGAAAATCCTGAGAGTACAATCGAGTCAAAAGAAAAATTTGCTACCTTTCGAAAAGCAACCATCTAATAAAACGGCCACAACTCAATCGGTTAATTCAACATCAAGGGAGACCTCTCCTCAAAGGATCAAAACAGAAACAGCCTCTCCTGAAACCTCTCACTATGAAAAAATCCGTGAAGAGGACTTCTTTCGATTGAAAACCGAACACAATTTTTCTGTCGGGACAAAGCCGCTGGCCAAGAGGGGAAAAACAGATTCTTGTGTCCTCAGGTATTCGAAATCGAAACCCAGTATCTTAGACTATCTGACGAATGACGATGGGAAAAATCAGACTCAGGATAATCGATTGCCATTCGCACTCAATAAAAGTTACAGTCGAATCCAGCAAGTGAAGGCACAACCCCGACAGGAGCTAAAATCTCAAACGGACTATCAACAGATAAAAACGATTGAACCTAGAAGAACTAGGAGAAAAGGAGATGAATTCATGAAGCTTATTCAGAGTATGGAGAAGGGTCCTAAGCTAACTGATGATAGAATCAACCAACCATATGAGATTGGGAAAAAATTCCAGGAGAATGAAGACGGGATCGATGCAGAAGATCTGGCTGCTGATGATTTGGCAAAAGTATTAGCTCAATATCCGTTTGATAGAACGATGCTGCGGTTGAATAGGCAAATAACGATCGGCTTCAAATACCATACAACAAAAAAAATGATGCCAAGGCCTGAGAATACAAAAGCCAACTATGCCAGGATTAGAAAAAAACTCAAAGAAGTTCTGAACAAAATAAAAAACTTGCAGCTTACTATCGACGAGGTACGACCAATCCTTTTATAAAAACCTTATTCTAACTTACCTATTACAAAAATAGTTGAGGAAAAATATCGTGTTTAGTTTGACCCCTTTCGAGAAGGAGAATTCACGCGCTTTTCTCCGAGCTGCTGGTTTCGGTGACTATCAAACATTGGAAGAAATGTTAAAGAAGAATCGCTACCTTCTATTTGATTTTAATAATGTAAATTTTTAGTGCGAGAATTTTTTTCAATTGAATATTTCAGGTTCATCAAACAGCACTTCATCTCGCAATTTTGAATGACCATACAAGCTGCTGTGAGCTACTGATAAAAAAAGGCGCTGATTTGCACGCGACAGACACGGTAAATATATTCTACGTCTCGCACCTTTGAATTGTTGTTAAGATTGGTAGGACTCCATTGTACGTTGCGATAGAAAGGGACAACATTGACGTTGTGAGAGTAAAGGAATTTGAGTTCAATATAAACCTATAATGTCTTCTTAATTGTTAGATGCTCTTGCTTGCAGGCTGCAATCCATGGTCGACCGATGAAACTGATTATAGATCCCTTTTAGAAGACAATCCAGTCGCAGGATATTACATCGGTCAATGCAGAAGAGTACAACAATTCGATCGAGTGATTTTAGCTAACTTGTTTTGGACCGCTTTAGCTGTCTCTACTAATGCAAATGGCACCATTCAAGCACAGAGAAATGCTGTGGCAGAGAAGAAGTCAATCAGCTCTTGTGGAGTCTGATAAAATTAAGTGGCTTGTAGCAGTAAAGGATGAACGCCTTTTGAAAAAGAGGCAAACAAAGGGATTGGTTTTTCCTTGCCTTCAATGACTAGGATTCCTATTTAAATAATTCAATAATGAAATTGAAATTCATAGTGCTATCTTTCTCTCTAAATTTGATTTACTGCAATTTTTCAACTGTTTGTATTATTAAAATTGTTTCTAATATCTTTCAATCTCTCTTAGATCTTCAATGCGGTAAAAAATTCAGTAAAAATGTTCAGCTGACACTTGTTTCAAAAAGAGTTATTTCAATGTCCAAGAATGTTGCTATAAGCAGCTTCCTTTTGAATTCGATTGTCATAAAAGATTTCAAAACAGAAAGACAGCTACCAGGAATAAAAGTCTCCGCCTTTGGATTGTCCAAAGATATTTTGAGTTGCGATCGATAATTACCGGTGCACTCTTTTTCGTTTCAATTCCAGTCGTTATAAGAAATACTAACGAGGAATTCAATTTTCTTCCAAATTAGAATACAAAATTACAATCAATTCTCAATCTTTAATCGTTACAAACTTACTTCCGGAAAAAAAGCCGTTCTTAATAGAATAGACATGAGTTAGTCTCTTATCAAGTAATTCGACTGTAGACAATCAATAAAATACAGGCTCCAATTTGCTCTTCTCACGCACTGTAACTTGTGATTCATGTCATGAGAAATCTCGAAGTTTTTGTTTTGGGTAACATGATTCCTTTTATGGCTTGCGAGCTTTTCCATTATAAAAGAAAGGGCTTAAATTAAAATTCCTCCAATACCGGCACTCATCAGAATTTTCGTGAATCGGGAACAGGAGTCACTTTCGCTTGACTTTATCTTAATTGCAAAATTAGAATTGGGCTCATATACACTATTTATTGAGCGCCCGATTAAGGAATCTTTAATAAAAAAAAATTACCATAGCCAAAATAGTTTTAGAAAACTTCATGGAAACTCTCACAGACCTTGTTTCTGAACACGCAGAACTCAAAAGAGCGCTTCTCAAAGAAGCGATGGGCTTCTTAGTTCACCACCCAGTCTTGGATGACCGTGAACGTAAAGCAGATGAATTGATCACAAACGCTGGAAACGATCTCCGAGCTAAATTACCAGTTGAGTTCTACTCCAACCCTCTGAAATTCCGCGATGTCGTTGAATCCTCAGAGCTCTACCAGCTCTTGAAGAAAGCTCCAAAGGGATCCTTACATCACCTTCATTTCGACGCCTTTGGTTCCCACAAATATGTAAATTCATCCTCTTTCAGCACTCATCTAATCTAATCAACTTTAGTTCGTAGAATACGTGAGAACACACCCTGATAAATACCGCTATGACGACAAAACTGCCAAATTTTACCATTACAAGGTATATTTTCCCAATATTCACACAAACTTATCAAAGACCTTAGGCTCCTGAAGCTAAAGACCTTATCGATCCAAGCACTGATGCCAGCAAGTTAACCAAGGAAGAATTCCATGCTCAATACTCAAAATATTTCGTCATGAGCCTCGAAGAAATCCATGAGTCAAAGAACATTTGGGACTCCTTCGAGAGAACCATCCTCAACAGATTGAACATCATCCAAACAAAAACTGCTTACACGGATTATATGAAATACGCTTTTGAATATGCTGTCGAATTCGGATACCAAAATATCCAAGGAAGAATCTTCCTTCATTTCGTCAAAGATGAGGTACTAATTCTTCTGATTAGAGTGGTTCTAAACCGCTGAATTAGGATTTGAAAGATATTCCTCTTGAAGAAGAGCTCCAACTTTACCTGGATGTTCAACAAGAAGTCCAGAAAACTCATCCTGAGTTTTTCTTCACAGCTGTCATTCAATCTCTCCGATTCTGGAGCAATGAAAAAATGAAGGAATACCTTGATGAGGCTTACGGGTTGAAGAAAAAATACCCTAAGCTCATTATTGGTTTTGATGTCGTCTCAGTATGATATCTGCTACCGACCCATTCATTAAAATTTCATTGTTAAATTAGGAAGAAGATGCCAGAAAATTATCAGACCTGATTGGTGTATTCATTGAATACAAAAAGGTGATTGCTGCTGATGGCATTCAACACTTTGAGTTCCTCCTTCATGGTAAATTCACCCCTCCTAAAAGCTTATTTAACCCTTTACTTGATTAGCTGGAGAATCACTTGAGGTCGAAAATGACAACCTGTATGATGCTATCTTGTTTGGCTGCCCTCGTATCGGTCATGGATACAACCTCTACAGACATCCTCTCCTCATTGAGAAGGTGAAATCATCCAAGATCTGCATTGAATGGAATCCTCTCAGCAACCAGGTATCGATCTAATCGTCCTTCACAATATATTTATTGACCCTTGATCTTTAGATTTTGAGATACGTGAAAGACTTGAGAAATCACCCACACTTCGGAGTCTATAAGACTGGAGTCAAATATTCAATTAATTCTGATGATCCAGGAGTCTTCGGAACCGATCCAGGCGCATGGGATTTGGTCTCCATTGTCCTTGCTAATAAATTCAGTAAGATTTTTTCCTCTCTTCTTCGAAGTTTAATTGATGATGAATAGATCTCCAAGACTTGAAGGGATTCTTCTTAAACAGTGTTGATCACAGTTGCCTCGATCAGGATCAGCATGACTTCCTCCGCAACGAATGGTTCAAGGCTTGGCATAAATACATTGATTCTTTGATTCAGTGAGTCTAAATAAAGCTCAAGCATGATTTGAGTGAAACTCATAGATAAGGAATCTGTAATTAGTTAGACTCAATTTTTAAACGGTTATAGCCCTATTTAATCGTTATATAAAGAAAAACCTAAAAATCATAAGCAGGATTTCCAACTACATGTAAGCAGTGAGGTCTAGCTTTCTGCAGATTTTCTCCTATCAGAAATTTATGAAGCAACTCGTGATGCCTATACACTCAAATCAACATTAAACTCAAAACAAACAAAAAATTTTGATTCCTTAACAACTATCTTTTACAAATTTATATATTTCATAAGAAAACATACAGTTGCAGATACTACAAGTCCAAAAGCGCAAATATATGTTAAAGTCACTCTAACTTATAGATTTGATTTTGAATATCGAGAGAGGAAAAAATAATATGTTGTAAATTCATTGAATAATGAAATTGGAAAACTACTACTGCTCCATTGATTTGCACCAGCACTTTTTCAAGACGACATTTTCATTGAATGATCGAGACTATTTATTTCAAGCTGTTCAGAAAATATCGAAGCTTATAGCATTTCTGAAAGCCAACCTAATTGTTGTCTCAATACCTCTATTTTCATGCTAACATGGTTATTTTCGGCTTTTTCTTAACAACTATCAAGAATGAATTTTATCTGGTCTTTCTCATTGTATTTAGAAGGAAATTCATTTATTTTGCCATGATCGTTGCTGCAAATGATTTCATGATCAATTCTTTGCTCGCCATTCCTTCAATCACTTGGTGATTTGGAAGTGATCCAGCTCAGTATTTTATAGTATCTTACAGAAAGATACGTGAACTCTGAAAGTCCAAATGAATATCAAAAGCTAATCAAGCAACAGTTAATTATTGGGTCACCAGTCAATTCTCCTTAGTTTTCTCTTATTATTTAATGAAATACTCACGGTGTTCAGGATCGAAATGAATATTCTTCATCAGATTAACGAGAACGGAATATTGATTCAACTTTGATCAAACTCCCAAGTTTGAAAAATTTAACGCTGTCCTACGACCATAAATCAGCAGAGTGGATACAAATGCGAGTCATGGTTATTGAAATCTTTAACTTACAAATTATCTTAAACTGCTTGCCTTTGCAAGGAATCTGTCCAAGTTTCGAATAAATATCACATAGTTGGCATGGACCTGACTGAGAATTTCTTTTTCTTAGAAAATTGTGAGAGATTCAACTCAGTTGAGGGTTCATAATATAGGCTTCTGATAAATCTCCTACTTGGGTAGCGTGAGGATCTTTGTTGAGTCATCTTTGTCTCGAAACCTTTCCATTCTGGCCTTTATCTTTTCAAAGGCTTTAAGAGATGCTAGCACCAAATATGGATGTACACTTGAAAATAGAATGAATTTGCTTTAGCCTGACAAAGAAGAGCATTTCAGGTTTTGATGCTTTCACGAGAAGCTATTGTGAACAAAGTAAATTTAGCTTCATTAATTTTTTCAGTAGCATTCAAGATAAAATGCCAATTACTAAGCAATTCACCCTAATTAAATTTACAGGTCAAAGGAAAAAGAGTTCTTTGTAAGTTTTCAGGAAAATAAAGAATGTTATCGAAAGAGAAAAACATCCAATCCAATTTCGAGTTAGTTTGAAAGTTTTCGCTTTATCATCGTTAGAGCAAAGCATATTCATAGTTAATTGCAGTTATGCCTTGCCGATAGGATTGTTGAGCTCTTAATATGAATAAATTTAGAGAAACTGCCGCAGATTCCTCTCTCTCTATCAACATGCCAGAACTGCCAGCGATCAAAGTAACTTTTTTCTAAATTAAAAATTATAGCTGAGTTTTGGATACTGCTATCTGTTGTGTTATCTTTTGCGTAATCAACTCTTCAAATGGAAAATATTTGTGAGTTTGGTATTTCATATGATCCCTCTCGAAGCGCGTGCGAGCAAGAGGTATTTCCAAAATTTGGATGATTTATACATAACTATCAATATCGAAGTCGCAGAAATGGATTTTTGGGAAAATTACCGATTTCAGGTCTACAGCATCGTAAAACACAGAGATTTGTCTCTGGTATAGTCCAATCACGATGCAAAACGGTAATTTCTTCTTTTATACTTAATATCTAACATTTGCTTTTGAGCGTATGCATATTTCACCTCATATCACTTTGCCCATAAGATGAGAATCGCAACCATTGGCTTATGTGTGAATCAAGCAAAAGTTTTTACTTTGTGAATCAGAGATGATATCTATAAAGCCAATCACTCATTGAGGAAGCGAATTATTGTTAGAACCGTATGAGAGACTTTGATCACTCCAGGGTGCTCTCTTCTGCTATCTGAGTATTTTCATTCGTGCTCCCAAAATCATTACTTTCCAAGCTGATAAAGGTCAAAAAGTAGAAAAATTGGAAATTAGTTTAAGTTATAACATCTGATGCACTTATAAATACATTTTTTTTGGTTGACCAATTACTATCAAAAGTAATTTCGAGGGTATTCATACTAGCATTCTCAAAACAGAACGAGAAAGAGGGTTTATTTACAAGACCATAAGAGAGTAAAGATTTTATCGCGGGCTAGTCGTTATTCCATAGTGTAAAAAAATTTCTTTCACTACAAGGGAAATACGAATGTCAGAGGGTCAACATAGTAGGATTTATTAGCGTAGAGGAAAGGAACAATTTCCTCCTCGATAGCAGTTTCAAGTTTTCTATCTGAAATAGATTTGATATTTGACTTCGAAACTACATTTTCAACAGTGTTGCTACTTTCAGGAGTGAAATGATAATCGACTTCGCCTTCTTCCAATTCAAACTTTATTTTCTTGGAAGATCTGAGCATGATGTCTTCCTTGGATTTAAATGAGGTTTTTTCTTTCCAATTTAAATTTTTTTGAGCAAGTTTTGCCGATTTCTTAAGCTTGAAGGCCTTTTTAAAGGCATTCTTCGTAGGCTGTTGGCTGTATATTTGATCTTGGACAAAATTTCCATTGTCTTTAGTTTCATCATAGCTGACCGCTTCTTGGCCACTCTTTTCGACTGAAATCAAGCTGCGAGTGGAACCATTCAAGTTCGAGCTTAGAAGACTATTAAAATTATTTTGTCGTTCGATATAGTGTGATTCATGTCTATCATCATTGTACAGAAGTTGTCTTTGGATCAAGGAATTCCCACGAGCAAGAGGGGGTTCAATAGTGCTTGTTGTGGAATCATTACTGAAGGTGTCATGGAACTCTTGAATTTGACGTGGTCCTTTCTCAGGAACGTAAAAATTAGTTTCTTCCATCTTTAAAGGAAAGTCATTGAATTTGGAGGGAATCATTTCAGAGGTATGAAAATTAGAGAAGGAGTTTTGGAAAGGATAGCTTGGCTGAGCATTGAAATTTCCAGAAGGTTGCTGTTGCTGATTCCCACCCATGTTCTGATATCTTTGGAAGTTTGGTGGATTTTTGTCGTAATTATCTTGATATGATGATGGCGTCGAGTTCCAATTTGGAGCTTGGTAATAGCCATTGACAGTTGAAGGCTGGTTGAAGCTCGATGCACGATTTGATTCATCAAAATTTACATTTTTGTAAAAATTATTTGGCTGTGTTGGATGCTCCCAGTTCTGATTTGAATGAGAGGAGGGGATCAATGGCTGTTTTGCAATGGTTTTGCGTATTCCTGGAACAACTTTCGTAGTAGATTCCTGAGATTTAGCTTCAGAGCGTGCAGAATTGGTGTTTAACGCTGGTTTTTGAGCTAACATCTCGCGAACCTTATCATCAAAAGTGCCAGGTACATTCAGCAGGAGCTGACGAGGGAAGCTTTTAGGTCCTTGGCTCATATTCTTGATTTCAAGTTCAATAATTTTGGTTAGAAAACTTTTAGAATACAGCTCAACTAAATTTTATAAAAATTCTGATTATAGGCTATAATTATCAAATAGAGTCCTTTAGATGCTTCTGTGGCAAAAATAATTCAAAATAAATTAACTATGCACTTCTAAAAAAGTAATATTTTAGTACTGGTCTTATAAGGTGTCTCAAGCTAGCGAACATGCTGTGTTGAAGGTGAATTTCAGACCCAAATGACAGATCCGCGAGTTTTTCAGGTACTTTGTCATCTGAACATCTTTTTTCGATTGGAAAATCCAGATAATTATTGCTTTCGAGATTAGCATAGGAGTTTAGTTTCTCCTGGGGTTATTTTTGACCTTCTAACCAAGACTCCATCTAGCTATTCAGTTGGATTTTGAGAATTTCAGTTCTTATCCAAAATTCTCAGCCTCTAAAACACCCATTTGTAAATGGGTATTTTTAATTTACTTTTCAAAAAGCACATCATACCAGACTTGATAATTTCAAATACTTCTGTTAATGATTATATTTTAATAACCACTGGCCACTCCGAGGAGAGCAATATCGTCTCCAAGCAAAATACAAAGCATACCTAACAAGCACCATCTCAACCTCAAGTTTTTCATATATTCCTATAGTAGCTAGAGAATTAAGAATTCGGTAGTGAGAAACGAATTAGGAAGAATTTTCGAATCACAGCCAGCGATAAGTGTAAGAACGATGAATGCTTCTTGGAATTAACGTGTCTGGCTGCTAGAACTTCGAATCTACTCTCTGGCTCCTCAGTACGAGCTCTTAATCGACATTTAGCCTTTCTGTGGCTTTTTCTGGAAATGCATCATAGAACAGGATCATCCTCTTTCATTTTTCAATTTTGTTCTGATTCAATTCAAACCTTTAAAGACTTTTTAAACGGTTTCTGGACTTCCAGAGCCTCTCTACGTTCCCTGTCTTGTGAAATTCTTCTTGCGAAGCAAGGAAATTGGCATTTTGAAAAATAAAATACTGAGAGATTTTATTATACAAGCTTTATTAAGACCATGTATTTCATTCTAAATTGAGAACGCCTAGTAGAAGCGTCCGAACACAGTGATTGATGGATTTTCCTAAACACTTGAATGAAATTCACCTTAGGAGAGTAACCACATCAGTCTCTCAAGATTTCTACTTGTATCAGTTGCAAGCCATCAATGGAGATTAGGTTTACCTGTTCTTTCGTTTTCCATGTAAGGAAAAATGATGAGAAAAGCTTGAAGCCAGAGATTCCAACCTTACTCCTCATGAAAGGAAATTGTTAAATCGAAAGCATCATCTCTTTGCAAATCGAAAAGTACTCCTTTAAACAAATAGCTCAGAAGATGCTTATGTCTAAAAATTTGCTCCATTATGCACTTTTCAGTCAATTTTCGAGTCATGTTTTTCGATCACTTTCATTGTTCGCAGAATTTCTTTAGAAACAAGAGCATTAAGACAAAATAGGCATGACTTCAGGGTGAATAGATGTTTAAAATTTCAGATAATGTGGGTGAATGGAAATTTTTATTCTTAGTAAATTCTGAAATCATAAAACAATTTTGAGTCAAATGAGAAGTGTTCTCATCGAGATATTCAAATCCACAATATTTGAGGTCATTTCACATTGTCTTGGTAGCAGAATTCAGCTCGGGTAACTAAAAACAATTTTCCAGAATGCAAATATTATTCTCAAAAATAAGAATTGATCTCTAATGCAGTAAATGATACCTCATTTCGATTATCAGTTCTTCACATGAAGAGATATAATTTAGTAATTCTCAAGTAAAACTGCGAAAATCTAAGCTCTCTAAATCACGTGGACGAGCTTTCTTAGAATTTTATCACGAAAAGCAACTTTTGTTCGCAGATAGGTAGATTTGTCAAACTCTCTGAATTTGCACTTGAATTTAATTTTCCAAAACAAGTGCAAATAAAACACTCATTTTTATTTTTAATTTTTTTTGTTGTGCCCACTCTACTAAAGGGAGATTTTTCACGTATAGCTCGATTGTTCATTCCAATCTACTTATTAGTCCCTCTCATCTGATGTTGATTCGCTGGAAATACCGCTACCAAGAGGTTATATCTTGGCAAACATCTCTCCTGTTCATTTTCTGATCTCTACTGCCTCTTGAAAATGAAATGAGTCTCACTCGAACGATTCTTATCAAACAGGCATTAGTCATGAGAAAATGGTGTAAAAAACTACAGTGCTCGTCTACATATCCATTGTAATTAACCTGAATAGAGATCACAAGTAGTGAGATCTACTACTTTTGGCTGCAATGCTTTGATGTTGAAAAGATTTATCAATCAATGCACATCTTAAATAAGCCAACACTAAATAAAAGATTTTATTGAGAATAAGGAATTAACTATTATAACACAATGGATACCATCAACGAAGGTGTTTACGATCAAAATAAAGAATCTATGGGTTCAGAGAACGCACTGCGAGATTTTGAAGTGAATGTTAAGAAAATTAGCACGTCAGGAGACAACTGCATCGACAGTATCAGATCTCTAATAGCATTCTCGTCAAATAAGGCAGTAATGATGCTTGATAATCCTTCTCAAACCGATAATGCACTTGACAGGAAGCTGCTAAGGTGTGGAAAAACATCCCACCTGATACTTTAAATCCCCTGAAACAAAAGTTAGTTGAATTATTGTGCCATAACCAGAAAGATCTTGCTGGTGCTGCTGGGCAGGTATGTTTTCAAACGTAAACGGTGCTATAGCATTTGTTTTTTGGGTTTAGTGCCTTGCAAACCTTTTAGGAGTTGAACTAGCAGTAGACCAATCCCCAGCGATATTTTTCATGGTCAAGCAAAAAATCTCAGAAAATTCCTCTGCAGACCAAGCAGGCTTTGCAAAATTCTTTTTTGAAACTTGCAAGCAAATGGTAATTATCCTATCGCGATATGAGTTCTTATCGCTAATCAATTATCAATTTATTTTAAGTACGAAAGCAAAAAAGAGAACCTTCCCAATGATGAGATTGCTCGGGAAGTTTTTCAATATGCTTTAAGAGTTCTTGCTAGTCAGGATGCCGCATTAATCCATGAATCGATCACGACGTTCTCCAAATTTATTAACTTCTTCAAAGAAGAGCTGAAGAACGAAGTATTTATATCATATAACTTACCATAGTCTCATCCTCTAAAAGCGTTCATTGGGAAGTTTAGTCAAGATTTTAGCTACAATCTCTGAGACGCAAAGCGAAAACATTGCTCAAGAGTCTTTGCAACTCATGACAATCTTAGCCAGAAATCTTATTTCGCTGTTTGATGCTGAATTACTGGATTTATTCGCTCAAGCGACGATGAAGTGGATCCAAAAAGATGCAATCGCAGGTACAGATGCGATTCAATTATGGATCGTTGTCATCAACAAGCTCAAAGTAAATAACCGAAACGACCACAAAGGATAGATAACTTATTGTTTTATCAAGCAGAATCAAGCAAAGGGTTCGCAAGACCTTGGCTCAAGAATCTTAAAGTTAGTCCCTGCTTGTCTTCAAAATCTCTCTATCCAGGTATTTACAGCATAAGTTTGTTTAGCATAAAAAAAGTTCAGACAAATCCTCCTTTCGAGTTGTCCAATCCTGAACCAATGATACCTACTATCACTTCAGTCTCATATCAATGTCTTACGTCCATTAGAGATTTGGAGCCTGAAAGTTATGACACATTGATTAACAATTATGTTGAAGGTAAAAATCATAAGAACTTTTTGTGCGTAAATCCTCATTTTGAATACTTTGCTACTAGAAATGATCGTCAACCAAGATTGGCGTTTGTCAACGACTGCGTTGATCGCATTGAGCACAACTTTTGGAGTTCCTCCATCTAAATACCTAAATAACCAAGTTGAAATGGTTTCAAAGAAACTATTTGATCCTGAAATCAAAATTTCGAAAGTGGCCGCTCTGGTCCTTTATCAAATATTTGAAAAGCATTCTCACATAATTGATGCGATGAAGGTGGAATTATTCATTCAAATTCTTTTGAAGATTCTCACGTTACGACCAGAAGTTGCTGAAGCTGTCATTTCACTTTTACTCGAATCATGCAGAGCTGTGCCTGAGGATCCCAAACTAATACCGGTATTTGACCAGGCAATTGAAACGTTAATGGAACTCCCCTTCGGATCTAATAGTGAATTTTACGATTTGACTGTCTATGATGCAGCATTCTGCACGATTTCTGTTATTATTGAAGAAACTTGCTACAATGATCAATATGAAAAAAATTATCAACTCTTCTTCTAGTTATTGGACCTTCTTTGTGATACATGATACATTTTCATTGCCTAGGTGTCTATCCTCACAATAGATAAGCGGAAACACCCAATCGATAAGGCTACGATGAAAACAGTGTTCTTATGTGCTCTGGAATTACTAACATCTTATAACTCCACAAAGGAATGTGCAATTCCTCTCATTGCAACGTGTTTTGAATGTACCATGGTCTTTTATCGCGAAAACCTCACTGATTTGATTATAAAATAAAGTTTTAGGACCAGAGACTGAGAAATATTTCGAAAAGGTTTGGAATCAGTTCGAAATTGCAGTCAACAAAGATGAATCTGAGGACCTAGTGAAAAGTACGCTTCTTAGCTACGAAGATCTTGCAAGAACCCTTCCCGATACATTTGCAAAGTACCTTCCTCAATTGTCGAAATGTATCGCCAGCAAACTACATGTACAATACACTTTTAAATTCACTCTTACTAATGGCATTCAACGCCTGGTTTTCTGATAGGATGCAACGAGCCTTTCAATTAAATTAGCTGCATTAACGACAATAGGAAACGTTATTCTTTGCTGTGGTCATTTTGCTGAGGACTATCTCACAGATGTTCTAAAAGTCTATGAAACTGCAATGAATATGATTATTCAGGGACAACTTGTGGTTTGTGAATTTGGAAATTAACCCTTGGGTAACTTGTTCATAGTTTAACGATGAAGAAGACTTTGAAAAAGCAGAGGCCATTTGCAAAGCAATTATTGAATCTTTCACGAGCCTCATTCATGGAGCACAATCAAAAGCTCTAATGCTAAAATATATCCCTCAAGTTGTTCATTTGATTCAATCTACTAACAAAGATCCTTTTGATTTCTCAACAGTAAAATAAATTTACTCGAAAAAAAGTGCATGTCAACATTTTAATGTTAGGAATACATTTCCAATTCGCTGGCTCTGATGGCCGATGTTTTTACATGTTTCAGAGAAGCCGCAATTCCATTCATTGATGTGGCGTTCACAAAACAACTCTACATGAAATTAAATGAGGTTGCCGAAGGGGAGGAAGAAAAAAATGTTCTCAACTACGCATTGATGGTACATACAAAAATTATTATTTCACTCCAACTAATTATTTATCATCAACGAAGACATTCGGAAAGTACGGAATGCTCTAGAAAACTCGAATGTATTATTAGACTTAGAGATAGGCCGAGTCTGAGGAATTCTATATATTTATCTCATAAAAATTATAAGGGGACTTGAGAAAAATTCAACCAAATCGTAAATAAAACACGAAACCAAACTGAGTTATTGTTCTATAACTTCAACATTGGGATTTGGATAATTAATTGATTAGTTGCAATTTTTTTAAGTCTTGATGGACTTAGGCTTGCGGATCTGAGTTGTCTTTCCCCTTTTTAATGATGTTATTTGGTTCAGCTCATCACTGACTCATATTCCGAGTGACTGAAGAAAAATTTAAAACTTATTCTGCCTGAACTACGAATCAAAAAAAAAAAGATTTTGAACATTGAGAGTTTGGTTTAAGGCTTCAAAATGCGTTTTCATTTTCTCACGCTGAAAATAAATTGTATGATTATATGTGAAACTCATCGTTTTGATAGAGAGAGATGATTGCCTCGAGTTTGTTGGTAAACTTTGGGCTAAATCTGTTGCATCTAATCAGGAATTTTTTCACCCATGCCCAGTCCTACATATTATTTGTTGACAACTGAAGAGATCTTGCGAGAGAGACAGATAAACGCCAGTAAGAAAGGGGCTTTAGAAACTCCTCATAAAATTTCTCTTGAAACACATCTCAAGTTGTTTGTGGAAATTACCTCATCCTGGAATTAAAAAATTAGATTGTTGTCAAGTCGTGAAAACGAATTTATTATATTCGTATTTAGAATTGTACATAGTAACATTTTGAAGAAAAGATATGTATGAGAACTATCTACTGGTGATTGCTAACAAGAAATTTCTCATTAAATTTATTGATAATACTTCAAAGTATTGCTACCTAGAAATTTTAGATTCCTTTCTCAAGCTTATAGAACCTTCCTTGCATTTCGACTAGTCAAGAGCACTAGTCACCTCATCAAGCAAGAGAATCTTAGGTGTTCTTAGAAGTGCTCTTGCAATTGCAATTCTTTGTTTTTGTCCTCCAGAA